>Ga0049113_10000158_pt1 | contig 14735 bp, 10 predicted proteins | sample WorMettanBELIZE1_FD_55214 | JGI IMG/M metagenome (GOLD analysis project Ga0049113, IMG submission 55214) | Marine gutless worms symbiont microbial communities from Max Planck institute for Marine Microbiology, Germany - Olavius tantulus BELIZE.1 | ecosystem: Host-associated > Annelida >... | reverse complement strand
GGGGGGGGGTAATTCCTCTAAGACATCCGGGAGGGAACTCTCCGGTGCCATGTCGGTGGTTTGGTTGAGGTCGGGTAACGACTCCGGTTCTTGGTCTACCCCGCCATGCATCAAGCAATAGCCGTTGGCGAGGGCCCGGTTTTGACAGCGGATGCCATTTTGTGTCACGGCGCCGCATTGCTGGCTCGTTTCATCCCCGGGTGCGCCGCTGTTGTCAGGATCTATGGAATCGCCCGCCACTTTCGTCTCCGTGTTCGGATCGTGCGAAAACCGGTCTCTGAATTGGGGTAAACCGGATGGTATCCATTGGAAAATACAGGAAAACCGTCAAACGGTCAAGTCTAAAGGGGGGGATCTGGCGATCGCGGATGCGCTCAGGCGCTAACAAGTCGGATGAGCGTGATTTCGGAAGGGGCGCCGAACCGTATCGGTGGGCCCCAATAACCGGTACCACGGCTGACGTAAATTTGGGTGGCGTGATAGCGATGAAGGCCGGCGACAAAGGGCTGAACCAGACCGACGAGGAGGGGCCAGGGCCAGAACTGACCGCCATGGGTATGACCGGAGATTTGAAGATCGAATCCGGCTTCGGCAGCCTCAAACACACTTTTCGGTTGGTGGGCGAGAAGCGGCTTGACATGGGCGGGCTCGGCATCCTTTAGAGCGCGTTTCGGACTGGATGGTTGGCCCGGATCAAAATTGCCGGCCCGATAGTCTGTGACCCCGGCCACCAGGAGCCGTCCCTTCCCATGGCGAATGAGGCGATGTTCATTGAGCAACACGTCATGACCCAGCGCCCGGACTTTTTGAATCCACTGATCGGCTCCTGAATAGTACTCGTGGTTTCCTGTGACAAAGAACGTTCCGTACGTCGCGCGCAATCTGTTGAGGGGTTCGACATGATATGCTAGACGCTGGACGGATCCGTCCACCAAATCTCCGGTATGTGCGACAATATCCGGTTGAAGCTGGTTGACGGTGTCGACCACACCTTCGACAAACGGTCGGTGAATGGTTGGACTCACATGAATATCGGTGATCTGGACAATTTGAAACCCATGCAGGTCGTCTGGGAGATTTTTCAAGGGTACCTGAACCTCCTTGACATCCGGCACGCTGCGGGCTTCGGCAACGCCCACACCGGTCAGAACGGTGGCCGCAGCGGTGATCCCGGTTGTAACACCATATCCGATAAACCACCGGCGGGATGGATCGGCCGGCAAGGCCTCGACCGGCTCAAGTTGTCGGTATTTCTGGATGCGCCGTTTCAGAAATCTGTGGATAACGGCAAGGAGTCGTCCGATATCCCGAATGATCGCAAGACAGAAGATAAAGCTCAAAAATCCCATCCCCACGTAGCCAATCCAGNCCACCGATTCGATCAAAGCGGACTCATGCCCGGCCTTCCTTAGGAGGATCGTTATCGGCATCAAAAACATGATACCTACGACAGCCGCTGCACAAAGAACCTTGCCCTTTTTTTGGATCCGGGTCTTGGCCAGCAAGCTCCAGGCGATATACGTACCGAAAGCAACGGCCATCAGAAAGTATATTGAGAAAAAAATGATCATGTTCCCGTGCCCCGATCAGCACTGCTCGAACACGGTGCAGCAACCTTCGCACGGATCCTGAATNCACTCTTCCGGATCCAACCCGAAGTGGGTGCACGGATCCATAAAACACCCGCATGCATCCGCCTCAAAGCAAAGGCTGGGATCGTCTGGATCCCAACGGCATCCCATGACGTCGTCGGACCCATTGAATTTATCTGTTTGCTGCATAAGCCATCCTCCTCGGAAGCGTTTCCGCTACCGCAGTTTGCATGTCGTTTTTGTCGCATTTTGAGGGCCGACAGCATGTGTCATCCTGCCGGCCCCGCTACATCTGGATGTCAAAAAGGGTGTGTGAGATGCTCGAGGAGCATCAAAAAGCTGCCGTTATCCGTCAAGGGAGCAACTGCAGCGGCACGACACACTTTTCATGCGGCATACCGACTCATGCTCCCCACTGCTCGTACATTCCTTCACGGCCCGCTCACATGCCTCAAGACACTGGCTTTCATTGCTCTTGGATATACTGGACATGGTTCCCCCCTGTTTTCTGGTGCGATGTTGAACGCCCGCCGGCTTGGGAACCTGCGCGGGCGTTTTTGTNCCTAAGTTATTGAGATAATCATTATCCTGTAATGTACAAGAAGCAGGCGTTCCACAGCGCCAAGAAGGTGATTCGTAACCCGGGTGGGGGCTTCCGCAGGTGCTTTCTGCCTGCCTCTCCCATATCCGTATGCGTATCCTTCTGAAAAGGCCATGGTGTGAACTCGAAAATTAGACATTTTTGTCGGAGTGCGCCAACCCGGAATCCTTCCAATGCTTGGCATCGAAATACAACATTCTNTAATCAATAAAAAAAACAATTGCCCGGGTATGGCATTAAAGACGGCATGCTTTTTGCTGTCCTTCAGTGAGCAACGGCTACGGAGGGGAACCCATACACCCTTGTCTGAATCCCGTTCGAAAACTGCAGGGAGATTCTCATGACCGAAAAGGTGTTTTACGATTCAACACACATGGCGGAGTTGCGATGCCCGGAGTGCGGCCAGAAAAAGAACGAGAACGTCACCGGGCACCTGCTTTCCTCCGTGTCGCCGACGNTCACATGTACCTGTGAGTGTGGCCACATTTATAGGGCCGATCTTGAATGGAAGGATTCAGAAGACGTCGGTGCAGAGGAGAAGCACGCTCCGGAGGCCGCTTCCGAGTCCCTCGAAACCAGTGAACCCGATCATGCCGAACCGTTGGCAATGGTATCCGACCGTCGGGAAGCCGAAGAGAGCCAATCCGATGATCGAGCTCTCGACGGCCCCTTATCCATGGAGGGCGTTGGCTCTGAAACGATCACCTGCCCCAACTGTCAACAGGAACAGTCCGTATCCGAGAAGTGTCTGCACTGCGGCATCATCTTTGCCAAGTATCGCGGCGATACCCCGGCAAAAGAGGATCGCCCTTCGGGGGGCGGCGCCCGGAAATCGATTAAACGGAAGCCGTCCCGTTCGAAAAAGGGGAACAAGAACCTACTCGTGGCCTGCGCCGCTCTTTCACTGGTTGGGCTCGTCGTTGGCGCCGTTTTTGTCTACATGCATTATTTCAAAAGCATGACAACGGATGAAATTGTGGCCAAAACCGAAGGTTCCATTGCGCTGATCAAACATTCGGAAGGAAATGGCTCCGGGTTTCTCATTGCCGATAACATTCTGGTGACCAATTTCCATGTTGTTTCGGAAGTTTCGCCGGATGACATCGAAATTTACTTTCCTGCTGTTTCAGAGCAGGTCCGATATGTGAAACGGGTGGTCTATTTTGACGAATATCGCGATCTCGCCATGCTGGAAATTGAGGGTGCCGAAAGGCCCCTGTCCCTTTCGGCAACCCGCGGGTTGAAACGTGGAGAGGATCTTATCATCATCGGTAGTCCAGGAGTGTCGAACACCGTGTTGCCGAATTCGGTAACCCGNGGCAGTCTAAACAGTGAGCGCGTTATTGATGGAAAGCGATTTCTACAGATTAGCGCAGCGGTGAATCCGGGAAATTCAGGAGGACCCGCCATCAATTTTAGGGGACAGGTGGTGGCTATCGTCACGCTAAAGGCATCTGCCCAGGAAGGCATCACGTTTGGAGTCCCCATGGACGAGGTGAAACCGGTTCGGGACCGGGTCCAGAAGACCAGTGAATCGGAAAAAAATAAGGCCGACGGTCTCTTTCTGGCAAATACGATTTATAAAAAACTGTACAAGCAAGCATCAGCAAATCTTCAGGCACTGACCCTCTACGCTCANNGCATGGAATTGGCGGAGAAAAACCATTTGCCGCCTTCCGATGGACTGGCTATCGTCAAACGGAAAATCGATACCGGCCTGGCCCAGATAACGTCCCAATCGGCCCTTGAGAATGCAGATAACAGCCTCGCCGTCATCCAATCGCATTCCGCCAATGATCCTCAAATAAAAAAACAGCTGGCCAGCTTACGACAGCTGACTGAAGAAATTCTCAAACAGACACAAGCACCCACGATGGATCCGGCCGTTTGTCTTGATCAGGAAAAACGTTTTCGGAGCCGCCTGTATAAAANAAAATCAGAAGCATTGGAAATGAAATGGATACTGGATGTGTAACCGATGCCGCTATGTCGTAATCTGCTACGGATAAAGGAAGGCCACGCCATGAGAATCGCAACTGTATTAATGTTGTCCTGCTGTCTGGCTTTGCTGGCGATCCCGGCCCTCTCGGATGAGATTCATCTAAAAGATGGACGGGTGATCAAGGCGAGGGTGTCCTGGAAAGCCGGCGACCTGATAAAGTATGAGAAGTTCGGTGCGGTCATGGGTGTCGAGAAACAACAGGTCAAATACATCCTGACCAAATATACACAAAAGTACAAAGATGCCACGGTATATCTGGAAAACGGTCGGGACCTGTTCTGTAAATTGATCCTGCAGCAACGCGACAATGTCAGCGGCATCGATTGCATTGGACAGGAATCGAACACCTCCCTGAACTCAGAGAACGTGCTCGCCATTCTGAAAGGCCCGAAAGAGAGTCACAAGTTCCTCGAATTGCCTGAACCGGTACAACAAAAATGGGGCCCTGCAACGGTCTATCTTCACAACGGTGAGGTGCTCAAAGCCAAGAAAATTCAGAAGGTCGGCGACACCGTTGTCTGTATGACATTTGACGATCGATTTGATGTCGCCGTGAAGGACATCAAGGACATCCGCAGGGGGCATCAGGGTACCCACCGACTGGCACATGGTACCGGCGAGCGTCGATTGATCGGGAGAAAGGAAAAATTACAACGGCTGGAAGAAGATATTGAAAAGATGCTCCAGGACGAACAGAAACGCCTGAACAACAGTGGTATCGGAGCGATTTGGGTCGATTATACGAAACCGAAAACATAATCCGAACATGGCTATGCACCCTCCGTGTGGTGCAGTGCCCAGCTGAGTTAGCACTCACGGATTTCCCTGTACCTGCTACCTCCACTCTCCTCTCACAAACAGAGGCCGCGGATTGTCCGCGGCCTCTGTGCGTTGTGCACCCGGGAATCTACAGACACTCCCTGCTCATTGAGATAGTCCTGAAAACCATTGAGAGCCGCATCCAGTGCCGGATGCTCCACACTGTCCCCCCGGAAAAGGCAGATTGAAATCGAATGGTCCCGCCGACTTTAGGGAAAACGCTCACGGCGTCGAGGTTTGAGCCGTCCGGGAATATAGCGCTCAGTGCCGAAATCGGGGATGTTGCCTCAGGACATCGGTTTGTGGGATAACCCGATCGATGAAACCGGATTCCATCGGAAGGGAAATGAGATGACTCAACAACAGTGGATAGATCGTCTGCGGAAAGCCCGGGAAACAGGCCAACCTGCCGACTCTCTGGAATCGACGTTCGGCCCCTTGACCATCGAGGAGNNNTACGCGGTTCAGGAGATGTTGATCGCCGAACGCCTCACGGCCGGTGAGCGGATTATCGGGTGGAAGGTCGGCGCCACAAGCCAGGCGGTCATGGAACAGCTAAACATCCATGAGCCGGTTTATGGCTGTATGACCTCTTCTTCGGTTCACCGTGCCAAGAATCCGGTTATCGGTTCGGCGTTTTGCCGTGTGGCGGTTGAAGGCGAGATCGCCTTTGTGATGGGTGACAGCCTCAGTGGCCCGGGGGTCACCCCTTCGGATGTCCTGTCCGCAACATCCGGGATCATGGGAGCTGTCGAGCTGGTGGATTGCCGAATTAAAGGATGGAAGGCGACCATCGCCGAAATCGTTGCCGACAACGCGCTGCACGCGGGATTGATACTGGGGCCTACGCGGGTTCCGGTGGCCGAACTGGATCTTCAGAAGGAGAGGGTGACGCTTCAGAAAAACGGAAATGTCCTTGCCGAAGCCTATGGTTATGAGGCCCTGGGAGATCCGTTGAATGTGGTGACCTGGCTGGTGAACAAGCTGGCGATTTTCGATCACCACCTCAGGGAGGGTGATCTCATCCTCACCGGATCTCTGACGAAATACTTCTTTGTCTCAGCAGGCGACGCCGTGGACGTCTCCTTTTCAAATCTCGGTCGAATTCAATTCTCAGTAGCCTGAGCCTAGGGAGAACGGGGTCGCTTTTTTTTCCTATAAACTGAAGGGGCGGCCGCGATCATCCATTCCTTTCGGACACTAGACATTCGAAGGGTGTTGCGACGAGTTTTGGGTTGACAATTCCCGGTAATCCGCCTAAAAACGCGTAATAGCTAAATTGTAGTTAATTTATAGCTACAGACGTGTTTTCCGATCTGCGGGCAGGCACAGATTCTCAATAATATTACGAGCAAATACAATTAATTACGGGTTGCCGCCGCTCGTCGCCGGGATTTCGGTCGGTGCAAAGCTGGAACGCCGGTGGAACCCGTCCGAGAGGAAATCAGCGTGATCTGTGCCAACCACTTCAACCCGAACAGGAGCGGTTGGATTAAGCCAATTGGTGTTCGCCAGAAACGCCTGGGGATCGGACCCGCACGGTCCCTGATTATTCCGTTTTCCAAACAGTCCAAGACTACCACGATCGGAACATGCGTCACGGATTCAGATTACCTATAAGGGGAAAAAATGAGGTACGCTGAGACAGGTTTTAATTTAGAAATCGATCTATCCCGAGGAAGTATTGAACGGGTGGAAACCGATCCGGGTTTGACCGAGCTCTATCTGGGTGGGCAGGGCACCTCCGGAAAGCTCCTTTGGGACAGGGTGCCCCCGGAAGTGGAGCCCTTTTCCCCAGATAATTTACTCATCTTCAGCGCCGGCCTCCTGCTTGCCACTCCTGTTCCGGGTGCCAATCGCACCACCGTGGATACCTTTTCTCCCCAGACCAACCTGTATTCCCATTCCTTGTTTGGCGGATTTTTTGGCCCGGAGTTGAAGCATGCGGGTTACGATAAAATCGTCATCCGCGGCAAGGCCGCTGATCTGGTTTATTTGTGGATCCACAATGACAAGGTGGAAATCCGTGATGCCGAGCATCTCCGTGGAACGGGCGCTCTGGAGGCGGGTGTCCTGATCAAAGAGGAATTGAAAGAACCTGAGGCCCAAGTGGCGGCCATCGGAATGGCCGGAGAGAACAGGGTCTATATGGCAACCATTGAACACGCCAACTCCAGCGCCTCTCGAGGGGTCGGTGTGATCATGGGAGACAAACGGTTAAAGGCGATAGCGGTCCGCGGAACAAAGGATATCCATGTCGCCCGGCCGGAAGAACTGTTTGATATCTGCAATCCCATGTATCAGTCGATTTATGACAACCCGAATTGCGGGGATGTCTTTTTGCACGAGGACGATGAAGAATGGCACGTCAATAATTTTGCCTGGGGCAATGCCCGGGAGCGGCATAAAGGCTATTGGAACAAGGAGCATGAAGAGAGGTGGACGGCCATCTCCAACGATGTGAGGCTTCGATGGACGGGCTGTTATAACTGCCCCAAGGATTGCCACCAGGCAATTAAGTATCCGGGGCGGCAAACTTATTTCCAGAAATGCTACAGCAAATTGACATACTGCATGCCAGCCTACAAGGAGCTGGATTTCAATTATGACATCCTGGGTGTGACCCAGGAGCACGGACTGGATGGCTACTCCACGCCGCAAGTCCTCGCCTTTGCCATTGAATTATATGAAGCCGGCATATTGACCGATGAAGACCTGCCCGGATTTCCGACCGATTCCGGAGAGCGGTTCTTCTATCTGGTGGAGAAGCTTGTACGACGGGAAGGGGTCGGCGATGCCCTGGCCAATGGGACGTATTGGGCCGCCCGCCAGATTGGAAAGGGTGCCGAAGCATATGATCATAACAGCATGAAGAAATTCGAACAGCTGCCCCTGAAGCTGAAAATGATCAATTATCCCTATTTCCTGATGTATGCCACGGGCGAGAAAATGACCATCACCCAGATTGAAGGCTCTTACCCCCAGGCCGCCATCGCGGATCGAAAAGAAAGGGAAGAGTTCGTGAAGAATTGGGATGCGGCACCGGAGCGGTTTAAAAAATGGTTCCTGGAATGGGAGCCGCGCACCCATCCGTCCATCGAGGAATCTGTTCACATTTGTGATTGGAACGAGACCATGCATTACATCGATGACGCTATCGGGACCTGTGCCTTTCTGTCGTCATTCAGAGGGCAATTTGGAGGGAGACCGCCGTATCACATTCACAATTTACCCGAATTCATCTCCAATGCTGCAGGCATCGATCTGGATCCGGATACCCTCTGGGAAATCGGTCGACGGAATCGAAACCTGATCCGGGCCTTGAACATCCGGCGGGGCTTACGACGAAAGGATGAAAAACCTCCCGAGGACCACTGGCAGATCAGGGATCCGGAGATGGAGACCAAATTGCTTGACGCGTATTACGAATTCAAAGGCTGGACCANTGACGGAATTCCCACCAAGGAGACATTGGATAGTCTGAAACTGGAATATGTGAGCGACGACTTTCTGGAAAGAGGAATCCTTCCAGACAGCAATGACTCTATTCAATGAGGGTTAAGGATCGAGTAAGGACCAAGCAAGTGCGAAGAATCGGGCACGCAAATCCGAAGCACGAATCTCGAAATCCGAAATTCACCCGCCTGAGGCGGGCAAGAATCCGAAATTCGAAATCTCCAATGACAGAAAAGCAGCCCACAATGTACTCGATGTATCAAAGAATTTGCTGTCTTTTTGATTTTTTGTCATTCGATATTGTTTCGAATTTCGTATTTCGAGATTCGTGCTTAAACGCCGATGATCATATTTATATGTTTGAGCGCTTTATCTGAAGATTTCTCGACGAATTAGGTACGAGAAACAAGAGGNAGACATTGTTGTGACGGACGGGACTGAAAAGCGAATAGTCAAAGAGATCCACGTGGATCTGGATAAATGCATCGGCTGCCGGGCCTGTGAGTTGGCCTGCTCTTCATTTCACGCCAAACCGCGCTATAGCAGCACAAATCCGGCCAGATCACGGATTCGCGTGGTGGTCGACGACCTGAACGATGTGTATGTCCCCATACGCGCCGGTGACTACACACCGGCCGAATGCACCGACAGACATACCTATACGATTAACGGGAAGCAGTACAGGGAGTGCAGCTTTTGCGGGGTTTCCTGCCCGGCCAGGGAGCTTTTTAAGGAACCCGATTTCGGCCTCCCCTTAAAATGCGATATGTGCGAACATGATCCGCCCCTTGAGGCACCCATGTGCGTTCAGGTGTGTCCCCATGATGCGCTGATCTACGAAGAAAGGGAAGAGGAGGGCGAGGAAGATGAAAGCCGGGAGGAACTTGAAATCGGGTTGGAAGCATTAGCCAAAAAACATGGCGTGAAAAAGGTCATGGATGCCCTGTCGCGGATATCCCTGTCTAAAAAAATGTAGAAGAGGAAACAAACGGCAGTGGAGAATGTAGCGGACTACAAGGAAATCGTCGACCTCATTAAAGCAAATGGAGGAGAGGCGTTCAAGCTATGCTATCAATGCGGCTTATGCGATACGGTCTGCCCGTGGAACAGGGTCAGGGCGTTCAGCATGCGCAAAATAATCCGGGAAGCCACTTTCGGTATGACGGATATCGAAAGTGATGAGATGTGGCGGTGTACGACCTGCGGAAACTGCCCCCCGCAGTGCCCCAGGGGCGTAAAGATCATCGAATCCGGAGTGTCCCTGCGTCGAATCGCCACGGAATACGGAGTGTTTCCGACTTCTGTCAATCCGGTACGTTCCATCAGTGCCAGCCTTGTGGGTGAAGGCAACCCCCTAAACGAGGAGCGAAAGAACAGGGCGAATTGGGCCGAAGGCTTGTCAATAAAAACATTCACCGAAGAGATGGATGTTTTGTTCTTCCCCTGTTGCTACCTTAGCTACGACCCTCGGTTAAAAAAGGTCGCCCGGGCCACGGTCCGTATCCTCAATCAGGCGGGGGTAAATTTTGGAATCCTGGGTTCCAAGGAGAACTGTTGCGGCGAAAGCATCCGTAAGACCGGCGATGAGGAGTTGTTTAAACGTCTGGCCAAGGAGAACATCAAAACATTTGTCGACCACGGGGTGAAGAAAATTCTGGTTTCCTCCCCCCATTGCTATCATACCTTCAAAAACGAGTACCCTGAGTTTATGGTCCATTTTGAGGTGGTCCACATCTCCCAATTTATATTCGAACTGGTTCAGGAAGGAAAACTTGAGATCACTGAAGGGTATGGAAAAAAGGTAACCTATCATGATCCATGTTATCTGGGACGGCACCACAGCATCTATGATGAACCCAGGGAGGTTTTACGCAAGGTCCCGGATTTGGAATTGATAGAAATGCCGGACGCTTTGAAAGACAGCCTCTGTTGCGGCGGGGGCGGCGGCAGAATATGGATGGAGACCCTAAAAGAAGAACGATTTTCAGATATTCGAGTAAATCAGGCGGTCGACACCGGGGCGGATACGCTGGTGACCTCCTGTCCGTATTGCATCAGCAATTATGAAGAAAGCCGATTGGGCTTGGAAGGCGATAACACCATCGAGATTAAGGATATTACGGAGATCATTCAAAACGTCATTTCATAAAAATGCTGTTAACTTCAAAATTATACAGTGCGGCTAATTATTCCGTTGATTGGTACATTGACATCTCATTCTCCCCCTCTGCACCTCTACTTCCAGAGGAAGGCCATTTTCCCTCCCCTGGTGGGAGGGAATCAAAGGGAGGGGGTATGATGAGCCAATCCCATACTCAATGCGCACCAGCTCAAAAAATTAGACTGCATCAGAATGGCTAAATTCAGTGCACCAAATCACAGTAAGGAAGCAATATAAAAATGAGGACATAACCCAGTGGAAAAAGAAGAACTCGAACAGCTTTGTAAAGGCCTCGCGGAAAGCAAGTTCGGCGATGTGATGGTCNTCGGCGGAGGGATCAGCGGTATTCAAAGCGCTCTGGATCTTGCTGACTCCGGGTACAAGGTGTATCTNGTCGAGAGGTCACCTGCCATTGGCGGCCACATGGCCCAGTTGGACAAGACCTATCCCACGAATGACTGCTCCATGTGAATTCTTGCACCCAAACTGGTCGAGGTCGGCCGGCACCCCAACATAGAGGTCCTGACGTATACCGAAGTTGTCGGTGTAGAAGGTGAAGCAGGTGACTTCAATGTCGCCCTGACAACAAAGCCCAGATACATCATCGAAGACAAGTGCACCGGTTGTACGACCTGTGTCGAGTACTGCCCGGTGGAGGTACCGGATCCTTACAACCAGAATCTATCGTCAAACAAAGCCGTCCACATTTACTTCTCCCAGGCGGTCCCCCTGGTCACCTATATCGATGAAAGCTGCCTCTACCTGAAGGAGAAAAAATGCCGTATCTGCGAAGGGGTCTGTCAGCACGACGCCATCGATCTTAGCCAGGAGCCGGAGAAGATGGATGTCAATGTCGGGGCGATCGTGTTGTCTCCGGGATACGGGATCTTTGACCCCAAGCTGAGGGGCGACTATGGCTACGGCACCATGGAGAATGTCGTCACCAGCATGGACTTTGAGCGGCTATTGTGTGCCACTGGACCCCACGAAGGGGACGTCTTGCGTCCATCGGATAAGCAGCATCCGAAAAAAATCGCCTGGATTCAGTGCGTGGGTTCCAGACAGGTTGTGCCGGGAGGCAACAGCTACTGTTCCGGGGTGTGCTGCGCCTATACACAAAAACAGGTGATTCTGGCCAAAGATCATGACGCCGACATCGAGGCGACCGTATTTCATAACGACATCCGATCCTTTGGAAAGGATTTCGAGCGGTTTTACCACAGGGCCGAAAGTCTTCCCGGGGTTCGGTTTATCCGCAGTTACGTATCCATCGGCAGAGAGATTCCGGAGACTAAGAATATCACCATCAGATACGATATTGCGGAAGACGGGGTAAAAGAAGAGGAGTTCGAGCTCGTTGTATTATCCGTTGGATTGAATCCTCCTGACGGCGCGGAAAAATTGGCGGAAATGTACGGCATTGAACTCAATGGCCACGGCTTCTGCAAGACGAATCCGGCAAATCCCATCGAAACCACGCGCCCCGGCATTTTTGTCAGCGGCGCCTTCCAAGGGCCTTTGGATATCCCCGAATCGGTGTTTACCGCTAGCGGCGCTGGATCCCAATGCGGTGAACTCCTCGACTACCGCCGCGGAAAGCTGACCGAGGAACGGGTCTACCCGGAAGAACGGGATGCTTCCCAAGAAGAGCCCAGGGTCGGCGTCTTTGTGTGCCATTGCGGGGCGAACATCGGAAGAGTGGTCGATGTTCCGGACACGGTGGAATATGCNAAGAACCTGCCCAACGTGGTCTATGCCCAGGAGCAGCTGTTCTCCTGTGCCACCAATTGCGCCAGGGAGATCACTGACGTGATCAAGGAAGAGGGACTCAATCGTGTGGTTGTCGCGGCCTGCTCCCCCCGAACCCTTGAACCGCTATTTCGGGACACCCTTAGGGAGGCGGGACTCAATCAATATTTCTTTGAGATGGCCAATATCCGGGAGCATTGCTCCTGGGTCCACTCCAAGGAAATGGAGGATGCCACCGAGAAGGCAAAGGATATCACCCGAATGTCGGTGGCCCGGGCGTGTTATCTGGAACCATTGCAGGAGATTGACCTGCCGGTAAATAAGACAGCCCTGGTGGTGGGCGGCGGTATCGCTGGAATGACCTGCGCGCTTTCCATCGCCAATCAGGGGCATGAAGTGTCCCTGCTGGAAAAAGATACCGAGCTGGGCGGCGTCGCGCGACGCATTCAAACCACCCTGGATGGAATGGATGTGCAAGCTTACCTGCAAGAGCTTATTCGCAACGTGTATCAGCACCCCCTGGTTCATGTTTACACGGATGCCGTCATCACCGAGGCCACCGGTTACATCGGGAATTTCGTGACCAGGGTCCAATCGGAAAGAGGGGCCGCAGAGATCAAACACGGCGCAACGGTGATCGCGTCCGGTGCAGATGAATACAAACCCACAGAATACCTTTATGGTGAAAATGACCGGGTATTGACCCAGTTGGAGTTAGGGGAGAAGATCGCCAATGAAGAGGAACAACTGATCAATGCCCAAAATCTGGTGATGATTCAATGCGTCGGCTGCCGGCAGGAAGATCGGGATTACTGCGCCCGGGTATGTTGCAGCCATGCCATAAAGAATGCGCTGAAGCTAAAAGAAATCAACCCGGAAATGGATATCTATATTCTATTCCGGGATATGAGGACCTATGGGTTCAGCGAGGATTTTTACCGGAAAGCATCGGATAACGATGTCAAATTTATCCGTTATGAGCCGGATGACAAACCTCACGTGGAAGCCGNAAATGCCGAAGGCCGTCCGGTGCTCAGGGTCTCCCTGCCGGATTATATTCTCGGACGGAAGCTGGCCATAGATGCCGATTATCTAGTGTTGTCGGCCGCTGTGGTTCCGGCTGCCGGAAACAGAGATCTGTCCCGATTATTCAAGATCTCCCTGGGACCGGATGATTTTTTCAAAGAAGCCCACGTCAAGCTGCGGCCCGTTGATTTTGCCGCAGACGGCGTTTTTCTATGCGGAACCGCCCACTACCCCAAGCACATCCCCGAAGCCATCAACCAGGCCCATGNTGCGGCAGGGAGGGTGCTGACCCTTCTCTCCCATGATACGGTGACCGTCTCAGGTTCTGTTTGCGACGTGGTGGAGTCCAAATGCATGGGGTGCGGTTCGTGTATCACCGCCTGCACCTACGATGCCATAGAGTTTCGGAAGACACGGGATGGGAAAAAAGCGGTGGTGAACCCTGTGCTGTGTAATGGTGACGGTCTATGCAACGCGAAATGCCCGACGGGGGCAATTTATCTGAAGCATTTTACCGACGACGATATCCTGAGCCAGATCGATGCAGCGGCTGAGGATACATAGGTGTTTAAGAGTCAAACTTTAGCTTTCTGTACCGTTCCACGAATGAATCCTCGATTCCTCTCCCCTGGTGGGAGAGGCAAGGTGAGGGGGGGCCCTCCAGTCCCTCTCCCCCGGTGGGAGAGGTTAGGAGAGGGGGTAAGATTGGAAGCATTCCTTATTTAAACACCGCCCGACCCCTGCAGGACCAAGGGGAACGACTTTTAATGTTGGAATTGTCGACAAAGGAGCAAATCACGCATGAGTAGCGGCTTTCAATTCAAGCCCAAAATTCTGGGTTTCGTATGCCATTGGTGAGCGTACGGTGCGGCTGACATGGCTGGAGTTTCCAGACTGCAATATACTACGGAAATGAGGATGATCCGCGTGATGTGTTCCGGTCGAGTCGATCTGGAGTTTGNTTTCCGGGCCTTTGCAAACGGAATGGATGGCGTGTTTGTCGGCGGGTGCCGTCTCAACGAGTGCAACTACATCACCCATGGCAATTACGATGCCCTCAATATGGTGCTGCTGAGTAAAAGAATCATGGCGCACATCGGAATGAACCCGGAACGATTGCGGATCGACTTTATGTTGTCCGGCGAAGGCATGCTGTTTACGGACGTCGTGGATGAATTTACCCAGCAGGTAAAAGAAATGGGGCCCCTTGGCCAGAATGACGGCAAAGATAAAGGGGAAATACAGGCCAACCTGGAAGAAGTTCGAAAGCTGATCCCCTACATTAAATTAGCCAAACGGGAAAAGCTGGCGTCTCGTCTTGAAAACGAA
>Ga0049113_10000156_pt1 | contig 14765 bp, 8 predicted proteins | sample WorMettanBELIZE1_FD_55214 | JGI IMG/M metagenome (GOLD analysis project Ga0049113, IMG submission 55214) | Marine gutless worms symbiont microbial communities from Max Planck institute for Marine Microbiology, Germany - Olavius tantulus BELIZE.1 | ecosystem: Host-associated > Annelida >... | reverse complement strand
ATCGGAATCGGGTTCGGAATCGGTATCGATGTCTAAGATAACCGTCCGGTCTCGATTCCGACCCCGAGCATCTATGGGTTCGCATTCTGTCAACTCGGGGTCGTGTTGACAGAAACACGTTTTACTTAAACGGAACACATTTTTGGCAATTACTATACACGCATTTTTTAGATAGACTTCTATCCGAGATAGACAGAAAGTNCATCCTTCCTGGCATGCACCCGTTGAATCCGCACCTGGATCAGGTCTTCCGGATTCAATTGGATCCCCTCCGAGGCCGGTAGATCACATTCGAGCATATAGTCGGTCAGCAGNATGAGATAACTGCTTTTCTTCCGGTAGAGGACAATCGCCTCTTCAGGCTGTCCGATACGGGATTCCAGATATTTTAGCATCCAATAGCGATGCCGCCGGAACTGTGTCCGGGTCACCTGTCTCATGGGCAACTCCAGGGTCTGAATCAGCTGATCTATCTCTTCGGCGGAGCAAGCGGTGTCCAGGCCAAGAATCGCACGGATCTGCCGTTGCGTGACCAGATCAAAATATTTACGGATGGGCGATGTGGCGGTGACATACTCTTCCAGTCCGAGTCCGGAATGATAGTCTGGCTCAGAACTCAGAACAAATCGGCTGAGATGCTTTCGCTGCATCCAATTCTGAAACAGGGTCCCCTCCATATTTCTGAAGAGCCGTTCCCGAGGTTTGGGCTGCGAGCGGAATATCGCCGGTTGGCCATGATCTTTTAAAAACCTGGCCATCAGCCAATTGGCCATGATCATCAATTCTGAAACAAGCATCCGCCCCGGACTCTCACGATTGACTTGCGACACACGGATCTCCCCATCTCTGTCCATCCACACATGCATTTCCGGCACCGAAATCAGAACAGCACCCGAGGCCAAACGTTTTTCCCGAAACTGCCTGGCCACATGATGGAGCATCTTCAGGTCGGGGTTGTCTTCGACCGCCACGTTGGCATCGTAATACGTCAGCTGAGATGATACACGAACGCGGCTGGCAAACACCTCATATTCGAGCACGTCGGCGTTGGGAGAAAGCAACGCCGTCACCGTGATGGCAGGCCGAATGGTATCGGCCTTCAAGCTGCAAAGACCTTCGGCGAGCTTTGCCGGCAGCATAGGGATCTTGGTGTCGGGCATATAAATGGAGCTGCCTCGGCGACGTGCCTCCCGGTCCATCAAATCGTCCCTGGGGATCACCTGTCCCACGTCGGCAATATGGATACCGAGCCGATACCCGTCTCGAACTTTTTCGATGCTCAGCGCGTCGTCAAAATCAAGGGTCGCCTGACCATCGATGGTGATAACAGGCACGTGAGTCAAGTCTCTGCGACGGTCGCTATCCATCGACACAACGGCAGCCGTCATCTCCTCTGCCCGATCCAGAACTTTCTCCGGAAATTTTGTGGGAATTCTGAACCGGCGAAGATCAATATTTTCGTGCTCGTCGTAAATACCCAGTTTGACAAGAGCCCGAAAGATACCGTCCGGATCTTTCAGACCGGTCCTGGAAANGATGGCACTTCCGATGGCGTATTCAGGGCTTTCCTTACCATCGAGATAAAAGGATTCGAGGAGCTTGACCAGATCCCGCTTGTCGGCCGGCAGGGTCGGATTGGGACTGTTCAGTACGGCGTTTACCCAGTCTCCACCGTCGTCTATCAGCTTCTGGCGCCGGGCGTTTTCCCGGGCCTGGGCTGCGATCTGCTCCACCTGTTCCTCGGTGTACGGCAGAAACCGGTCCTGGCCGAATTTGAAATAATTGCGGTTCTCAAACAGGGCATGGATGACGGCGGCCTTCTGATCGTCGGTGTGGGAATCGGGAAAGCAAAACTCGGTCATGGTCTGAAGATCGATCCACTCCCGTTCCGTGTTGAGCACTTCCCAAAGCTCCCGGATTTGGATCTGATCTGCCAGGGTCTGCCGCTGCTGCTTTTTGGTTTTCAGAAGTTCAACGAGGCTGGCTCTTCCGACGGACAAATCAAGACCGTTCTGCGCGGCGTGAAGGATGCGACCGGCAGCCAGGTTGATCTCTCTATTGCCTTCGGTGAGAAGCCGAATTCGGCTGTTTTTTACTTCCAGAACAACGGCACAGACGATTCTTTGACGATCAATATACCCGACCACACTACCCAATTTCATAGTGTTTGAGGATAACAATGGGCATGGTCAAAGTCAATTTGGCGCCCTGCCGGAATTGATTATCCCTGGAGACCTCCTATATTGTAGTCACATCGGCCGGGGGACGGCCCGGACATCTTGGCTTGGCGCCATGGCCGGAAACACCACTCCTCCCCGGAGACTGTCGGACCGTTGCGCACAGAAGCATGCAATATCAACGATTGGAGGATTGGGTGGCCCGTCGCGCTTCGATACATCTCATAACACCCTTTTTCAAAAAACACCGATGGCGAATCGCCATCGGTATCTTTTGTCTGATTATTGTCGATGTGCTCCAGTTGCTGATTCCCCGGGTGATCAAGTGGGCGGTGGATGGGCTCACCGGATTTTCTGTGGGAGGAGCAGACCTGCTTACCTATGCCGGATATATCGTCGTGATTGCCGCATTTATCGGCATCTTCCGTTACATCTGGCGACGGTGTTTGATCGGGACTTCCCGGATCATCGAAGAAGGACTGCGAAATCGACTTTTTAACCACATCCAAACCTTATCCCCAGCCTATTTTGACCGGGTCAGTTCCGGTGACCTGATGGCCCATGCCACCAACGACATCAATCATGTACGCATGGCCACCGGTATGGGAATGGTGGCGCTCACGGACGGTATTGTTCTGGGACTTTCGGCGATTGCGTTCATGGCTTACATCAACGTCACCCTGACCCTGTTTGTGCTGATACCGATGCCGATTATCATCTTTGGGACCCGGCTCTTCAGCCGCCGGATGCACAGCGCCTACCAGGCGGTCCAAGGCACATTCGCGGACATGACCGAAGCGGTTCGGGAACGTTTCGCCGGAATCCGGATTATCAAAGCATATACCGGAGAACAGGCTTCGAGCGATGATATTTCTTCCATTTCCCGGGATTACGTTTCCGAAAATCTTAAACTGGTGCGGGTCACCGGGTTTTTCTTTCCCATGATGCTGTTCTTTTCAAATCTGAGTATGGTGATCGTGATGTATCTCGGCGGGAGCCTGACCATTGATATGACCATTACACCGGGTGACTTTGTGGCGTTCATCAGCTACATCGGGCTCCTAACCTGGCCGATGATGGCGATGGGCTGGGTGACGAACTTGATTCAACGGGGAAAGGCATCCCTGGATCGCATCGACCGGATTCTTCAGACCCCCCCCGATATCCTGGATGCCCCGGATAGCATACCTTTGTCGAAGAGCGACGGTTCGGTGGATTTTGAAAATGTGTCCTTTACTTATCCGGGCAGCAATCGACCGGCACTGGACAACGTGTCCTTCACATTGGGCGCCGGCCGCACCCTTGGGATCGTCGGCCCCCCCGGAAGCGGAAAGACGACCCTGCTCCGTCTGATCCCGCGCCTCTATGACGTCGATGGCGGAACCGTTTTCTTCGACGGGAAAGACATACGCAGCATCCGTCTATCCGACCTGAGAGCCCAGATCGCCTATGTCCCCCAGGAACCGTTTTTATTTTCCGGAACCATTCAGGACAACATCCTGGCCGGTGGGCCACCTTCCTCCGAAAGCATGGTGGCGGCTGCCGAACATGCGGCCTTGCGGCGCACGGTGGAGGACTTTCCGGCTCAGTGGGACACCATCGTGGGAGAGAAGGGGGTGATCCTGTCAGGTGGTCAGAAGCAGCGGGTAGCTCTGGCGCGCGCTCTAATCCGGCCGGCCCCACTCCTCATCCTGGATGATCCCATCAGCCAGGTTGACGTGGCCACTGGAACCATGATCATGAACGCCATCCAGGCCATGGTCAGCACCCGGTCCATCATTATCGTGTCCCACAGAATATCGGCGGTGCAGTTTGCCGATACGATTCTGGTGATGGATCAGGGGCGGATCACGGCGACCGGTTCCCATGATGAATTGACAGCCTATGACAATTTTTACAACCGGACGTTTCGGCTCCAGCAGATCGAAGACGAGGCCTGTCCGGAAACGGCTTCCCTGGGACCGCGGAAACCAGTGGAGGTTCGTGGATAGACCCGGGTTGGCAACCTGAAAGGTGGCTGGCCGATATAACGGAATCAACCCATGCACAGAGATTACGGATATTTCGAGGAGGAAAAGCTGGGCAAGCCTTATGACGTCAGGCTCCTGTCCCGGCTTTACCCGTTTGTCAAACCCTACCGTTTGCTATTTACCGGTACCGTTGTCCTCATCGTATTGGTCACCCTTCTGGATCTGGCCCTGCCCTACATCACAAAAGAAGCCATTGACCGGTATATCGTGCCGGAACAGGCAGTGTCTCAGCCAACTCAGATGAGCCGGACGGAACCCGGGGATGAGGCCGTCCGTCTTTATTCAGTGGATGCTACGGATCCGGAATCTCTTGAAATTGTCGATCGGCACCCGGAACTGTTCATCATCGACGGAGAATCGATCCAGATCCCCTTTGACCGATTGAGCCGGCTGTCCAAAGAAGATCTGAAGCAACTCCGAAGGCAGGACAGATCCGGACTGGCTGTGGCCGCCGCTCTGCTGCTGGCCCTGGTGGCGGCCAGTCTTGTGCTGAATTTCATCCAGGCGTTGATCATGGAATATGCCGGGCAACTGATTATGCACGATCTTCGGTTGCGGTTGTTTCGCCATATCCAGAAACTTTCCATCGATTTTTTTACGCGTAACCCGGTCGGCCGGCTGGTCACACGGGTGACCAATGACGTGCAAAATATGCATGAACTCTTTACCTCTGTCATCGCCTTTGTATTCAAGGACCTGTTCCTTCTGGTGGGCATCGCTGTTGTCCTGCTCAGTATCGATTACAAGCTGGCACTGATTTCGTTTTCAGTTCTCTCCCTGATCATTCTGGCTTCCTTCAAATTTGCCAGCCTGGCCAGGGAAGCCTTTCGGGAACTCCGGATCCGGATTGCGGAGATCAACACGCATTTTTCGGAAACCATTGGCGGGATTTCCGTGATTCAGCTCTTTGGTCGAGAGAAGGCGAATTCAGACCGGTTTTACGGATTTAACCATGCGAACTACCTGGCCGGTATGCGTCAAATCCATGTATTTGCCGTGTTCATGCCGATCATTGAGTTACTGGGTGCGGTGACCGTCGCGCTCCTCATTTTTTACGGGGGCGGACGGGTGTTGACGGGAAGCATCACACTGGGGGCTCTGGTCGCATTTATCTCTTACATGCGTATGTTTTTCAGACCCATCCGGGACATCGCCGAAAAGTACAATGTCATGCAAAATGCCATGGCTTCGGCCGAGCGGATATTTTTGATTCTCGATACGACCGACCGGATTCCCGAACCATCCAACGGCATCCCACTGGAAAAAATCCAATCCGTGGGAATGGAATCGGTCGATTTTGCCTACCTGAAAAACGAACCCGTGTTGCAGAATGTCTCCTTCCACCTGGAATCCGGCCAGAGCCTGGCCATCGTTGGACCCACCGGCTCCGGGAAAACCACCCTGATCAACCTGTTGTTGCGATTCTATGATCCCAACGACGGGCGTGTTCTTGTCAACGGTCAGGATATCCGGGATGTGAACATCACCGATCTTCGCACCCGGGCCGCTCTAGTTACCCAGGATCCGTTTCTGTTTTCCGCAAGTATCCGTGAGAACATCGCTATGGGCCGCCCGAATGTCACCGACACCCAAATGAACGCCATCCTGCAATCATCCAAGTGCACCGAGATGGTTGAACGCCTGCCGGAGGGACTCGATACAAAACTGTCCGAAGGCGGATCGTCCCTGTCCAGCGGTGAGCGGCAACTTCTGTCAATTGCCCGGGCATTCTCCAGGGATCCGGACCTGATTATTCTCGATGAGGCCACGTCCTACATCGACTCAGAAACCGAACAGCATATCCAGGAAGCCCTGTACAATTTGATGCACGGCCGTACATCCATTATCATCGCCCACCGGCTCTCCACGGCGATGTCCGCTGACCGGATCCTCGTCCTCAACCGGGGTCGCATCATTGAATCCGGCAGTCATCCGGAGCTGATGTCCGACCGGGGCTTTTATTATCAATTGCAACAATTGCAGAATTAAGTACTGTATGCTGGATTCTCGATTCTGGATGCTGGATGCTGAGATACTTGTTTGCCGGCCTGCCCGTGGGTCCGTTTGCCGGTTGTTCCGGGATACAGGATACAAGATCCAGGATGCATCTTGTATCTTGAGGCCTGCATGTGGTATCCCCGTCCCCGTTCGCCCGTTTGCCCGTTCGCCGGTTATTTCAGGATCAAGGATCCAGGTTTCAAGATCCCAGCGTCCAGTATCCAGCATCCAGTATCTAGTATCCAGAATCCAAAATCCGCATTCCAAACTCCAAAATCGATTCATCCAGCATCCAGGATCCATAATCCCTTTCCCGAATTTCGACTGATGGAACGCCCTGATAACGTTCATAATACAGATCCATTTCACATAGCTCTTGCTAAATCGAAAACCTTGTGATAAGGAGATTTTTCTATTGTTATCAAAGTGTTGCAGATCTACTGAGCTGTTTTTTTGGCGGACAAGCCAAATGGGAAGGAGATCCTGATAACCTTAACGTAGAGGAGGAACGGACTGATGGCTTATGATGCAGTAAACATGGCTGACTGGCAGATTTCTGAAGAAGCCGAAAAAAACATGCCGACGCCGGACGAATGGCGCGAGAAACTGGGTCTGGAAAAAGACGAGATGCTGCCCATGGGCAGGCTGGGCAAGCTCGATTTTCTCAAGATCATCGATCGCCTTAAAGACAAACCCGATGGAAAGTACATCGAGGTTACCGCCATCACCCCCACTCCGCTGGGTGAGGGCAAGAGCACCACGTCCTGCGGCCTGATGGAAGGTCTCGGCAAGCGCGGCGTCAATGTCGGCGGCGCTCTTCGGCAGCCCTCCGGCGGCCCCACCATGAACGTCAAGGGGACCGCGGCCGGTGGCGGGAACTCCCTGCTGATTCCCATGACCGAGTTCTCTCTGGGTCTCACCGGAGACATCAACGACATCATGAACGCCCACAACCTGGCCATGGTGGCAATGACCGCGCGTATGCAGCACGAGCGCAACTACAACGACGAGCAGCTGGCACGCCTCACCGGCATGGAGCGTCTGAACATTGATCCGACCCGCGTGGAAATGGGCTGGATCATCGACTTCTGTGCCCAGGCCCTCCGGAATATCGTCATCGGCCTCGGCGGCCGTATGGACGGCTTCACCATGCAGTCCAAGTTCGGCATCGCGGTCGGTTCCGAGTGTATGGCCATCCTGTCGGTCATCCGCGACCTGGCCGACCTGAAAGAGCGTCTCAACGACATCACGGTGGCCTTCGACAAGAGCGGCAAGCCGGTCACCACCGGCGATCTCGAAGTCGGAAACGCCATGACGGCCTTCATGCGCCAGACCATCAACCCGACCATGATGTGCACCGCCGAGTACAATCCCTGCCTGGTGCACGCCGGACCGTTCGCCAACATCGCCGTGGGCCAGAGCTCCATCATCGCCGACCGCGTCGGCCTGAAGCTCTTCGACTACCACGTGACCGAGTCCGGGTTCGGCGCCGACATCGGCTTCGAGAAGTTCTGGAACGTGAAGTGCCGCTTCTCCGGCCTGAAACCGCATGTTTCGGTTCTGACCACCACCATCCGCGCCCTGAAAATGCACGGCGGCGGCCCCACGGTCGTGACAGGAAAAGCCCTCCCGGACGAGTACACCAAGGAGAACCTGGAGTGGGTGGAAAAGGGCTGCGCAAACATGGTGCATCACATCAACACCATCCGCAAGGCCGGTATCAACCCGGTGGTCTGCATCAACCGCTTCTATACTGACACCGACGCCGAGTGCGCCGTCATACGCAAGGCCGCTGAGGCCGCCGGCGCCCGTTGCGCCGAATCCAAGCACTGGGAACTGGGCGGCGACGGCGCGCTGGAATTCGCCGATGCCGTCATCGATGCCTGTGAGGAAGAGAACGAATTCAAATTCTTGTATCCGCTGGAAATGAAGCTGCGCGACCGGGTGGAAATCATCGCCAAGGAAGTCTACGGTGCCGACGGCGTGGATTGGTCTCCCGAAGCCAACGCCAAAGCCAAGATGCTGGAAGACGATCCCAAGTACGCCGACTTCGCCACCATGATGGTCAAGACGCATGAGAGCCTCAGCCACGATAGAACCATCAAAGGGGTGCCCAAGGGATGGCGGCTTCCGGTTCGCGACGTGCTGATCTACTCCGGCGCCAAGTTCCTCTGCCCCTGCGCCGGCACCATCAGCCTCATGCCGGGTACCGGCTCCAACCCGGCCTTCCGGCGGGTGGACGTGGATCCGGAAACCGGCAAGGTGACCGGTCTGTTCTAATACCCGGACACTGACCTTCAACCCAGTAGAAAGGGCCCGAGTCTCTCGGGCCCTTTTTTTATCTCAGCGAATGCCGAAATAAAAAAAAGGAATGGCGGATCTTTGATACTGGATGCTGGATGAATCGATTTTGGAGTTTGGAATGCGGATTTTGGATTCTGGATGATGGCGGGAATTGGATACTGGGTACTGGGTACTCTGTTCTTCGCCGGGTAAGGGTTGGAATGAGAGATTTACCGAGTACCAAATACCCAATACCAAATACCGAATACCCAAGAACGGCAACCGGCAAACGGGCCAACGGGCAGACGGGTAAACGGGCCCACGGGCCAACCGGCGGATACAGGTGTCGGGTGTAAGGTATTCATAGATTAACACGCCTATAAACAAAAATTCGGACCTCAGTTTGATAGGACATCGTCGTTCAGTGCCCATCCATTGACAGNGAGAACGGCCGGGGATAAAAAAGGAAACTTCACTTCAATCGCTTTATTAATCCGGGAGATCACCCCATGGAATCCCTCACTACGGAACAAATTACGGCCCTTTCCGGTATGGTGGACGCGGATCGATTCTCCACCGGTCAATCGAGCCGTGAGCTGCACATTCACGATATTTCGCCCCACCGCGGAGTTCTGCCCGCAGCGATCGTCTGGCCGATATCTACTGAAGAAATTTCTGAGATACTCCGATACACCTACAGCCATAACATACCCGTCACCCCCTGGGGGGCCGGCACCAGCACCGAAGGAAACCCGGTCCCCACACGAGGGGGACTGGTCATGGATTGCACCCGTATGGATCGCATCATCGGCATCCGTCCCGAAGATCTGCAGGCCGACGTCCAACCCGGGGTGCTGAGAAAAACGCTGAACCATGAAACCGGCCAATTCGGGCTGTTTTTCCCACCGGATCCGGGTGCCGACGCCACCATCGGAGGGATGATCGCCAACAATGCCTCGGGGGTCCAGACCGTGAAATACGGATCCACCCGAGATTATGTTATGCGGCTGACTGTTGTGCTCCCTCACGGCGATGTGATCCACACCGGAACAAAAGCGCCGAAATCATCATCCGGTTATGACCTGACGCGGTTGTTCGTCGGGTCCGAGGGCACCCTGGGTGTGGTTACCGAAGCTACCCTCCGGTTAACCGGCCTCCCGGCGCATCACCTGGCGGCGACCATTACCTTCAAGGACCTGGCTTCGGCATCCCGAGCCGTCGCCCTGATGATCGGATCCGCCCTGGAGCCGGCCGCCCTCGAGCTGCTGCCGCCGCCGTTGATTCGCCTGATGAATACCGAAAAGCAGCTGGGCCTGGAAGAAGTCCCCTCGCTGTTTTGCGAATTCCATGGGATCAGTGAAGCCACATTGGAAGAAACACGGNATCTGGCCCGGGAAATCTGTGAAGAGGCCGGAGCCGTCGATTTCCGGTTCGGAGTTCAAGAGAAAGAGCGGAAGGAATTGTGGCGGGCCCGTCACGAAGCCTGGGAAACGATTCACCGGGCCCATCCCGGCAGGGAAACACTCATTGTCGATGCGGCCGTGCCCATCTCCAGTTATCCGGAGATGGTTATCTTCTCGCAGCAACTGGTGGATGAACATCAGGTTGTCGGATACGTATTCGGCCACGCTGGCGACGGAAACCTGCATGTAGTTATGGTAGGCGACCCGGAGAATAAAACCGAATGGGAGAAGCTCGAGTCGATCAACCATGCCGTTGTCCAGCGGGCTGTTGAAATCGGCGGCACCTGTACCGGAGAACACGGCATCGGTATCGGTAAACGAAAGTTCATGGCCCTCGAGCACGGCGCGGGATGTGATCTGATGAAAGACATCAAGAATCTCATCGATCCGAAGGGACTCATGAATCCGGGCAAGATTTTTTTATAGCCGCCCGCTGGCAGCGTCGCTCGAAAATCCCGGCGCGGGTGATACATATAGATACCGGTTTCTGGATTCTTGATGCTCGGTACAAGATGCAGGTGTCAGGTGTCGGGTTTCAGGGCTGGTGGATCCTTGATACTGGATGACGCGATTTTGGAGTTTGGAATGCGGATTTTGGATATATTGGCTGAAAGCTCGAAGCTGAAAGCTGAAAGTTCAAAGCTGAAAGATTAAAGGCTTAGTGAGAGGGTGTCAGGGATGGTGGATCCTGGATGATGTAGGGAATTGGATACTGGGTACTGGATACTCGGTTCTTCGCCGGGTAAGGGGTGGATTGAAAAATTTACCGAGTAACAAATACCCAATACCAAATACCGAATACCCAAGAACGGCAAACGGACCCACGGGCAAACGGGCAAACGGCCCTACGGGCAAACCGGCAAACAAGTATCCCAGCATCCAGATTCCAGTATCCAGAATCGAGCATCCAGCATCGTTCCACGAATCCAAACACAAAACACCAAATACAGAGCACGACAAACAAAACACCAAACACGAAACACTAAAAACGAACCCCCATTGGAGGTCGCCATGCCCCATCCTTTATATCCGAATCTCCTGTCACCGCTTGATCTCGGTTTTACTACCCTGAAAAACCGGGTGCTGATGGGCTCCATGCATACCGGTCTCGAGGAATCACTGAACGGATTTGAAAAAATGGCGGCCTATTTTACCGAACGGGCAAGAGGTGGCGTCGGCTTGATGGTCACCGGGGGTGTGTCCCCAAATCCGGCCGGTCGGGTTGCCGACGGGGCCATCATGCTCGTCGACGAGAAAGCGGTCGCCGATCACCGGGTGGTTACCGAAGCGGTGCATGAAGCCGGCGGAAAGATCGCGATGCAAATCCTTCATACCGGCCGGTACGGTTATCTGCCGGAGATCGTCGCTCCCTCTCCGATCCGCGCACCGATCAATCTGTTCAAGCCGAAATCGTTGACCGAGAATGGCATCGAGCAGCAGATTGACGATTTTGCCAGATGTGCAACCCTGGCCCGGGATGCCGGTTATGACGGGGTCGAAATCATGGGATCGGAAGGATATCTCATCAACCAATTCATCGCGAAGGAAACCAACCACCGCGACGACCGATGGGGGGGCTCTTTTGAAAACCGGATCCGCTTTCCCCTTGAGATATTAAAGCGTGTGCGGAGCGCCGTGGGAAAAGACTTTATCGTGATCTTCCGTTTGTCCATGCTCGATCTGGTCCGGGGCGGCTCCAGTTGGCAGCAGATCATCGATCTGGCCAGGGCCGTGGAAGCCGCCGGTGTAACCATAATCAATACCGGTATCGGTTGGCACGAAGCCCGGATCCCCACCATCGCCGCCATGGTGCCCCGGGCGGCCTTTACCTGGGTGACCGCCCGTCTCAAGGGCGCCGTAGACATACCCCTGGTCACCAGCAATCGGATCAACACCCCGGAGATGGCCGAGGCGGTGCTTGCCGGAGGCGATGCGGACATGGTGTCCATGGCCCGCCCGTTTTTGGCTGATCCGGAGTTCGTCCTCAAAGCTGAGGAGCAGCGGGCCGATGACATCAACACATGCATTGCCTGCAATCAGGCGTGCCTGGATCATATCTTCCTCGGGAAAATTGCCACCTGTCTGGTGAATCCCAGGGCCTGCCATGAAACCGAGCTGGTGTATCGGCCGGCTGAAACAAAGAAAAAGATCGCTGTGGTCGGTGCCGGCCCGGCAGGGCTCTCCTTTGCGACGGTGGCGGCGGAACGAGGCCATGAGGTGGTGCTCTACGAGAAGAAGGACACTATCGGGGGGCAGCTCAACATGGCCGTTGAAGTCCCCGGTAAGGAAGAATTCCACGAAGCGTTGCGCTATTTTTCGAGACTGCTCGAAAAAACCGGTGTCACCGTGCATCTGGGCATGGAAGCCACCGTCGAGGAACTGCATGAGGAGGGTTTCGATCTGGTGGTTCTCGCCACCGGGGTGCTCCCGCGCATACCGGAAATTGACGGCATCGCACATCCGAAAGTGCTGACCTATATTCAGGTCCTGGCCGACAAGATCCCGTTGGGCAAACGTGTTGCCGTGATCGGTGCCGGGGGTATCGGATTTGACGTGGCCGACTTTCTCACCCACGCAGGCCCGGAAACCAGCCTGGACAAAGATGCGTTTCTCAAGGCATGGGGTATCGATAAGACCTACGCAGCCCCTGGCGGATTGGTAGAAGATGGGCCACAGATCTACCCTTCGGCCCGGGATCTGTATCTTCTCCAGAGAAAGAAAAGTAAAATGGGAAAGGATCTGGGAAAAACCACCGGCTGGATCCACCGGATCAATTTGAAAAAGCGCCAGGTCACCATGATCAACGGCGTAACCTATAAACGGATTGACGATGACGGACTGCATATCGAGGTCAAAGGAGACGAAAAAATTCTCGACGTGGATCATGTCGTCATATGCACCGGGCAGGAACCGCTCCGGGAGCTCCAAGAAAAGCTGGTGGAACTTGGAATGCCGGTGCATCTGATCGGAGGGGCGGATGTGGCAGCCGAGCTCGACGCCAAACGGGCCATCGATCAGGGGGCAAGACTAGCCGCCGAAATATGACGTGGCTGCAACGTAAATGAAATTTTACCGAACGATCCAAGTGTACCAGATAAAGGAATAAATATGAAAACATATCTATTGTGGATTTCGGTGATTATTGCCGTTGGATTGGCAGGGTGTGCCGCACCTGAGATTACACTGTTCCCGGATGGCAGTGATCCCCTTCAGGAATTTACCCTTTCCGGGGAAAAAGAGGGAAAAGTGTTGGTGATTCCGGTCCAGGGCATCATTCACGATATGCCGAGAAGGGGATTCTTACGAACCGATCCGTCCATGGTTCAGGAGGTCGTCTCCCAGTTGAAAAAGGCGGAAGAGGATGAAGACATTGGTGCGGTGCTCCTGTCCATCAACTCTCCCGGGGGAACGGCCACAGCGACCGACCTGCTCTACCACGAAATCATGACCTACAAGAAGCGCACCGGGGTCAAGGTGGTGGCGGCCATGATGAACGTCGCCGCCTCGGGAGGGTACTATGTCGCCCTTTCTGGGGATGTCATCTTCGCCCATCCGACTACCATCACCGGCTCCGTGGGGGTGGTGTTTCTCCGGCCGCAAGTGGAAGGGCTGATGAAGAAAATCGGTGTGGACGTGGAGGTCAACAAATCCGGGGAGAACAAGGATATGGGATCTCCCTTTCGACCTGCGACCGAGGAAGAGAAGCGCATTCTTCAGGATTTGACGGAAGCGTTGGGTGAGGACTTCATTACAAAAGTAAAGAAGCACCGACCCATGAGTTCCAAAGCCATTAACGATATGGCCACTGCTCGGATCTACATCGCAGCGGATGCCCGTAAACTTGGAATGGTCGATAAGATCGGCTACCTGAGCGATGCAATCGCCACCGCGAAGAAGATGGCCGGGCTTCCCGAGGACGCCCAGGTGATCGTCTACCGGCGGACCGAATTTGCCAACGACAATATCTACAACCCGGTCACCACCCAGGCCGTTGGAGCCGGATCACCCCTTCTGGACACGGGCATGTTCGGGCAGCTCGCCAATATGCAGCCCGGATTTTACTACCTGTGGCCGTCGGCCATCGGTTCAGACTGATTGGAGTGATGGGTAAGTGTCAGGGGATTACCGCCTAACCATACAAAACGTAACATAAGACCTTGTGGTTCATTCCATTAAATCAAAAGAGCACATAAGGGGATATAGTCCCCACCCCACGCTGCGNATCGCATATGTGCAGAATCATAGCCGGAGTGTGATTCAGCACTTAAGCTCGTGAACGGTTATCGGCGTCGGAATNGGAATCGGTATCGGAATCGGTCCTATTTACGCTGAATTCTGATAGTTTTTCCCCAACCGAGTAACCGCGCCGTCCAAGCTTCGTCAGCATAGCAACGATTCGATCCAGCAAGAGTTTGGCTTCAGAATTGTCCTCCGAAGCGAGAGCTCCACAAACTTCCAATACATCCTGTGCGGCTGCACATTCTAACGCCGAACCACGAGCAATTTCGAAGTATCTTCGTCGATCGCCCTCTGTCGCCTTGCCATTTCCCTCGGCGATATTCAAAGGGATCGCCTGTGAGGCTCGGAGTAATTGGTTACGAGCGTTTCGATGACCCTTCAGGTTTTCACAGAACCGGTGGACCCAGCCAACATATTGGAGGAATATCCGATACACGTCGAGTTGTTCATGCCCGAAAGTCATCGCCATTTGTCTCTTCGATTCCGATGCCGATACCGATTCCGACCCCGAATAAGAATTTTCTTGCTAACCAGGAATAATACTACCTCACTGAACTCGAGCGCATATCTTGCCA
>Ga0049113_10000155_pt1 | contig 14809 bp, 11 predicted proteins | sample WorMettanBELIZE1_FD_55214 | JGI IMG/M metagenome (GOLD analysis project Ga0049113, IMG submission 55214) | Marine gutless worms symbiont microbial communities from Max Planck institute for Marine Microbiology, Germany - Olavius tantulus BELIZE.1 | ecosystem: Host-associated > Annelida >... | reverse complement strand
GCGTTCCCGCGAAATGTTCAACTCTTCGCAGGCTTTCTGGACAGCGCTGTCGACGCTTTTTCCTTCATATTCCATAAAAGGAGCCATTGAGATCCTCCCTTTTACATATATTTTCTTTGGGTAAATTGCTGCTGACCAATGGAAACGATTTGATTGGTCAGCCAATACAGCACCAACCCGGAAGGAAAGTTAATGAAAATAAACGTGAAGATAATCGGCATCAGCATCATCATTTTCGCCTGACTGGGATCGCCGGGCGTTGGCGTCATTTTCTGCTGGATCAACATACTGGCACCCATCACCAATGTTAATACCGGAATGCCGTATGGCGGCTCCATGAGCGGAATGGAAAAATTAAATCGAAACAGACGGTCCGGGGCCGACAAATCGTTGATCCATCCGAAAAAGGGTGCATGTCTCAGCTCGATGGCTTCATACAACATGCGGTACAGGGCGATGAAAACCGGAATCTGTGCCGCCATGGGAAGACATCCGCCCATGGGGTTGACCTTGTAGGTCCGGTACAGATTCATCATTTCCTGGTTCATCCGCTTTTTGTCGTCTTTGTACTTTTCCCGTAGTTCGGTCATGAGCGGTTGTATTTTTTTCATCTGGCTCATGGACTTGTAGCTTTTCGTTCCTAACGGCCATAAGATGATTTTGGTAATGAGCGTCAGAATGATGATCGCGATGCCGTAATTGGGAATAAAGCCGTATATGAAATTCATGATCCAGAGACACGGTTTGGCGATAATGTGAAACCACCCGAAATCAACCACTTTGGCAAGACTAAAGCCGGTATCGTTTAGAACGCGAATACTTTTAGGCCCGAAAAAGAGACTGTATTCGAATGTTCTCTGGGTCCCCGGTCGGATCGTCGCTTCGGGCTGGTTATAGCGGGTTTCGACAACCTCTGCGGCAAGCTGGGAAAGGCGGANGCTGGCATCCACCGGTGGATCAGCGAAAAATGCCTGGAGAAAATATCGATCCTGGAGGGCCATCCAGGTAAATTTTCCGGACAAGAGCTCCTGGTCTTCGATTTTTTTTCGTTTGACCTGGTTCACACGCTCGNCCATCAACACACTCGGTCCCTGAAATCCGATGGCCCGATTGTCCTCCTCAAACTGCTTGAGCAGACTGATTGCCAGGCTGTCCACAAGGGATGCGCTGGATCCGTTTTTGATGGTCACCGATAGCCCGATGAGATAGGTTTCCGGTGAGAATCGATAGGCTTTTTCCACAACGACGCCCCGGGGAGACCGCCAGATAAATGCAACCGTTTCCGGGGTGTCTGTAATCTGAATCCGTCCTTCCATTTCCGGTCCGGTAAAATACGCCGTTTCCATCCCCGGAATCCCGCCCCGGAGCATACGGGTGCGCACGGTGCCGCCAGCGATTTCAGCGGATATGAGCTGTTTGGGTGGGGACTCCGGGTCCACCGTTTCTCTGTACTTTTTGAGTTNAAAGCTGCCGAAGGCGGCGCCCTTCTCGGATATGCGGACACTGTAGAGCGGCGTTTCAACAGATACCGATCGGGATGGGCGGGCGCCGGGGGAAACCGTTTCCATGTCTTTGGACACTGTCGGCGACTCTGCGGGTGCCGGCTCCGGCCGATAGGGGGTTTCGGTCGGCACTTCCGGCGCTGCCTGCTGCGTCTGGGCCGTTTCAGTGGTTTGCTCTTTTTGCTGGACCGGCTCTCTTTTTGCGAAGAACATCTCGTAAGCAAACAATACTAGAAATGAAAGCACGATAGCGAGCAAAATTCGGGCCTGTTCCATAAATGTCTCCTAGATCTTCCATGCCTTTCTGGCGTCTTGGCGGGATCGAACCGGAAGCCGATAATTCCGTACAGAACGGATGATATGCAGCGACATGAGGTCTCCCCGGTCCCACAGATCGACCGGAAAGCGGGAGGTGCGGCAACGGTGCCCGTGAGCGCGGCGGAGCGACCGTTANGGGATGGGGTCGTAGCCACCTGGGTGAAACGGGTGGCATTTTAGTACGCGCTTCATCGTCAAACCGGTTCCCCTGATAACGCCATGACGTTCGATGGCCTCTTTGGCGTATTGAGAGCAGGTCGGGTAGAACCGGCAGGCAGGTCCCATGAGAGGAGATATCATCACCTGGTAACACCGGACCATCCCAAGAGCACAGGTCTTGGCCATGTGTTCAATCTGTTTTCGAATTCGAGATTTCATCAAACAGACCCCCGATGTTCCCATAAGCGTCTTTCGAAGGAAGGTGAACCGCCTCCTTCTTGGCAATCATATTAACGTCCCAGATTCCCCGAAGTCGAGATCTGTGGTGCCGAAAGCATTCTCGTACCACTCGCTTGATTCTGTTCCGCTGAACAGCGTTCCCGACACGTCGGGTTACAGTGATTCCCAATCTGGACCGATCGGATTCACCGGGTGCGAACACAGCCACAAAATATCGATTTTGAATTCTACGACCGTGTTTCGACAAACGCAGAAAATCCGATCGCTTCCGTAATCTGTCGGCTTTGGTGAAGGTTAATTCGCTCACATATCCCCGATCCTCAGCAACACGCCCACAGTATGCGACTAAACCGCATATGTTTCGGCGTCATAACCGCCGGGACCCTTAGACACATCCCATTCGTTTACTGTGAGTCAGCCGATACCATCCATTGCAGTGTGGTTCAAACCGCCAGTCGTTTTCTTCCTTTCGCTCTTCTTCGATTGATGACCTTGCGTCCCTGTTTGGTTGACATTCTTTTCAGAAAGCCATGCTTCCGGGAGCGTTTGCGTCTGCTGGGTTGAAATGTGCGTTTCATGAAGCCATATCCTTTAAAGTATCATCCGCCGTTGGTTCTCGGACCCTGTTCCCGCCGTCGCGGTGTTGTTCCGCGAAGCAATCAATGCACAACCTGCCTACATAAGCATTTGAAATTATGACTGTCAAGATAAATACCGGGGGGTTATTCGGACAGGACTTCGAATATATCGAATTCTTCCAGATGAAATGTCATATTGGGGTACACAACGATTTGCTTTCCGATTATTTTTTCCAGGGAAAGAATCACGTCGCTCTCCTCCCGATGCAGCAGTTCCGCAATTTCCGGGTTTACCTGGAGCGTCAACCGGACACCCATCATGTCCTGAGCGTTTCTTAAAATATCCCGGTAAATCGTGTGGCAAATGGTCTGTTTGGACATGAGATACCCCTCGCCTTCACAATAAAAGCATGGCTCGCAAAGGAGTCGCGACAGAGGCTTTCGGACCCGTTTTCGGGTCATCTGGATCAGCCCCATTTCGGACATGGGCAGAACATGGGTCTTGCTCCGATCCCTTCGAAACGCATCTTTGAGGGCGTTGAATACCTTCTCCTGGTTCGACTTTTTTTCCATATCGATAAAATCGATAATGATAATACCGCCGATATCCCGCAATCGAATCTGGTAAGCGATTTCCTTGACAGCTTCCAGATTGGTCTTCAAAATGGTTTCTTCCAGATTGTGCTTGCCCACATAGCGCCCCGTGTTCACATCAATGGCCACCAGGGCTTCCGTGTGCTCGATGACGATATAACCACCGGATTTGAGCCACACTTTTCGTTTGAGAGCCCGGGAAATATCCCCTTCCAGGTTAAACGCGCCGAATATGGGTTCCCGCCCCTCATACAGCTCGACCGAATCTTTCAGGCTGGGCATAAATCCGTCGAGAACGCAAGCACCGAATCGTAGCCTTCCTTTGAATCGATGACGATCTTTTCCGCTTCATGGGTCATCAAATCCCGTACCGCTCGATGGACCACATTCAACTCCTGATGCAGCAACGATGGGGAGGGCGCTGTCGGATATTTTCGTTGAATATTTTCCCAGAGATTTCTGAAAAAGGACATCTCCGAGGCGATCTTCTCCTCGGAGGTGCCTTCCGCGGCCGTTCGTACGATATATCCGACAGGCTCGGATCGAAGCGATTCCACCAGGTCCCGAAGCCGCTGCCGCTCGACATCATCCTCGATTCTACGGGAGACACCGATATGGTTGGCATTGGGCATCATGACCAGAAATCGACCGGGCAACGAAATATACGACGTGACACGGGCCCCCTTGGTACCGATGGGCGACTTGGCCACCTGAACAAGGATCTCCTGGCCATCGGTAAGCAGCTCTTCGATCGTGATCTGCTCTGCCTCGGAAACGGTCAGATCCGTGAGTCCCGTATCTTCCTCGCCATTATCGTGGAAAAGCGTTGTCACATCGCCGAGGTTGTCCCCCAGAACATCGTTCACGTGGATAAACGCCGCCTGTTTGAGACCGATATCGACAAATGCGACCTGCATTCCCGGAAGCACCCGCTGTACCCGCCCTTTGTAGACGTTTCCGGTGATCTCCGAATTTTTCTCCCAGTCAATGAACAGCTCCGCGATGGTGCCGTCTTCAAGGAGCGCCACCTGGGTTTCGTGGGCCGTCATATTGATAATCAGCTGTTTATACATGGTATGGGGCATTGGGCACTACCGGGCTCAGGGCCTTGGGCCGACCTGAAAGGATCCCATACCGTTGATGGGTCCCCCGGATTCAATGATCATGGGGTATCCGTTTCAATATCCTGGCCCGCTTGGCCTCCTCCTGGTTGAGTTGAAAAACGTGTGTTAGAATGTCTCCCGGTCGCAGTGTTTTTCCCGGTGTTGATCGTAGCACCAGATGCAATGCTGTGGACGACACGTAATCGATTTGAACGACCATATCTTTAAGATCCTGTTTTTGCAGCCGACCCTTACGATCCTGTTTTTCAACCACATAGGTGTCCGCAGCATGGAAGGCGTTCACCCGATCCTCGGCAAACAGCGGATCCGGATGGGTGACCCGATATGTGGCCGTCTCCGAACGTGANCGACCGAGTCGACCTTCGGCTGTTCGGACAGCCACCAATTGCAACCCCTCCGGGAGTTCGCAATTGACTTTTTCGGAAACCTGCTCCAGATGCACATGCTTTGGCACCCAAATATCGAACACCTCGCCGTCGCTTTCCATGCCGATGGGCAGCGGATCGCTGAAGGACACTTTGGGTTTGGGATGAGGCCCCTCGGTATACCGAATGTCGATATCGGCACGCCGAAATGCTCTGAGAAACAGATTGACCATTTCCAAATGCCCGAAAAAACGGGCGTCGCCCAGCTTGGTGTAGGTGACACGAATCCGTTGAAAATCGGTTTTGATATCGGTTCCCCGCAGGTCCGGTATCGGCCCGGAATGGTCATAGACACGCGGTTGGATGTCGTTGAAATCACATACGCCGCAACCCTGGCAGTCTCCCCATCGGCAGTCCGGCGTGATCTCCCCTCGAACGGCCTTATCCCACTCGTCGACCAGAAATTGTTTGTCGATGCCCATGTCGATATGGTCCCAGGGCAGGGGCTCATCGAGAGATCTGGGCCGCGTGTTAAAAAATCCGGGATCCACCTCATGTTCGGCCAGAGCCGCCTCCCAGCGGTCGAAGCGAAAACTGTCCGTCCAGCCGTCGAATCGGCAGCCCTTCTGATATGCCGTCACGAGGGCGGGGAGCAGCCTCCGGTCCCCGCGAGACCACAACCCCTCGATCAGACTGACCCGGGGATCCTGCCACTTGAAGTGAACGCGTTGGTTTCTGAGACGATCTTTTAACCATGCCAGCCGTTCCCGGGACGCTTCCAGGGACAACTGGGATGCCCATTGAAAGGGCGTATGCGGTTTGGGGATGAAGGTGGTGACACTGACGTTAATTTTCCCCCGACGTTTTTTGGGGGGACGGATCTTGCCCAGATCTGCGATCAGCGTCGGGATCGCCTCGATATCATCCTGCGTTTCGGTGGGCAATCCGATCATGAAATACAATTTGATGACCTGCCAGCCAAGCTCGAAGGCGTCCTGAACCGTCCGAAAGATGTCCTCTTCCGTAATATTTTTATTGATCACGTCTCTGAGCCGCTGACTCCCCGCTTCCGGAGCAATGGTAAATCCGGTTTTTCGGACCTTTTTCACCAACCGCATCAGTTCCGGAGTCAGTCTGCCGGCCCTGAGGGATGGAAACGAGACGGCCACCCGTTTCGGTTCGCAGCGGACCATCAGATGGGTCATCAGGGCGTCCAGTCGAGTATAATCGCCNGTACTCAGCGACATCAGCGACAGATCCTCGTATCCGGTATGGCGCAAGGCTCTATCGGCCTGCTGGATCAGCCGCTCCGGGGATCGCTCCCGGACCGGCCGATAAATCATTCCCGCCTGGCAAAACCGACAGCTTCGGCTGCAGCCCCTGGATATCTCCAGACGCAGCCGATCGTGAACCGGCCTGCCAAAGGGTACAACGGGTCGATCCGGAAACGGGGCCGTATCCAGGTTTCCGACCACCGCCTTTCGCACGCGCGTATGGTCGGTCATTCGGGGCAGCAATTCCTGANATCCGTTCCGATCCAAGCGGGCCCTGAAATAACCCGGGATATAGACGCCGTCGAGGGTAGACCAGGCATTGAGAAGGGCGTCTTTGTCAGTCCCATCGTTCTCCTTCCAGCGGATCCACAACTCCGCCAGCCCGAGAATCACATCCTCTCCGTCACCCACTACCATGGCATCAAAGAGCTCGGCAATCGGCTCCGGATTACAGGTACACGGACCCCCTGCGATGATCAGGGGGGCATCCGGCCCCCGCTGGGAGGCGTAAAGCGGAATGCCGGAAAGATCGAGCATGGTGAGAATGTTGGTATAATCCAGTTCATAAAGCAGGCTAAATCCGACAATATCAAAATGGTCCAGGGGATATCGGGACTCCAGGGTGGTCAGCGGTTTGCGATCGGCGCGCAACCGGCTTTCCAGATCCCGGCCGGGAGCATAAACCCGTTCCGCGGCGATATCTTTTCTCGAATTAAGAATATGGTACAGGATCTGCAATCCGAAATGGGATGTCCCGATTTCATACAGATCCGGAAAGGCCAGCGCAAACCGAAGCTTGACCCTGTTCAGGTCTTTTTTTATGGTGTTGGATTCAAAGCCAAGATAGCGGCTGGGCTTTTCGACAAAAGGAAGGTGTTTTTCAATACTCATGGAGACCATCGGTTATTTGACACACACAATGACTCAACGCCGCAGATTCGACAGGATACGCTTCTTAACCCGCTGGGAGGGCAGTCTATCTATGGTAATTGCGTTTCTCTTTTTTTCAACCGGGGAGGTGTCCTTTGGTCAATCCTATCCCAGGGAAAATCCGGTGGTCCGTGCGGCCGGAAGGTCAGCCCCGCCGTGGTCAATATTAGTTCCGAGTATGAGATGCGATCCCGAATCAGTCCGTTCTCCGGTCTTGGCATGGACTCGATTTTCGAAAATTTTTTCAAAGATTTTTTTGACCCGGGACTTCAACGTCACTACAAGCGTACCAGCCTTGGGTCCGGGGTGATCATTTCCGGGGATCGGGGACTCATTCTGACCAATGCCCANGTCATCTCCAGAAGCAGCTCGATACAGGTGGTTCTTCAGGATGAACGGGAATTCAATGCCGATATCATCGGTGCGGATCCCGACTCGGATTTGGCGGTACTCCGAATCCAGTCCGACGATCCGCTCCCGGCCATCGAAATGGGCACCTCCGATGACCTGATGATCGGAGAGACGATTATCGCCATCGGGAACCCGTTCGGATTTTCCCATACCGTGACCACCGGTGTCATCAGTGCGTTGAATCGATCCATCCGAACCGAGGAGCGCACGTATCAGGATTTTATCCAGACCGATGCATCCATCAATCCGGGAAACAGCGGCGGACCTCTTCTGAATATCAATGGGGAGCTGATCGGCATCAACACCGCTATATATGCCAAGGCCCAGGGCATCGGTTTCGCCATCCCCATCAACCGAGCCAGAAGGATTATCAACGACCTGATTTTATATGGTGAGGTCGTGCTCCCCTGGGTGGGGATCACCGCCCANGAGATCGATGACCATATTGCCACCTACATGTCGCTGGAGCCCGGGAACGGCCTCCTGGTCCGATCGGTGGAACTTACCAGTCCGGCCCATGTTGCCGGCATCACGACCGGGGATATTATACTCAAAGTGGGTTCGCGGACGATGAAAACCCTTGAAGACTACCGGGTTGCCGTACGCAATTACAAGGACGGGGACACGATATCCATGTCGGTGCGCCATGATGGATCCCGAAAAAATATCTCCATCCGCACCCGTGTCTATCCTCTGGATCGGGGCGCCGATCTGGCGTTTCGTCTGTTCGGCATCCAGGTGCAAAATGGGACTTCCCCAGGTGCTATGGTGACCGAAATCCATCCGGAATCATACCTGTCCCGGATTGGCGCCCGTCCGGGGGACATCATCCGCCAGATCGATGATATCTCGGTGGAAACCATTGACGACTTTTTCCGCGGTGTCATCAAATACCGTCAAAAATCCACTATTGTCCTGCTCTTGCAGAGAGGGGATCAAGGATATTATATTACAGTTCAACTATTCTGAAGGCATATGAAACGATGAAACGCATAAAAATCGCCACTCTTTTAAATGCCACAGCACCCCATGAAGGTATTCTGATTCAGGGGTGGGTTCGAACCCGACGGGAATCCAAGGGCTTTTCCTTTATCGAAGTCAACGATGGTTCCTGTCTGGGAAACATTCAGGTGATTGCCGACTCGAGTCTGGAAAACTACGAGGACATTGGCAGGCTCATTGCGGGCGCGGCCATCGAAGTCACCGGTCGCCTGGTCGCCTCACCCGGAAAAGGCCAGGCGTGGGAAATCCAGGCAGACCGGATCGGCATTATCGGTGAGGCCAGTGAATCGTATCCCCTCCAGAAAAAACGGCATTCCGATGAGTTTCTCAGAACCATTGCCCACCTAAGACCCCGAACCAATAAGTATGGTGCCATCTTCCGCATCCGTTCGGAACTCTCCTATGCCATTCACCGGTTTTTCAAAGAACGCGATTTTCGTTACGTCCACACGCCGATCATCACCGGGTCGGACTGTGAAGGGGCCGGGGAACTGTTCCGGGTCACCACCCTGGATGTAAACGATCCGCCAAAACGTGACGGTACAGTGGNCTGGGAATCCGATTTTTTTGGAAAGGAAGCCAACCTGACGGTATCGGGTCAGCTTTCTGCCGAAATGCTCGCCATGGCTCTTGGCGATGTGTACACCTTTGGCCCCACGTTCCGGGCGGAAAATTCCAACACCCGCCGCCATGTGGCCGAATTCTGGATGGTGGAACCGGAAATGGCCTTCTGTGATTTGGATTGCAATATGGCCTTTGCCGAAGAGATGATCCAGTATCTGACCACTTACATGCTTCAGGAATGTCCCCAGGACCTCGAACTGTTTGCACGATTTGTAGACAAATCTCTGATGGACACACTGGCGACGGTCAGCCAATCCGAGTATGTCCGGCTGCCCTACACAGAGGCAGTGGACATCCTTGGCCGTGCGGCGACGTCATTCGAATTTGAGGTGGCCTACGGCAAAGATCTTCAAAGCGAACACGAGCGGTATCTGACCGAGGTGCATTTTAAAAAACCGGTGATCGTGTTCGACTATCCAAAATCCATTAAACCCTTTTACATGCGCCTCAATGACGACCGGGAAACCGTTGCCGCTATGGACGTGCTGGTACCCCGGATCGGAGAAATCATCGGAGGCAGTCAGAGGGAAGAGCGGCTGGATGTCCTGGAACAACGCATGAGCGAATGGGGAATGGACCGAGAAGACTACTGGTGGTATCTGGATACGCGCCGCTTCGGAAGTGTCCCCCACAGCGGATTTGGTCTCGGCTTCGAGCGGATGTTAATGATGCTGACGGGGGTTACCAATATCCGGGATGTGATACCGTTTCCCAGGACGCCGAACTCTATCGAGTTTTAAATGCCTAAAGTGCCTAAAATGCACTCAAATGCCTAAAATTAAAAAATAGGTCCTTTTGCGTTCCATTTCAGGCATTTTTGGCATCTTAAATTTTAGGCATTTATATGGCCGTAATATATCACCAATTACTCCAGCTAATCCCTCAAACACCTCANATTCGCCAACTCCTCGGCATACCCGTACAAATGCAGACCCTTGCTTTCCACGATCATCTCGCCATCGTCTACACCGATGGTTGAAGCCATGTATTCTTTCAGATTCTGGATGCCGGCCAGGTTGGCGGGCATTCCGCCCCACAGATCCCAAGATCGAAAATACACGACGAAATGAAGGGTATCGTCCTGGATGCGCGTATCGATAGAGCGGAGACATGGCGGATCCACCAGACAGACATCGGAAGGATGGGCAACCTGAAGCACCATCTGNTTGTTCCGGGTTCCGAATCGGCGATAGGTATCGATCACCCATTCAATTTGGTTAATGTATAGATCGCCGTCTTCTTCGAACACGATCTTGCCGTCCACATCCCGTTTGTCAATAATCTCTTCGTTAGCCTCTCGCCACCAATCCAGTTTGTTCCCCCCGATCTGCGCTTTGGTGAGTCGCTCCCCGTAGGTATAGGATTCACCCGGGGCCTTCTCACCGGTCATCAGATATTCGATATAGGAGCGTTCATATCCATCACCCCCGTATATGTACGACTCTTCAACAGGATTCGGAATCCCGCAGGAAGGAGGGATATCCGGCAGCAGGGGTTGGGTTCCTGGAAAGCGCACATGGCCCGTGAAATAATCATATTCAAGCCGTGTCTGTCCGGCGTAAGATCCTCGATCAATGGTAAATCGGCGACCGTTATCGAGAATATCGTGCACCGCCTGAAACCACAAATCCGGCAGGTCCCGCGCGTCAATCCGATGTATATTCATAAATTNCCCCTTTTTGACATCGTGTTTTCCGTGATAGAAGCCGTTTGAACGCGAAACACCAGCAAACCCGGTTTTCTTCCTGTGACCTGCGAAGACATGGCCCGTACCGTCACGACGGCACCTTCAACCACGGCATGGGTGCCGCATATAACACATAAACGATTCGTCTTGACGCGGAATCGTGGCGAGCCTTTGTCAGAACCGTTCAAACGGAGAGTCTTCGGTGTGCCTTTGATAGGTTCATTTCACCGCAAGAAAACCTGATTCACCGGCCAAGCTAGTGACGGTCTGTCGTACCGGTGGGGCGAGACGCTGTCGTTCTGGTCTGCATAATGTATCACAGCGTGTGTAATCAAATATCCAGAGTGCTGACCTCCAGGGCGTTGGAATGGATGAACTCCCGCCGGGGCTCCACTTCATCTCCCATCAATATGGTAAAGATTTCGTCCGCTTCGACCGCATCTTCCACCTTTACCTGGAGAATCGTCCGTTTTCCGGGATTCATGGTCGTTTCCCAGAGTTGATCCGGGTTCATTTCCCCCAGCCCCTTGTAGCGTTGCACTGTCAAACCCTTTTTTCCCTCTTCCATCAAAGAGGCCAGAAGCAACCGTTTATCTTCAATGGATCGGCCTTTGTGCTGATCCCCATTGGAAAGTTCAAAAGGGGGTCGATCGTATTTAAATATATTTTTGGCCAAAACCGCGAGTTTCTGAAACTCGGAGGAAAAAATCAGTCCCCGGCCGATTTTGATCGTAAACTCCGGTTTGCCAAAACCTTCGGTGGAAGACCGCGTTTCCGAAGGCATGATAAACAACTCATAAACGTCCCGCTCCTCGTTCCACTTGGGAGCGTCGACGTCATATCCCTTATCGACGAGCATTGTTTGTATCCGGTCCATTAACACCTTGCTCTGAAGAAAATGTCTATCCTCCGCGTTGACCCGAACCAGCGTCTCGATAATATCCAGATCCACCCCCCGTTTTTCGAGGCGTCCGACAATACCGAAGTATTCCGCCAGATCACTCAGAAACAGATACAACCGGTGACCGGCAATTTCTTTGGACGTATCGCCATCCTGGACCAGCACGCGGCATTTATCACAAATCCGTTTGAGAATATGATCGTTGAATTCGGTCTCATCCTTGAGATATACGGCGCGTTTCCCTTTTCCGAGCCTGAGAAGTGGCGGTTGGGCAATATACAGATATCCCCGATCAATAAGATCCGGCATCTGGCGGTAGAAGAACGTCAGCAACAATGTACGAATATGGGATCCGTCCACATCCGCATCCGTCATGATGATAATCTTATGATACCGGATTTTATCAATATTATATTCTTCCCGACCGACACCGGTTCCCAATGTCGTAATAATATTCTTGATCTCGTCACTGCGCAGAATTTTGTCGAACCGTGCCTTTTCCACATTCAGAATCTTGCCCTTCAACGGCAGGATGGCCTGAAATTTACGATCTCTCCCTTGTTTTGCGCTACCCCCTGCGGAATCTCCCTCTACAAGAAACAACTCCCGGAGTTCCGGATTTGAAATCTGACATTCGGCCAGTTTGCCCGGCAACGTGGCATCGGTTAATGCCCCTTTGTTGCGGGCCAGATCCCGGGCTCTTCTGGCAGCATCCCGGGCCCTTGCGGCATCTACCGTTTTTGCGATAATCTTTCTGGCTACCGACGGATTTTCCTCGAAATAAATATTGAGTTGCTCGTTGAGCAGGGATTCCACCAGTCCTTTGACCTCGCTGTTTCCCAGCTTGGTTTTGGTCTGCCCTTCGAACTGGGGCTCCTTGATCCGAACGCTGATAATTGCCGCCAAACCTTCCCGGACATCATCACCACTGATTTTGACCTTCAGATTTTTCGGTAGATTTCCGTTGGCGGCATATTGGTTAATACTTCTGGTCAGCGCAGCTTTAAAACCGATGAGGTGGAAACCGCCTTCCGCCGTATTGATGTTGTTGGCAAAAGAGAACAGTTTTTCCGTATAGGTATCGTTGTATTGAATGGCCACACCGATCTGAACATCCGATCGGGACCCTTCCACAACGATCGGCTTGTGCAGAGGCGTGTGCCTGCGATTCAGGTATTTGACGAATTCCTTGATCCCACCCCTGTAGTAAAATTCGTCTTTTTCATCNGATCGCTTGTCATCCAGCGTAATTTTTACGCCCTTGTTTAAAAACGCGAGTTCCCGGAGACGCCTGCTGAGCACTTCCCGACTGAATTCGGTGGTGGTAAAAATATCCGGATCCGGTAGAAAGTGAACGCGTGTTCCCCGTTTGCGCGTCTTTCCGGTNTGCGTCAACTCACTATTTTTAATCCCCTTCTCATAACTTTGGGAGTAGACTTTACCGTCGCTGTAGATTTCCACTTCCAGATTTGCCGACAGGGCATTGACCACGGAAACACCGACACCGTGAAGTCCGCCGGAAACCTTGTAAGAATGATCATCAAATTTCCCACCGGCATGCAGTTTTGTCATCACCACTTCCACAGCCGGCACATTTTCTGTTTTATGGATTCCGACTGGAATCCCCCTACCATTGTCCTGTACACTGACACTGTTATCGGTATGTATTTTGACCTGAATACGATCACAATAACCGGCCATGGCCTCATCAATGCTGTTATCCACAACCTCGTAGACCAGATGATGAAGCCCTTCGATATCGACATTGCCGATATACATGGCAGGCCGTTTCCGTACGGCTTCCAGGCCTTCCAGGATTTTGATGTTATCTTCGTTATATGACATGGGATTTGGATTCATATTCTCATCGGCATGATAACACTAAGGAAATTGTTATCATCAGTTCCTTTTATTAAACATGGTTTTTCTTCATCAAGTAGATTCAATTGAACTTTCTCATTTTCCATTACATTTAAAATATCAATAAAATACCTGGGATTAAAGGCCACCTGTAACGGTTCTCCCTGATAATCGATATCCATATCCTCTTTGGATTCTCCCCGATCCGGATTTGTAGCGGTAATTTCCAGGTTCCCCTCCCGAATGTTGAATATCACACCTTTATAGGTTTCCGAGGACAATATGGACATCCGTTTGAGCATTTCCCGAAATACAACCCGCTCGAGAACAAGATCGGTTCCGCCTTCCCGGATAATGATATCGCCATATTTGGGAAATTCTCCTTCCAGAAGTCGAATAATAAAATTCTCTGCTGACTTTTTGATAATAAACTTATTTTCCTGATAGCCTATNTGGACGTCACCTTCCGCCTCGAGGAATTTACTGACTTCCATCAATCCTTTCTTGGGTATGATCATACCGCCTTCCGGCACAAAGCCCGGCGGTTGATCCAGTCCATAGTTGACCAAAGACAGCCGGCTGCCGTCGGTGGATACCATTCTCAGAAAATGTTGCTCTTCCTCCTGTATCCGTTCGACATAAATACCGTTGATGTGGGCCCGTTTGTCATTGGGCGCACCGGCAATAAAAGACGTTTTTTCGATCATGTGTTTAAATGACGCGGAATCAATGGCCTGAAAGGTCANATCTTCAATTTGGGGATGATCCGGAAAATCATCCGGATTCATGCCCACAATATGATACACGACTTTCTGATTTCCGATTTCAACCCATCGATTTTCAATTTCATAGATACGAAGGTCGCTGCTGGGAAGTTCACGGACAATCTCATAGAAAGTCTTTGCGTTTATCGCAATAAGCCCTTCTGTTTCGACATTAGCTGGATAAACACCCTCAAATCCGGATTCCAGATCTGTAGCGGTTAATGTGATGTGCTCATCACCGGATTTGAGCAGAACGTTCTCTGTGATGGCCAGGTTGGATTTTCGTCCGGTCAATCCTTGGACTTTGGCAAGAACGTCCAGAATATCGTGTTTATTAATCGTCAGTTTCATAATCTAATCCTAATAGAATTATTTAATTACGGGATTATGCACCATTTTAAGGGTATTCTCACGCAATGGTCTGAGTATGTAGGACCCTAAAGCCATTGTTTGCAGTTTTCCGAAGTTGGCGTCCT
>Ga0049113_10000154_pt1 | contig 14853 bp, 9 predicted proteins | sample WorMettanBELIZE1_FD_55214 | JGI IMG/M metagenome (GOLD analysis project Ga0049113, IMG submission 55214) | Marine gutless worms symbiont microbial communities from Max Planck institute for Marine Microbiology, Germany - Olavius tantulus BELIZE.1 | ecosystem: Host-associated > Annelida >... | reverse complement strand
TGGACACCCGATAATAATCTTTCAAGCCTTGTCCAATCAATCAGCTCATGAACCTCATCCCGCTTCTTGCAAGGCATCGTGTTCTATCAGCATTGGATCTGCTGATCTGCGTTGTTGCAAGTTTTTTCACGCTAACTTTTGGTCTCCAGGTGCGCAATTTTTAGGAGTCAACATTGTCTCAAATTTCAGCAACTTTGAGGGTCTCGTGCAAAGGTCTCTCTGGGGCTCAGTCGAAGCACGGAGCAAGTTTACCTGCCACCACACTCCAAAGGGAGCCGGCACCGGCAGAAAGTGCTCCGAACGAGTCTTGATAACAAGTTGCCGGTATTTCATTGCCTCTGCGGTCTCGGCGTCTTATACAATTCATATTAGATAAGGATCTGTTTTCTATCGATTTATCATTCGGCTGCCCTGGCCGCGGCGACTGGTAGCTGGTAGAGTGCCACCGGATTCCCCTCGGCAGACAACCCAAAGAACCCATGCCCTCCGACCCGCTCACCAAGCTGCTCGAGACTACGGCATTCGCCTGGCGGCGAGAGCCGACATCTCCTGTTCCGCTCACCGATATCCAGTGGCGTGCCGATGCCTGCGGGCCAGGCTCGATCCTGTTTTTTCAGCGCTTCGACGATGGTCGTGACGACGCGGAGCTCTACCGACGCTACCTGGCCGACGGCGCCTTCTCCGTGCTGGTCACCAACTGCATGCTCGATTGTTTCACGGATCTGCCCGGCAAGGGGATTTTCGTGACTCGTCCCGACGATTGGCCACGGACTGTGGGGCACTTTTGCGACTTCCTCTACCCTCTCCCAGGGGTCGCCGGTGGCTTCATGGGTATCACCGGAACCAACGGTAAGACCACCACCGTCAAATACCTGGAGTCCACACTTCGTGCCTATGGGCGACGGGTCCTTACGGTCGGTACACTCGGCGTCTCACTCAACGGCGAGCCGCTGGTCCGGACCGGCTTTACCTCCCCGCCCCAGATCGAGTTGCGCCGCCTGTTGCACGCCCACCGGAACCGCTACGATGTGGTCATGCTGGAGGTCAGCAGCCACGCCCTGGACCAGGGACGGATTCACGGCATTCCGCTCCGAAACGCGGGTTGGACCAACTTCTCCCAAGATCACCTGGATTATCATCGGGACATGGCTGCCTACTTCGCCGCCAAGGCCCGCATCCTGGATCTGATCCAGGACGGAGGCCGACTCTTCTGCACCAGCCCGGAAGTCGCTTCACGGCTGCTGGAACATGGCAGGCCGCCGGTCCCGGTACAGCGTTTGAAGGCGGCAGAGCCGGGACCGGAGGCAATCGTGGCCAAGCCCTTTCTGGCCCTAACGCACAACCGGGAGAACTACACTCTGGCTACGGCCCTGGCCGCTACCCTGCTCGGTCCGGGGGAACGCCCCTATTGGCGGCACCTGGAGGCAGTAGACGGGCGCTTCGAGTGTCGGGTCGTCGGCAGCCGTACTCTGATCGTCGATTTTGCCCATACCCCGGCCGCTCTGGAGAACCTTCTGACTGCTATCCGGGACGCCTTCCCGGACGCCGGTATTCTGACCCTGTTCGGCTGCGGCGGCGAGCGCGACCGCGGGAAACGTCCCCTGATGGGCGCCGCGGCGGCGCGCCACTCCGATTACGTGATCCTGACCTCGGACAATCCCCGCAGCGAGAACCCGGAGCGGATTATCGATGACATCCTCACGGGCATGCCCGTCACAAGCCGGGAGGTCGTGGTCGAGCGCCCGCAGGCCATCGCCCGCTTGTTCGACCTGCTGGCCGAATACCCGGCCCACGAGCCCTGGGTGGGGCTGATCGCCGGCAAGGGTCACGAACGCTATATCGACCGCGACGGCCACAAAATCGACTACAGCGACCAGGACGAAGTGGAACGCAATTTGCAACGCCTCGATTGGGCCTGACCAGTCAGCTTCTAGTTTTGGCAGCCTTTTAACGAACTCAGTTTTCTCCCGACGACCTCACCGAGGGCAGAGCGCAATGCCCAGACTGCTTGGATTTGGCTGCTTTGCCCCATACAGCAGATAATCAGGGCCGGGTCGAGGTCGGGGAACAACCGGCAGCGGGTAGCAGTTAGATACCGGTCTGCCCGAAGCAGGAAGAAGCTCAGCGATCCCGTTTGCCAAATCCAGACTTCGGGTACGTCCAAGCCGAGATAGACCGCCAGCTCGTCGATACCCCCGGACGTCCAAACAACCTCGATTGCAATGTCCGATAGCTGCGGCGTCTCCGCAATTGGTCCGACGACGTAGCATTCATCGGCCCCGACTCCCCGCGCTCGCGGTTCCGATTTGTTTTCCAGGGTTCAAATGGAAATTCCAGATCGACACCTTGTATCTCGGAAGCAACAGAGTAATAGAGTTACACCACTATCATTATCCGATACATGCCGTTGACGAAAACCCTATTCTTCAAGGTGCCCTATAATATTTTGTTTGCTACGGCGCCCTGCATGACTCTGAGACACACCTATGCCAGACAAGAACTACGACCCCCGGACCCTGGAGCAAACCTGGTACCGGACCTGGGAAGATCGAGGCTACTTTGCTCCCGCTGTCGGCACACCCACCGCCGGGGCAACCGGCGGCTACTGCATCATGATCCCGCCGCCCAACGTGACCGGCAGCCTGCACATGGGCCACGCCTTTCAGGACACCATCATGGACGCCCTGATCCGCTATCACCGTATGCAGGGCGCGTCGACCCTGTGGCAGACGGGTACCGACCACGCAGGTATCGCAACCCAGATGGTAGTCGAGCGTCTCCTCAACGCCGAGGGTAAGACCCGCCACGACCTCGGTCGTGATGCCTTTACCCAACGGGTCTGGGCCTGGAAGGCCGAATCCGGCGGCACCATCACCCGCCAGCTGCGGCGCCTGGGGGCATCCCTGGATTGGGAACACGAGCGCTTCACCATGGACGAGGGACTCTCCGGGGCGGTGCGCGAGGTCTTCATCCGCCTGTTCGAAAAAGGACTCATCTACCGCGGCAAGCGCCTGGTCAACTGGGACCCGGTGCTCCACACCGCCGTCTCGGACCTGGAGGTTTTGTCCGAAGAGGAGAGTGGCCACCTGTGGGACTTGCGCTATCCCTTGACCAACGGCCAGGGCCACGTACTAGTCTCCACTACTCGCCCCGAAACCATGCTGGGGGACTGCGCGGTGGCTGTGAATCCGCACGACGAGCGCTACCGCCACCTGATCGGCGAACTCGTTCAACTACCCTTCACTGGCCGACGCATCCCCATCATCGCCGACGCCCACGCCGACCCGGAACTCGGCACCGGCTGTGTCAAGATTACCCCCGCCCACGACTTCAACGATCACGAGGTCTGGCAGCGGCATCGGGACGAGACCGCCATCGCCGAGCAGGCCCACGGCGGACTTATCAACATCTTCACCCCCGATGCGGCCATCCGCGAGAACCTGCCGGAGGAAGGCGCGCTCATACCCACCGCCTATATCGGGCTCGACCGCTACGAGGCACGCCGGCGCATCCTCGCCGATCTGACGGATCTCGGCCTGCTGGCACAGACCAAGGAGCACCGACTCCAGCAACCCCGGGGCGACCGCTCGGGGGCCGTTATCGAGCCCTATCTCACCGACCAATGGTATGTGAAGATCAAACCGTTGGCGGACCCGGCCATCGCCGCGGTAGAGGACGGGCGTATCCGTTTCGTCCCGGACAATTGGAAGAACATCTACTTCGAGTGGATGCGCAACATCCAGGACTGGTGCATCAGCCGCCAGATCTGGTGGGGTCACCGTATCCCCGCCTGGTACGACCGAGAAGGCAATGTCTACGTTGGCCGCTCGGAGCAGGAAGTGCGAGAAGGTCACGGCCTGGCGCCCGACTTCCCGCTTGAGCAGGACCCGGACGTACTCGATACCTGGTTCAGCTCCGCCTTGTGGCCCTTCTCGACCCTGGGCTGGCCGGAACGGACACCGCGCCTGGCGACCTTCTACCCCACCTCGGTGCTGGTCACCGGGTTCGACATCATTTTCTTCTGGGTCGCCCGCATGATCATGCTGGGCCTCAAATTCATGGGGGACGTGCCCTTCGAGGAGGTCTACATCCACGGACTGGTGCGGGATACCCACGGCGAGAAGATGTCCAAATCCAAGGGCAATGTGCTCGACCCCATCGATCTCATCGACGGCATCGACCCGGAGTCCCTGGTGGAAAAGCGCACCAAGGACATGATGCAGCCCCACCTGGCCGAGAAGATCGCAGCTATCACCCGCCGGGACTACCCCCAGGGCATCCCCGGATTCGGTGCCGACGCCCTACGCTTCACCTTCGCGGCCCTCGCCTCCACCGGCCGAGACATCAAGTTCGACCTGGGCCGAATCAAGGGCTACCGCAACTTCTGCAACAAGCTGTGGAACGCCTCGCGCTATGTGCTCATGAACACCCAGGGTGAGGATTGCGCTCCGACTGGGAGCGACACCGGGGGTGACATCCAGCTCAACGCGGCCGACCGCTGGATTCGCTCCCGCCTGCAGGGCACCATCACCACGGTGAACGACGCGATCCGGGGCTATCGCTTCGACCATGCTGCCCAGGCCATCTACGACTTCACCTGGAACACCTTTTGCGACTGGTACCTGGAGCTGTCCAAGCCGGTGCTCACCGACGCCCAGGCCACACCGGCGGCCAAGCGGGGCACGCGCCGCACCCTGGTGCAAACCCTAGAGACCCTACTGCGACTCGCCCACCCCCTCATCCCCTTTATCACCGAAGAGATCTGGCAGCAGGTCAAACCCCTGGCCGGAGTCACCGGCGACACCATCATGCTGGCCCCCTTCCCCGGCGCAGACCCCGATCTGATCGATCCGGACGCGGAATCCGAGCTGGGCTGGGTCATGCAATTCGTCCTGGGTGTGCGGCGGATCAAGGGCGAGTTGGACATCCCACCCGGCAGGCCCCTACCCGTCCTGCTCCAGAACGCCTCCCACCAGGACTTGACACGGCTGGAGGTGAGCCGCAGGTACCTGGACGCCCTCGCCCGCACCCAATCCATTCAGGTGTTGTCATCCGCCGATCAGACCCCCGAGTCCGCGATCGCCCTGGTGGGTGGAATGAAAATACTCATCCCCATGGCCGGACTCATCGACCAAGAAGCGGAGCTCGAGCGACTCGGCAAGACGATTGGTAAGCTAGAGGTGGACCTGGAGCAGACCCGCAAGAAGCTCGCAAACCCCAACTTCGTGGGCGAGGCGCCGCCGGCGGTAGTCCAAAAGGAACGCGACAAAATCACCGAGCAGCAGGCCGCGCTGGTAAAGCTCAAAGAACAAACGGAGAAGATCCGGGCCCTATCGCTCGACTAGAATTCCTTGAGGGACCTGCATGAAGGAAACTTCAAATGGAGTTCCGACATCGTCGAGGCCTGGAACCGGAAACGTGATCGCAGGCCCCAGTTTGCAACCAATCGGGCGGGCGTGCAGCGCATACTACCGGACGACCCTTGGCCCGAGACCGACCAGGGCTGGGTAGCAAACTTGCGCGATCATCTCAGGCTCGGCACCTATATCCCTAAGAGGCTATCTAAAAACTAAGATACTGATGTGGGCGAACCACGCAACGTTCGGGGAGAGGGTCCCTCTATGAGCGTTACGAGCATCCCGGTTTCGGAAAACGCCGCCGGTGGCTAGTTGGCGCGCTTCCGAGAAAGCCCCCTGGAGGTACTAGACGGCGCATTGACGGGACAGGCGCACCTGGGCACCTCAACCCTCGGTCGCGCTGGGGGCAACTCCTCGCCCATCCCTAAGAAACCCTCGACGGGACCCTGCTGCGCTGGCTCGAAGCGCGCTGGGGCCAGTTCGACACGCCGGCGAGCTGGCGCGGGCAGACTAGGCCATCCAGCGGCTACCCGTTGGTCCCGAGCGGGATGCCGAGCAAGGCCTGTGGATTGCCGTAAAAGACGACTGGGGCGTGGCGGCGGACCCGCAACACCTACAGGCCGTGACCCGTACCATGCCCTGCGCAACTGGCAACGGTCCGATATGGCCGTGGACTGGACGCCCCTGATGCGGGATCTGCCCCAGTACGGCCCGATCATCGGATTGCTCGCCGGGCAGCCCCTCCCCGCGCTTTCGGTCGCCGAAGAGGGCCCGGAAAATCTGAAACGCGACGCCTGGCTCTACGGGGAGGCCGCTTCCGATCTGCTTCGTCGAGATGAAGCCGAGGAGGATTGGCTGACGGCGGCCCAGATTATCTGAGCCTGGGGGTATTTGGACCACTTAAGCCAAATCCCCTCGAAATCACCCGAAATCGTTATTCAGGATCTCGGTTGCACGCCGGCAGAGCTCCCGTCCGTAGTCCGTCCACAGGCCCTGGCCCCAGTAGCGGTAGCAGCTGGTCTGGGAGCTCATCAGGTGGAACAGGGCATTGCGGTAGCGGAGCTCGCCGGTGGGCAAACCGGGGACCAGTATCTTCTCGTTGAACAGGGCACTGACTTCTTCCATGGGACCCAACACGTTCTCATAACCCCGCACCCAGGAGAGGTCGTTGGTCCAACTGCCGCCTTCCATATGGAAGGCATGGTCCGACTGCTTGAGTTCTTCGATCACCTTCTCTAAGCGTTCGGGTCCGTTGCCGGGGGTCATTCGGTCCCAGATCCTATAGTGGAATAGGGGCTGGAGCTCGGGCAGATCGGATTCCTTTATCCCGGCGGCAAACAGGTGTTCCAGATACTCGCTGGCGTTCATGAGCGGCACCTCGGACCCGCTGGACTGCCGCACAGCCTCCATGAACTTATCCGGGAACTCATTCATCATGACCCCCCCGTTTTCCCCGTCGGCGATCTGGGTGATCAGGGGTGGCACGGATTTACCCGCCAGCTCTATGCGATCCAGTCCTTTGGCCTCGTACCAGGGTTGCATCTGGGCCACCAGCTTGGTGTCCGAGCCCTGGGTCTTGACGATGGCGATGATGCTTGCCGTCTCCCCCCGAGAGTTGGTACATACCAAGCGGTGGGGTAGATGGGGACGCTGCGGATGCCAGCCGTTCTCCGATTGTTCGACCGTGTGCTCCTGGACTAGGACCCATTGGTAGCCGCACTCCTTGAGGGTCTTGACGAACTCATAGGCCACCTCGGGATGGTTGGGCAGGGCCATCTCCGAAGGCGAGAAGCCGCGCACCCGTTCAAGGGCCTCCCAGCCGAAGATGGCGGCGAAGTGGTGCTGCCAGGCCCGTACGTGCAGACGGTAGTCTTGCACCGGGGTCGAAGGGGCCACCGCATGGCCCCAAGGCATGCCGAGCCATTCGGTGGTCCAGGCGTAGGCCGGATTGCAGGTGATGGTCTTGAGGGCATCGATGACGTCATCACGCTCCATGTGACGCAACCCATGCAGCAAGGTACCCGAGTACTCCAGCATGACCCGCGGTGATTTGCCTTCGCCCACCAGCTGCGGGATGAACTCGCCCATACGCTTGTAGCACCAGGCAAAGGTCTCGGCGTTGTGGTTATCGCCGATGTCCTGGTGTTCCATCATGTACTGCAGATTGCTGATGATGGCCGCTGTGGGCAGGTGGTCACCACCGGCGGGGATCAAGGGCTGATGCTGGTGCAAGGCAATGACCGTGGCGGCATGGATGGAGCCGAAGTCTATACCCCCGCGGTCCTTGAACAGGACCTTATCGGCACCGCTTGCCAACGCCTGTTCGACCGCGGCCTCGTTGCCGGACACATTGGGCACACCTTCCACATATTCGGGTAACTGATTCACGGTATTAGTCTCGTTTATTAGTTCTCGTTTTCGGTTGTTCCCTGACGGTCGACCGTACTTTATCCCAGGCGTGCACGGGCGTGGTTCAAGGCCTCCCAAGAGGCGGCCATGTCCGCATCGGAACGGTGGCTCCAGTCCTCGCCTCAGTAAAAGTTGCAGCTGGTCTGTGCCCGTAACAGGCGCCAGGTGGCTTCCTCCAAATCCTGTTGGAAATCCGCGTCGTCTGCAATGCCTCGCTCGGCGGCCTGCCGGGCGGCTTCTTGAACCGCTGCGCTGAGCGTCCCGAGTGCCCCCAGAGCCGTCCGCTGGTGGTCGGAGCCGGTCTATTGGATGAAACCGTGCCCGTCGTGCCAGCCGGTGTTCCAGGCCCCGGTGCGCACCCGGACCTCGCCGTGGGCACCGTGCATATTCAAGTAGTCGCTGATAAAGGTCGGAGACACCGCGGACTGGCCGGCGCGGACCCGCTCCAGGAGCGGCAGGTAAAAGGCGCTCCAGAAGTTGGCCCCTGCCGTGGTATTGCGGAACCAACCACCGTTTTCACCGTCGGTACAGGTGGTTACCAGCGGGACAAAGTCGCACCACTTGGTGCGTTCGGCGATCTCGTTGTCGAACCAACCCACATCCATGCCCGCCTCCTGGGCATTGGACAGGTCCCGATCACGGACGATGACCACGATCTCATCTTCGCCGTAGCGCGCGATATGGGGCCGGTAACGCTGTTCTTGCCAGCTCATGGGCATGACCGGCTCCACGTGTTCACTGTCTACCAACACATAGCGATAGTCGCAGGACCCCAGCAAGGGGATGTCCATGGAAAAACCCATCTCCGGTGGCAAGAAGCCTTGGAAGCGCGGGCGCCACAAGATATGACATGCGATGCCCAGCCAGCGTTGCTGCTGCTGGTACCGGTCCGCCTCGGGAATCGGGGGCAATACCGGATGGTTAAAACCCGTGCCCAGAATCTCGAACAACTCCTGGTTCTGGAAATGCCACAACAGGGAACCGCAGTCGACGACGCCGTAGACCCGTTGCTGAAACCCCAGATTGTTCAGGGTCTCCAGCAGGGTCCCGGACAGGGATAAATGGACCCGCCCCACGTCCTCCAAGCCCCACAGGCTGCGGGGGATGTGATCAAGTGCATAGAGAATCTCCTTGGCTTCCCAATTGCCGTCGTTCAGCAGATTCTGCAGGTTGTCTGGGGGCTGGTGGAGGTTCAGGACAAGTGCGTGCTGGACGATCATTCAGGGGCTTCTCGATAAACGAAAGATCTTAAACACAGAGAATAGCAGAAATCGGCACCCTGCTTGCAGGGTGCGGTTATAAAGTTTCGAGCTTGATCCGAGCTGACGGCACCGGTACCATTCGGAGTAGTGATTACGGAGTCGAGTCGAGTTACCCCTATACCCCAGATCCTCATGGACTTTGGGTCCAAGTCCCTTGAGGAGTATTTTGCCTTGATCAAGACGCCGCGCAAGCACCGGACCCTAGTATCCCGAGGCCTGCGTGACCCCGGTTGCCGATGAACAGGAGGCCCGTGCCGTGGCCGAGCCGACACGTCGGCCTCTATCCGGCTCTGGTCTATGGTCCATCGAAATCTTCCGAGGGGCAGCGTATCTATTACCTGATACCTTGGCTCGATGAGTTGTAACGGCTCGCAAAATATAGCATGAGTAGTGCTAACCATTATCGTTTACATCATACGAATGCACTAAGCTACTGTAGATCAGTTTCTGTTCCTCAAACTCAGGTCGCTTCCCAAGCCAGTTTGGACCGACTGGAGCAACCAGCTGATGAAACCGTCCTATTCTCTCCGCAGTTTTTGGGGTATGCAAGCTGCGTACCAGGCCGACACGTCGCTCGGCATGGGCAACTACCGCATCATCCTGGCTGGGCCTCGTCGGCCTTTCTTATATCCTACGGAGACAAAGAATGAGCGACCATGAATATGGGGCAATGGACCAGAACGGCTACGAGGAAAGCAGGCAAGAAACAGGCTCTGGCGAGTTTGGTCCGACCCATGGGACCATGGCGGGGGGGAGGTACCGGTCGGGCCACGCGGGATTCGCTCCTTTGGAACAGGGCTATGCGGCTCAGGGAGCGACGGGTGATAGGCCACAAACCCGGTGCAACCCCACACACTGGATATGCTGCGCCCCCGCCCGGTTATGCTCGCGGCAATCAGCCTACGGCTACGGGATACGCACCCTAACGCACTCAGGTATGGCCTTTCCCCCATCCGGGTACCGATTACCATACACTGCGGGGATGCATCCCCATTACCCGTCGGCAGGTGCCTACGCCGAAGGTCAGCCCCATACCGCCAGCACGTACGCCGGTCAGGGTGACCACAAGGCGGCACAAGGCATGCACGCCGGCATGTCCTAGGTCGTGGAGGAGATAGTGACCTCTCCCTGGACGATTCGGAGTTTTGGAAAGGTGCGCTGATCGGGGCTGCGGCAGTGCTCCTGCTCACCAACGAGTTGGTGCAGAACTTGATCTTCAGGGCGGGCGCCAAGGCCAAAGATAGCGGTACAGAGCGGTGTCGAGAAAGCCAAGGAAGCTGCCAGCGAGGTCTCCGAGCAAGCAAAGGAATGAGGCTAGCCATGCACGAGCATTATCCCATCACCTATTTTCAGCCACCGGACAGCCGGACCTAGTCAGCTTCCGACGACACCTGCGCCAGCCTGTATGCGGAATCGTGCTCATGGACGACCGCCTGAGCGCTGTCGCCCGACGCCCGCGAGGTCGCGGCCAAGACCTGAGCCTGATCCGCGGCAACTTCAACGTGGCCATCGGTATCAACACCGCCATCCTCGGAGGCGCTATTCTCCCGGTAAAAACGATCAGTTGTACGTAAGTCAACGGGCGCTATGAGACAGTCTCCAAGCCACCGTACCTTGCGATCAGCACGCATCCAAAAGCGGCAACTTTCGGCGTTAGGTCGAATGGAGCTGGTCCTCGACGTATTCGTGTGCGATCAGGTATACGCAGATCGCGAATACGCACCAGATCGGGTGCCGCGATCTAGCCTCTTTTCTCCGCCTGCTCTATACGGTCCCCAGCAAGCTGCCCTGGAGGACGAGCTCCAGCTCGTCTATCAGTCCATAACGCGCAGTCCATAACGCGCTGAATATGCAGATCGGCGAGTCGGGAGAAGCGGCTGGCGAGGGATTCGAAGCGCTCCAGCTCTTCGGGCGCCCATTCAGGCTTCTCCTTTAGAGCTTGGACTCGATCCATGGAGTAAGCCAAGGTGCTCTGTCGCCTTCTCCAAGACATGCAGCGCGTCTTCCAGTAGAGCCAGTCTTTCAGGTTTCACAAGCGAATCCCTTCCGCTCGAGCGATACGCATGAAGGTGGGGTCGGGTCAGGTGTCACCACCAGGTCGATGCGACTGTCTCCGAGCCGACGATGGATTTCGCCGAGTATGTCCAACTTGGTCATGAGGTCGATCCACTTCGAGATCACCAACAAGTCGATATCATCCCCCCCCCGACCCTGGTCGTCAATCCGCGACCCGAAAAAATAGCTCTCGGCCTGCGGGTCGCGGTTTCGGATGGTTCCTACAGCAGTTCGGCTCTGACTTGCGGTCAGTCTCACAGAATAAATGCTAACACACATCGAAATGCCCTGAACCCAGAATACCAGTTTTCGACCTATCGGGCCAGATATACCCGTCACACGTGAATATTTCGCCGCGATGCGCGCCGCTGGCGCCCACTAGCGGCATTACGCCGAAAGGCTACGCTGTCCGTGCTTTTCCTTCCGGTGCAGGGCATACATTCCTGTATGCCCGTGAAGTCTATTGACTTTACTGTCGCAATAGAGGTTGGCTATTCTTCCTCCTCGCGCCTTGCTCTTGGGCATGATCGACCCACCTCACTTACCAAAATATTCACGTGCAACGGGTATACATAGGAGCAACCCTCCGTGGTTGCCCTATTTTTTAAGGACAGACATGGGACCTGCTCTTATCCCCCACCTTCCACAGGGGCAGGCCACGAACTGCATCGATCAGGAGGCCGGCAACTGATAGCTGGTGACTGGTAACCCGGTCGGTGGACACAGTCCACCCTACAAAATCATGTTTTCGGTGAAATGCATAGGCCCCCATCCTTGAGGAAAAGCATGAGGAGTGCGGGATGGTTCGCCGATATTTGGATATGCTTAGTACTCGACCTCACAACCGGGGAGGAATTTGTTTTGGAGCTGATTAGAACGCTGATCGGGGACCTGAATGGCCTCGTATGGGGACCGCCCATGCTGGTCTTGATCCTGGGTACCGGGTTCTTTCTGATGGTGGGCCTGCGGGCCATGCCGTTGACACGACTAGGGTATGGGTTTCAGATGCTGTGGACGGGGCGCAGGCAGCAGGGCGTGGGCGATATCACACCTTTCAATGCCCTGATGACCTCGCTGTCGGCGACCATAGGCACCGGTAACATCGCCGGCGTCGGTACGGCGATCGCTATCGGTGGTCCGGGGGCACTATTCTGGATGTGGTGTACGGCGCTGGTGGGCATGGCTACCAAGTACGCCGAGGCGTTGCTGGCCGTGAAGTACCGGGAGATCGACGAGAAAGGAAATCACGTCGGCGGGCCTATGTACTACATCAAGAACGGCTTAGGGAAACGGTGGATCTGGCTGGGCGGTGTCTTTGCCGTCTTCGGTGCCCTGGCGGGATTCGGCATCGGCAACGGAGTGCAGGCGAATTCGGTTGCCGACGCCTTGGAGACCAAGTTTCATGTGGACTACTGGATCACGGGTATCGTCATGGCCGTGCTGGTAGGGCTGGTGCTGATCGGGGGTATTCGCTGGATAGCCCAGGTGGCTGGTAAGCTGGTCCCCTTCATGGCCATCGCCTATGTCCTCGGTGGCCTGACGGTGCTGGTGATCAATAGCGCCGAGATCCCCGCGGCTTTAGCCCTGATCTTTTCCTATGCCTTTACTCCCAGCGCCGAACTCGGCGGCTTTGCGGGGGCGACCGTGATGCTCGCTATTCGCTTCGGTGTCGCGCGGGGCATCTTTTCCAACGAGGCAGGACTGGGTAGTGCTCCTATCGCGCACGCAGCGGCGGAGACGGACAATCCGGTGCGCCAGGGGAGCGTGGCGATGCTGGGGACCTTCATCGACACCCTGATCATATGCACCATAACTGGCCTGGTGATCGTGACCTCGGGTCAGTGGAAGACCGAAAATCCCGAGTACCTCGAATGTGTTGGCAAAGGGGGGAGCTTGGCGCAGGAAGTCAGCGCGTCCTGGGGCATCGGGCAGACAAAGAATACCTGTGTACTCGCATCGGAAGGGGAAGCGGTGGTATTCGACAAGGTCCAGACTGGTGCCAGCTTGTCGGCTGCGGCCTTTTCCAGCGAGCTGCCCAATATCAGGGGGTACGACATCGGGGGTTATATCGTGACCCTGGGATTGGCCCTGTTTGCCTTCACCACCCTCCTGGGATGGAGCGTCTATGGTGAGCGCTGTGTGGAATATTTGTTCGGCATCCATGCCATCGTGCCGTTCCGGGTGCTTTGGGTGCTCGCGATCCCGCTCGGGGCAATCGTCAGCCTGGATTTCATGTGGCTCGTCGCGGATACCCTAAATGCCCTGATGGCCGGGCCGAACCTGATTGCGTTGCTCTTGCTGAGTCCTGTGGTATTCAAGGTAACGCGGGATTATTTCCAGGCGGGAAGGACCTGAAGGCCTGCCGGCAGGCCTGAATGATTTGGCACTGTTTGGGAGACTGGACCTGGCTGGAAGCGAGTTGGGGCGATCCTTATGAAGGCCCGCAGTAGGTCAACCTTACTAAGGGTAAAACCCCCGGCATCGAGGCGGAATGAAAACCCACTCCCTGGGGTTGACATACGGGGCCTCATAGAAAGGTTGGGCAAAAGGCACTAGGAGATGCGGTTCGCGCGGTGGTTGTGAGCTTGCCGACCAGTATACACATCCCCCGCGCGAACCGCATCGAAAAACCACGAAGCTTGGAATGAGAAGCTGTCTGGTTAAAATGGATCGTAGCGAAAATGGTCAAAATGAGGGCATTTTTCGATCTTTCGAGGCGAATAGTCGGCCTATTTAATGAGAAAGAGCGGAAAAGGGACCATTTTGGGACATTTGCAGCCGATACCACTTTTAGCCAGACAGCTTCTGAGTTCGGAGGTCACCGGGCCACCCGCATCCAAAGTGGCAGCGAGCGAGTGCCGTTTGGCAAGGCCCCGGTTACCTCAAGTGCTGTAGATTTCTGTCAGGGTCGAGGTAAGGTTGCCGCCGCACTTCAAAATGTCAACAGATCCTAGAAAGATAAGGACAACATCGTGAAAAAAGAAACTAGCCGCAAGATCATCACCTTCGACTGGACTATCAAGACCGTTCTGCGCGACAAGGCCAATTTCGACGTCCTGGAGGGCTTTTTAACGGCCCTGTTCAGGCGACCGGGACCTACTGGAAAGCGAAGGCAACCGGCGGGACGAGTGGGACAAATACAACCGGGGAGACCTCCTGGCCAAGACCCACGGCGGCGAGCGGATCATCATTGAGGTGCAATACCTCACGGAAATGGACTACCTTGGGCACTGACCTACGGCACCGCCAAGACCATCGTCGAGACCATCGGGTTGGGCGAGCCCTACAGCACCCTTAAGAAGGTCTACTCCATCAGCCTCCTCTATTTCGATGCTACCGAAGACGACGACCACATCTACCACTGCAAGACCGAATTTACGGGCCTCCATACCCACCATCCCGTAACCCTGAAGAAATCCCTGGTGGGCGATCAGGTCCGTGTCGGTGAGACCAATGTGTTTCCCGAATACTATCTGATTCCCCTGAAACGCCTTACGGATGTGGTTCGGGACGATCTGGATCAGTGGGTCTATGCCTTCAAGAACAACGAAGTCCTGGACGAATTCACCGCCCCCGGCATCGACGCCTTGAAGGAAAAGCTCGATTACCTGAAGCTGGATGAGAAGGCGCGGCGCCGATTCGATAGGCATATCGATTCTATCCGTTCCGAATGGGGAATGACCAAGAGCGCCAGAGAGGAAGGGTGCGAGGAGGGACAAGAGGAAGAACGGCAACGACATGAGCGGGAAAGGAAAATCCTCATCAGATCC
>Ga0049113_10000153_pt1 | contig 14909 bp, 12 predicted proteins | sample WorMettanBELIZE1_FD_55214 | JGI IMG/M metagenome (GOLD analysis project Ga0049113, IMG submission 55214) | Marine gutless worms symbiont microbial communities from Max Planck institute for Marine Microbiology, Germany - Olavius tantulus BELIZE.1 | ecosystem: Host-associated > Annelida >... | reverse complement strand
CGAACACTGGCTTAACAACCGGCCAAGAAAATGCTTGAAATTCAAAACACCGCCGGAAGTCTTTAAGGCCGAGTGTTGCACTTAAACATTGAATGCAGGTTGGGTATTCGGTACTGGGTATTAGGTATTGGGTACCGGTTACTGACGTCTATCGGTGAACCCAGGATCGTCGAATAACCCGAATACCCAATACCCGATATCCAATACCAAAAAATCTTCTTTCCTTTCTTCCGAATCGATGGATGCACATAGGTCAGGCTTACAATCTGTTTCGTTCGGTTCGGCGCGTTATGGAAGAAGATTTTTTAAGCCGCTTTCCAGCAGCGGACGGAATGACCCTCATCCACCTGGACCCACTCTCTCTGCGGATATCGGCAGGCATCGCTCCGGTCCGGACAGATATCTGAAAACCCGCAGCCTTCCGGCGGCTCTATATCGACATNTTCCCAGTTGTCCGGAATTTTCAGAAACCCGGCCCTTTCCGGATCCGGATCGGGGATGGCCGACAGCAGGGTGTGGGTGTAGGGGTGACGCGGATCATCGAAGAGATCCGCGGAAGGCGCCACTTCCATGATCCGTCCCCTGTACATGACCGCCACCCGGTCACAAAGGTACCCTACGACATTGAGATCGTGGGAAATGAACAGANAGCTCAAGCCGAGACGATCCTGGAGATCTTTCAGCAGATTGATAATCTGGGCCTGGATGGAAACGTCCAGGGCGGAAATCGGTTCATCGCATATAATCAAGGATGGCTCCACGCTCAGCGCCCGGGCAATCCCGACCCGCTGGCGTTGGCCGCCGCTGAATTCGTGGGGGTACCGGTCGGCGAATTCCGGAGAGAGCCCGACCATTTCTAGAAGTTCTCCGACTCTGGTGCGGGATTGTTCCTGGCGGGTGATACCGAGGGTGCGCAATCCTTCGCCGATCGTTTGCCCGACGGTCATCCGCGGGTTCAACGAGCCGTAGGGATCCTGGAAGACGATCTGCATCTCGGTCCGAAGCGGTTTCATGTCCTTTTCGGGAAGTCGGGTAATGTCTTGTCCATTGAATCGGATGACCCCCGCATCCGCATCCATGAGCCGTAGCAAAAGACGGGCTACCGTTGATTTTCCGCAGCCGCTTTCGCCTACCAGTCCCAGGGTCTTACCCGCTTCAATGGTGATATCGACACCGTCCACGGCTTTTACCCACCCGGTTGTCTTCTGTAGGAATCCGCGTCGTATGGGAAAGTATTTCTTCAGACCGGTGACATCGACGATGGGGTGGTGATTGGTTTCGATGGCTTTCATAACCTCTGGACCGCCTTTTGTTATGATCCATTGGGCCGTTGGTCGTTATACAATACCGGACAGCGGGCTTGNTGCCCGTCGCCATAATCGCACAGCTCCGGAAAGATGGTTCGACAGGTCTCGACGGCATACTGACATCTGGGGTGAAAGGGACATCCCGGCGGCTTTCGGGCCGGATTCGGAACACTACCCGGTATACTGTTCAGCCGCCGGCCCCGCTTGGATCGTGCCGGAAGTGACGCCAGAAGACCCTGCGTATACGGATGCTGCGGGCTTTTGAAAATCTGAGCCGTGCGCCCGGACTCCACGCCGATACCGGCGTACATGATATACACACGTTCGGCTACGTTGGCGACCACACCCAGGTCGTGAGTGATGTAGAGAACGGCCATATCCCGTGTTTTCTGCAGNTCTTTAAAGAGATTGAGAATCTGCGCCTGGACCGTGACATCCAGGGCAGTCGTTGGTTCATCGGCAATGACCAGGTCCGGTTGGCATGCCAGGGCCATGGCGATCATCACCCGCTGGCGCTGTCCGCCGCTGAGCTGGTGCGGGTAGTCTTTCAACCGGCTTTCCGCAGAAGGAATACCGACANCTTGAAGGAGCTGGACACACCGGCGGTGTACCTCATCCGGGGTTATCTGTTCGTGAGCAAGAATGGCTTCACCGATCTGGTCGCCGATAGTAAATACCGGATTCAACGATGTGAGCGGTTCCTGGAACACCATGCCGATGCGATTGCCACGAATCGACTGCATATCGTCTTCACTCAGATCCAGAAGATCAATGCCGTCAAAGTCGATATCACCTCCGGCCATAATGCCGGGCGGCACCGGTATCAGCCCCAGGATGCTCAGCGCCGTCACCGTTTTTCCGCAGCCGGATTCACCGACAATGCAGACCGTCTCCCGACGTCCAACATCGAAACTGATTCCGTCCACGGCTCTGGCAATTCCGTTATCGCTGCGGAAATGAACGCGAAGATCGGAAACGGAAAGTAGAATATCATTGTCGGTCATCAACAACTCCTGAATGATATATCCTCTGAGATAAACAGGAGTGCTGGAGTGTTGGAGTACCGGATCATTCGATTCATCTGTCCACAACTCAAAGACTCCATTGCCCCCATANGCCATCACTCCATGATTATAGTAGAATCTTATCCGAACATTTCACCAGCTGGAGGCTTTCATGGCCAAGGCATTTCGAGGCGAAGCTGTAGTTGTCTACCGCGAGTCTCGAATAACGCCGGCCATGGACGCCTCNGGTTGGCCCGAAGGGTGAAATCTTTTCAGGTTTTTCCCTACAAGTTAAGCATAGTAATTTGTAACTCCTTCCTGAAAAGATTTCACGAAATGTTTGGATCAGTGGCGTTCCCGCAACTTCGGATTCAGCGCATCCCGGAGCCCTTCGCCAAAAAGATTGAACGATAGCACGACGATGAGAATGGCGACCCCCGGAACAAAGGTCAACCAGGGCGCATCGAAAATGAAATCCTGGCCACCGGAAAGGATGTTGCCCCAGGTGGCATGGGGCGGTGGAACACCAAAACCCAGAAAACTCAGACCGGCCTCGGTCAGAATGGCCGTGGCGATCCCGATGGTCGCCGATACCAGCACCGGGGCAATGGCGTTCGGCATCATATGTCTGAAAATAATCCGATAGGTCCGGATGCCCAGGGCCCGGGCCGCAAGGACGAAATCCTGTTCCCGAAGAGATAGAAACTCGGCCCGAACGAACCGGGTGGTTCCCATCCAGCTGGTCAATCCGATCACAATCATGATGTTATATAGACTGGCCGGCAGCAACGCGACCACGGTGAGAATTAGAAAGAAACTCGGAAAGCACAACATAATGTCGACCAATCGCATGATGAGGGTGTCCACGGTCAGCATCGGTGTATGCAGGAGCTTAAATACCACAGGGAGCGGACGATCCTTCCATGCCTGCTGTACCGCGATACCCGATAGCGCTACCACGCAGCCCAGCCCGATCAAAACTGCCGCGGCACCTTTAGTCCCGGAAATCCAGGCAATGACGCCGATGGGAAGCAGGATGATCGGAAGAACGTGATCCAGGCGGATGGCCACCTGACCGAAATACCCGGCGATACCGCCCAGAAATATACCGATGATCACGGAAATGCCCACCGCCACAAACCCGACCGTCAACGACACCCACGCCCCCTGGAGCATGCGGGCAAAGACGTCACGGCCTAAATTGTCCGTCCCAAACACATAAACGCCCAGCATCGGTGTCTCCTCAGGTTTGAGCGTCTCAAGGTTGGGCGTGGCCATGGGAGGACGCAGTTTTTCCTGGAGTCGCACCTGGGCGGGGTCCATCAAGGGCCGGGTTCCAGAGGTCATGAGCAGACCCGCAATGGCAACCAGGAAGAACAAAAGAAATATCCCGAGGCCGCTGACGGCCATGGTGTTTTTTCGAAACAGCGTCCAAAACTCCTCGAACCGGGTGCGCGCCGGTCCGGTTGGAGCGTCGATCATGGTATCCGACGATACCGTTGCGCTTCGCTCTGATTCGCTCATAGACGTATCCTCGGATCCACAATCAAGTAGAGTAGATCTGAAATGAAGGTTCCGATCAACACCAGCACGGCGGAAATAAAATTGACCGTCAGAATGACCGGATAATCCCGAGCCAGGATCGCCTCGTATGCCATGCGACCCATCCCGGGCCAAGAAAAAATGGATTCGATGATCACCGATCCCCCAATCAGCCCCGGCAGAATCAGTCCGAACATGGTCACAAAAGGAAGGAGCGCGTTTCGCAGGGCATGCTTGTAGTGGACCTGGTCCGGGGGCAACCCTTTGGCCCGGGCCGTCCGCACATAATCCTGTCCTTCGACTTCCAGCATCTGACCTCGGACGTAACGGGACAGCACCGCTATGCCGCCTGCGGCGCCCAGTACCGAGGGAAGCATCAGATGCCAGATCCTGTCCATGACTCGCGTGATCGGTGATGTGTTTCCGATGCCGAAGGTTTCCATCCCGATGACCGGCACCTGGAACTGGGTAACCACAAAGATGATCAAAATATAGGCGAAGAAAAATCCAGGGATGGAAATGAGCAGATAGGCGAAGAATGTCGCGCTCCGGTCATACAGGCCGCCCCGCTGAAGTGCGGAGCGGATGCCCACGGGAAACGACAGGGTCCAGGTCAGGATGGTACCGACGATGAACAGCGGCAGACTATTCAGAAACCGCTCCCAGATTTTAAGGAGAACGGACTGATTATCTTTCCAGGAGACGGTGCGGCCGGTAAACAGATCCCTGTAGAANTAGACGTATTGTACATACAGGGGTTTGTCGAGGTGAAATTCCGCGCGAAACCGCTCCACCATTTCCGGCGTGAATTTGGGGTTCATCGGATCCACCTGGCTCGGTTTTCCCGGCGCCAGGTGGATGATGAGAAACGAAACGATGGACACAAAGAAGAGTGTCACAAGTTTCTGTATGGCACTGCGACCGATAAAGGAAATCATATGAGATTGTTCCCGTTCCCAGAGTGCAGACGAGGCACCACGAAGACAACCAATTGACGGTCTTCCGGGTTCAATCCAAGTACGGTATTAGCCATCTTGGGCGAACACCGGCGCTCTGGGAAGCTTAATCCATTTGTTGAAATCAAAGGCGTAATCACCGGTTTTGGTCGGCGTTATCCTANGATAAACCGGAATTCCGTCCGCCCCCTTTTCCTGGATGACGATCCGTTCATCCAGCACTGCCGTCCATTTCCGGACATAGAGAAAGTTGTAGGGCTGAGCATCAGCAATGATGCGATGCAGTCGGTGGGAATAGGCAACCTGTTTGTCGTGGTCGTATTNCTGCCGAATTTTAATAATCAGGTCATCCGCCTCTTTGTTTTGGAATCCAACGAAATTGAGTTGATAAGGCCCGGTCTGGCTCGAATGCCAAATTTGGAAGAGGTCGGGATCGATCCCCATTTGCCAGCCCAGTATCAGGGCATCGAAATCGAGTTTGTTGACCCGTTTCTGGATGAATACCGACCATTCCAGAAGGTCGGTCCGAACATCGACGCCGATTTTTTTCCAGGCATCCTGGGCAACGGCGAGGATCGCCTGTCGAAGCGGATTGCCGCTATTGGTGATCAGTGTAAACGCCAGACGTTTGCCGTCTTTTTCCAGCCAGCCCGAGTTGTTCCGCCGCCAGCCGGCGGATTCGAGAAGTTTTAGTGCCCCCTCGGGATCGTAGGGCAGGGGTGGGATATTGTGATCATAGAAGTCGGTCTGTTTGACAAACGGTCCGGTGATCCGTTCCCCCTGTCCATGAAGAACGTAACGGGTGATTTTTTCCGCGTCGATGGCCATCCCCAGTGCTCTCCGGACCCGTGGATCGTTAAAGGGTTCCCGTCGCATATTGTACCCGATGTAGGTATATCCAAAGGAAGTCCCTGAGAAACTCTGGAAACGTGGATCTATTGAAAGGCGGTCCACCTGGTGGGGCTGAACCAGATAGTTGTCGATGGTGCCGGCATAGAATTCCATCTCCTGGGTCAACGGCGGCGGGATAATTCGAACGATGTATTGCGTGTAGTTTGGGGGGCCCTCCCAGTAGTCATCAAAACGGGATAGCCGGACATACTGGTCCGACTTCCAGGAAACAAACGTAAACGGGCCGCACCCGACGGGATTGCGACCGAAACGGCTCTGACGCAGTGAAAAATTTTTCGGGTCTTTGCCGAGTTTTTTGGCTTCCTCTCGAAGGGCTTCCGGATTCAACCGGTGCTCCGGTAGAATTCCCATGCCCCATGTGCTCATGGCCGGCGAGTGCAAGCGTTTGTAAACGATCTTGACGGTGAGTGGATTTATGACCTCGACAGCCTTGACCGGCTCGTAGTCGGCGATACGGGGAGACAGATTCTTGGGATTCATGATCGCTTCGTAGGTGAATTTCACATCCCCGGCATCAAAGATGTGTCCATCATGAAATCGGACACCCGGTCTCAAGTGAAAGACAATAATCGGATTATGTTCCGCGGCCGGCACCATGGTTTGAGCCAGGGTTGAAAACTGGTCCGGCGCCAGGTCCGCCTCCGTGGATACGAAGGTGTGGTTCGGAAAGGAGGTAAAATAACCGGTGCCCAGTACAGATGTCAGGTTATCGAACAAGTCCTGATCCACCCGGTTCAACGTCAGCTGGATCCGGGNCGGCGCCGATACCCGGACCTCGATTGGCTTTTCTCCTGTGGGCTCTTTGAGGGAGTATGTTGCCACAAATTTTCGGGCCGGCAGGACCGCAATGGTCCGGATGTTTTCAAGGGATTCGGCCACCGCCTCGGGCCACTGACCGGGGTGGTTCTTCGCCGTTTGGATCAATTCGGACACCGACTCCGGGTCATTGGATATCGATCCGGGTATCATTGCGATGGGGTTGATGTGGATAAACGCTTCTTCGTAAATGTCCCAGGACAGCGCCAGGCGNNCACGGAAGCGGAGTTCCTTGTCTCGATCGATCAGGGAATCGAATACCTGGGAGTTGATCTGGCTGCTGGCGGTATCCGCTGACAGGATAGGATTCAAAATACTGGCATCGCCGGAGGAAGCGGTGATGAATTCAATGAGCCGGCTGGGATTGCCCCGGGTCTGCTGTTCGAATGTCGGGACCCAGAAGTAGGACTGGAGAAGAACCAGGATAATTACTGCTGGGGCAATGATGAGCAGCCGACGTGTGATCATGGATCAGGTCCTTGCCATGAGCCCAAGAGTTCGNAAAACATCCTCAAGGGGTCGAGGCGTATTGGGATCGATGAATCCGGACAAAAAGAGCGAATGGCCGGCACCTCGACCATTCGCTCTGATAATTCCGTGGAACTGCGGGGCGGCTATTTTTCGGCCGCCGCCTCGGCTTNGGCTTTTGCGGCCTCCTGGGCTTTAAGTTCATCGATCAATTTTTCAACAGTTGCGGTTTTGCTGGTAACCAGCGCGGCCTGCTCTTCATCGAGTTCCAGTGCTCGTGTCTCTTTGAGATACCCCAGGGCTTCCTCGAGACTGTCAAGCGTCCGTTTTTGTACCGCAACATTGGTTTTGATCATCAACGTCATGAATTCGATACTGTCCAGCCGGGAGTAGACGGCCGCCCGCAATTCCGGTGTCGCCGCGTACTTCTGAGCTTTCTTCAGATAGTCTCGAATACCCTCGTAATCCGGCATTCCCGGCATGGCGAGCAGTTCGTCGGCTTTGGCCACGTAGAAATTGAATACCAGCGGATATACGTCATTCTTGGAGTAGACTTCTTTGATGGGTTCAGGGGCCTCCATACCCGAAAGAACGATGAGTCGAACCTGACCCATGGGAGAGAACTGTCCCTGCCAGATCTCCAGGCTTCCGTTGACCGCTTTGATGTAATAATTTCCGGTGTTCATCATACTCGTGGCGATTAGCAGTAGGATGATCGCCGCAAATCCGGCGATACCGTACTTGAACATTTTGGCCATGGGGTCGGGTGGCGCTGCGGCTGCCGGGGGCTGGTCATAGGATACCGCCACTTCCGGTTCCACTTTGATCGCTTCCTGGGCGGCCTTTTCGGCAGCGGCTTTTTTGACGTCAGCCTTTTCTGCGGCGGTTTTTAGATCCGCAGCACTGAATTTCCGGAATTGTATGCCTTGCAGTCGCTTGAGTTCGGCCTCACTGGTTGCCGCAAAATAGGGCGGGGCGGCGACCGCTTTGGGAGCCGCATCCGGCGGGCTCGGCGTATATAATTTATCCGGTTTGGGAGCTGTAAATTGCTTGAATATCAGCTCCTTGACGGTCAACGCTTTTTTCTTGGGAGCCGCTTTTTTGGGTTTGGCCTTGGCGGTCTTTTTCACTGCTTTTTTGGCTTTGGGAGCGGCGGCCTTTTTTGCTTTCGGGGCGGCCTTCTTTTTGGCGGTCGCTTTGGTTTTGGAGTCCGCTTTTGTCTTGGCGGCCTTCTTCGCTTTTGGCGCGGCCTTTGATGTGCCGGCCTTTTTGGCTTTGGTCGTTTTCTTGGCTGTCGCAGATTTGGCCTTTGCAGAAGTTTTTTTTGCGGCAGCCGCTTTTTTAGGTGTTTTTTTCTTCTCTTCTTCGTCGGCGGACTTTTTCGAAGTCGATTTGATCAAGCTATCCTTTCCCATACGAACCCCTTTGAATTATGATCTGTCTGGAATATATTACGGAAGGTTTACAGAAACCAAAGCTGTTATCATATATCGGATCAGGTCTGGTTTGTAAATATGTTTTTAAGATACGGCCACGGCAGCGCAGGTATACGGATCTCGCGCTTCGGGGTCTCATCGAACCGTTGCCCATCCACCGGCAGGCGTTGCGCAAATAGCCGTTGGATCTATCCCGAAAAGGACGCATGCGTTCATCGCACTCCGCCCGGAAGGATGTGGCGAAAGAGTGAAGATCATGAAATCAACGATGCTGGATCGAAAAAAAAGGCACCTGGAGCAAGCCATTGCAACATGCGAATCGTTGCTCGTGGCATTTTCCGGGGGCGTGGACAGCTCCTTTCTACTGGCCGTTGCGGCGAAAGTGCTCCGAGACCGCGTCGTTGCGGTCACATCGGTTTCTCCCGTGCACCCTCCCCGGGAAGAAAAAGGGGCGAAACAATTGGCGAAACGGCTGGGCGTTGCCCATGTCATTATACAAACCGATGAAATGCAGATTCCGGAGTTTCTGGCAAACATGCCGGATCGATGCTACATCTGCAAAAAACATCTGTTTCATCGACTGAAGGATATTGCCGACGATCGCGGTTTGCAATGTATTGCCCACGGCGCCAATGTGGACGANCTGGGCGACATTCGGCCGGGGTTTGAGGCCGCCCGGGAAATGGGCATTCTCGCGCCATTAATCGATGCCGGACTCGGAAAGGAAGATATCCGGGAATTGTCACGACAGATGGGATTGCCGACATGGAACAAACCGGCAATGGCCTGCCTGGCCAGCCGAATTCCTTACGGCCGGGCGCTTCACATCGACGCATTGAGACGGATCGACGCCTTGGAGTCCGTTCTTTTGGAACTCGGTTTCGGTGCGTGCCGCGTTCGGGACCACGGTTCCATTGCCAGGATAGAAATCCCGGAAGCGGATCTGGAACGCATCGTCAGTCAGGCGGAAATTCGGCAGCACATCGTCGACCATGCCAAAAAGGCCGGATTTGACTTTATCACTCTGGATCTGGAAGGATACCGTCAGGGAAGCATGAATGTCACCTTCGGCGGGAGCAAAAGAGGGGACCGGGACCGACATAACGGTCCGGAATCGTAATTGTCAGAAGGAGGGGATCATGGCAGAAAAAAAGATATTGATGCTGGTGGGTGACTATGTGGAAGACTATGAAGTCATGGTGCCGTTTCAGGCATTGCAGATGGTCGGTTATACCGTGCATGCGGTTTGCCCGGACAAATCTGCCGGCGACGCCATCAAAACGGCGGTCCACGATTTTGAGGGGGCCCAAACCTACAGTGAAAAACCGGGCCACAATTTCACTTTGAACGCCACCTTTTCCGAGATTGCTCCGGAAGACTACGACGCTCTCGTGGTTCCGGGAGGGCGCGCGCCGGAATATATCCGGCTGAATCCGACGGTCCTTGAAATTGTGCGCCATTTTGACGAGGCGGGAAAGCCCATTGCCGCGATCTGTCATGGTCTTCAAGTGCTGGCGGCTGCCGGGATCCTGAAGGGAAGACAGTGCACGGCGTATCCGGCGGTAGGTCCTGACGTCAACAGCGTCGGTGGCACCTATGTGGACATCCCCGTCGATAAGGCGCACCAGGATCTCAATCTTGTGACGGCACCGGCATGGCCGGCGCACCCCCAGTGGCTGGCGACCTTTTTGGAGGTTATGGGGGCCAAAATCGAGCTTTAGCATTCCATTAAATCGTTTCGCAGTGACTTGGCCAAAGGCCCCTCCGTTCGGTATAATACTCGGAGAGCTATCGACATGACATGAAATCTGTCCAGGGGATCCTGCAAAGCTGGAAACACCAGTTCACACGGAATGGACTATCGACACAACGACGATGCGACGGTCGTCATAAAGGTGGCATGATGAAGAAGCCGATCCTCCGAACTCAGCTGCCCGGGCCGAATGCCCGGGCATTGGTGGGATTAGACAAAAAATATGTCTCCCCCTCTTACACGCGGGTGTATCCCCTGGTCGTAGAAAAAGCCAAGGGGCTTTGGGTAGAGGATGTCGACCAAAACATCTTCCTTGATTTTACCTCCGGCATTGCTGTGTGTGCTACCGGGCATTGTCATCCCCAGGTGGTGCGGGCGATCAAAAAACAGGCTGAAACATTGCTGCACATGTCCGGTACCGACTTTTACTACAGACCGCAAATTCTTCTGGCTGAAAAACTGGCCGCAATTTCCACCGGCCGAAAAGGCAAGAAAGTATATTTCGGCAACTCGGGTGCGGAAGCCGTTGAGGCTGCGTTTAAACTGGCCCGCTGGCACACCAAGCGGGAGCTAAATATCGCCTTCTTCGGAGCCTTTCACGGACGGACCATGGGGGCGCTCTCCCTGACGGCCAGCAAAACCATTCAGAAAAAGCACTATAATCCGTTTGTCCCCGGCATCACCCATATCCCCTATGCGTATTGTTATCGCTGTGCCTACAATTTAACCTATCCGGACTGCCATCTGTATTGTGCCCGATGGGTGGAGGATACGTTGTTCCGGACGACCCTGCCACCCGAAGAAGTCGCCGCGATATTTGTCGAACCGATTCAGGGCGAAGGCGGGTACATCGTTCCACCACCGGAATTCCATCAGGTACTGTACGAGATCGCGAAAAAATATGGTATTCTCTATGTTGCCGATGAGGTCCAGTCCGGGATGGGCCGAACCGGAAAAATGTTTGCCATGGAACATTTCAAGGTGGTTCCGGATATGATGGCGCTGGCCAAAGGGATTGCCTCCGGCATGCCTTTAGGAGCCCTGGTGGCCAATCATGACATCATGGACTGGGAGGCCGGTTCCCATGCATCGACATTCGGAGGCAATCCGTTGTCCTGTCAGGCTGCCATGGCCACCATCGAACTGCTCGAGAATTCACTCATGGAAAACGCACAACGACAGGGCGAGCGGCTNATGGCCGGTTTGAAGACCCTCCAGGATGCTTATGAATGGATCGGCGATGTGCGGGGGAAGGGTTTGATGGTGGCTGCTGAATTTGTAGAGGACAGAGAGACCCAAACGCCGGCCCGTAAACTCAGAGGCAAAATCATCGATCGAGCGTTTCTGAAAGGGATGCTATTGCTCGGATGCGGCGAAAACAGCATCCGATTCTGCCCGGCGCTGACCGTTACAGCCTCTCAAATAGACCTCTGCCTCTCCATTTTTAAGGATGCGATGAAAGAAGCCGTCGGGTAACGGATAACGTTTTTCATCGGTGACCCGGTCACCGGAATCTTCAAACAAGGTGAATCCGCCATGAATGAGATACTGAAGGAATTGGAAATCGACGATGAGCAGTCCGGGGCCGCAACCGGTTCATGGTTGCCCTGCAGCGGCCCCCTGCGCGAGATTGTCTCGCCGGTGGACGGAAAGATCATCGGACGTGTTCGCAGCGCTCTGAAGGACGATTATGACGCTGTGGTCGCAAAAGCCCATGAGACGTTTCTGGAATGGCATCTGCTGCCCGCCCCGAAACGTGGAGATATCGTCCGCCAGATTGGCAATGCATTGCGAGAGNACAAGGCAGCATTGGGTGCCCTGGTCAGCCTGGAGTCGGGAAAGATTCGGGCAGAAGGGGAAGGTGAAGTCCAGGAAATGATCGACATGTCCGACTTTGCCGTCGGTCAATCCAGAATGCTCTACGGATTGAGCATGCACAGCGAACGTCCCGGGCATCGCATGTATGAGCAATGGCATCCGTTGGGAGCGATCGGGGTGATCACCGCGTTTAATTTTCCGGTGGCCGTCTGGTCCTGGAATGCCATGATCGCCCTTATCGCCGGGGATACGGTGGTCTGGAAACCTTCTTCGAAGGGAACGCTCAGCGCCATCGCCACGATGAAGATCGCAACCCGGGTGCTTGCCGACAACGGTTGGCCGGAAGGCGTGCTCAACCTGGTCACCGGAACACGCAACGACGTCGGAACGCCGATGCTGGAAGATCCACGCCTGCCGCTGATCTCGGCCACGGGAAGTGTCCGGATGGGCCGACATGTGGCGACAACGGTGGCCGGACGACTGGGTCGAACCATTCTCGAATTGGGCGGGAACAATGGCATCATCGTCACCCCCTCTGCAGACATGGATTTGGCCGTGCGGGCAATCCTGTTTGGTGCAGTCGGAACCGCCGGCCAGCGGTGCACGACGACCCGACGGATCATCGCCCACACGGATATCATGCCAGCCCTGACGGCGGCGTTGATCCGCGCCTACGAGCAGGTGACGGTTGGAAACCCATTGGAAGAAGGGGTGCTGATGGGCCCGTTGATCGATACGGCGGCGGTCGCCCAAATGCAGGATGCATTGCAGCAGGTGAACGACCAGGGCGGTCGGGTGCTCTACGGCGGAAAACCGTTGAGCGGGGGGATATTCGATGCCGGCACGTATGTGGAGCCGTGCATTTGTGAAGCCCGGGCCGACATGCCGATTGTTGCCGAAGAGACATTTGCCCCCATCCTCTATTTGATCCCCTACACGGATCTCAATGAGGCCATCGCCCATCACAACGGNGTTCCCCAAGGGCTGTCCTCGGCCATTTTTACCAATGATGTGCGGGAATCCGAAGCCTTTCTGAGCCACCGCGGCAGCGATTGCGGGATCGCCAATGTCAACATCGGCACTTCGGGAGCAGAAATTGGCGGTGCNTTCGGCGGGGAAAAGGAGACCGGAGGCGGTCGGGAGGCCGGTTCGGACGCCTGGAAAGCGTATATGCGCCGTCAAACCTGTACCATGAATTGGTCGGGTGAGATGCCCCTCGCCCAAGGGATCCGATTCGACGTCGGATAACATACTACCCGCCGGAATGGTTTACGGATACCCAAATATGGAGATCGCCTGAAGTCGGAGTGATGGAGTATGGGAGCTTTGGGATTTCAGGGAACGCTTCCAGTACTCCATCACTCCAGAACTCCATTGCTCGGGGATTACGAAGAGGCCCATATCGCGGTTATTCCATTTAAAGGAGATGAAGGATGAACTCACCTTCCGACTGGACCCCCGGTGCGTTGCTGGAGACATCCGGGTTCTACTGGCGCACGTGCACGCTCCATGCGGGTGTCAGATTGAACGTGTTCTCCGTGATCGGTGGATTGTCCCTGACCGGCGAAGAGATAGCCGAAGCCATCGAAACCGATCCCCGTGGCACAAAAATGCTTCTCGATGCACTAACGGCCATGGGTCTTCTGCTGAAAACCGATGTACGGTATGCCAACACGCCGGCTGCGCTGAAATACCTGTCACAGGATTCTCCCGATTATCTGGGATATATGATTTTGCACCATTACNACCTGGTACCGTCATGGTCCCGATTGCCCCTTGCAGTTCAAAGCGGTGGGCCGGATCAGGAGCCCGAATCCTGGAGCGACGAAGAACGTCGTGAGAATTTTTTGATGGGCATGTTCAACAATGCCCGGTTGATTGCGCCAAAGCTGGTTGAGGAGATCGATCTGAGCGGGCGGAACCATCTCCTCGACCTGGGCGGCGGGCCGGGCACCTATGCGATACACTTTTGTCTGAAAAATCCGGATTTACGGGCTACCGTGTTCGATCTGCCGACCACGCGACCGTTTGCGGAAAAGGTCATCGATCAGTTCCAAGTCGGCAACCAGGTGTCCTTCCAGGGGGGAGACTACCTGACGGATGATATCGCCGGAACCTACGATGTGGTCTGGATGTCCCACATATTGCATGCGGAAGGACCCAAAGACTGCCGTCAATTGCTACGAAAAGCCGTTCTGACGTTGGATCGCGGTGGACTGATCCTCGTGCACGACTTTATTCTGGATGAATCCAGAACCGGTCCCATGTTTCCCGCTCTGTTTTCTTTGAACATGCTCCTGAGAACCGATNCCGGCCAATCCTACTCAGAATCCGAGCTGTTTGAGATGCTTTCTTCAGTCGGGATTGAAAATCTCCAACGACTACCCTTTGTCGGGCCCACGGAGTCGGGCATTGTCATGGGGGAGAGGCCCTGATCCATCCGTCTGCCGGTTTGCCCGTTTGCCAGTGGGCCGGTTTGCCCGTTTAGCCGCCTGCCCGGCGGCGAAATTACAAATATCAAATAACAAATCACAAATTCGTGGAGCACTTTTTTTGTAGATCTTGTATCCCTGGTTTCGGGATCCGGGGTCCCTCACATCCGACACCCGACACCTGCCATCCGACCTCTGTCATTTACCGCCTGCCGGCGGCGTCATTACGTCATTAGTCCCGCTGCGCGGAACGTCATTCGTCGTCGGGTTATCTTTAGTCTTTCAACTTTCAGCTTTGAGCTCTCTTCTTCTTTCAACTTTCAGCTTTTTTACATCCCAGCATCCAGTATCAAGGATCCAGAATCCCTGAAACCCGACACCTTGTATGTAAGTGACAGTTCTTTGAAAACAAGCTACTGAGTATAGAATTACATGGTTAGAGCGGTGTGGCAGACCGATGACACC
>Ga0049113_10000152_pt1 | contig 14952 bp, 17 predicted proteins | sample WorMettanBELIZE1_FD_55214 | JGI IMG/M metagenome (GOLD analysis project Ga0049113, IMG submission 55214) | Marine gutless worms symbiont microbial communities from Max Planck institute for Marine Microbiology, Germany - Olavius tantulus BELIZE.1 | ecosystem: Host-associated > Annelida >... | reverse complement strand
TGTGAAACTACATACCAGGGTCTTGTTGACATTCAACGAACCGCATCAGCCAGGTAGCCAAGTCGATTGGATTGCGTCATGCCCGAAATCGGGATCGGGATCGAAGTTGGGATTCTGATTAGGCATCAACGTCCGAACAAGGCCCTCGACATGCCGCTCTGCACGGCCGCCAGCAGCCGCTCCAACGGCCGTTTGTGGACTACATAGGCGACCAGATAGAGATCCGCATCTACGCTCTCCTCCAGCAGGTAATCGTCACTCGTTTTGACCTCATCCACCAGGCCCAGGTCCAGGGCCTGGATGCCTTGCCAATATTCGCCGGTGGCCACCCGACCCAGGTCGACGTCCGGCCGATATTCTCGGATGAAGTCCTTGAACAACCGATGGGTGTCTTCGAGCTGTTCGCACATCTTTTCCCGATCCGCATCCGTGTTCTCGCCGAACAGGGTCAGGGTTCGCTTGTACTCGCCGGCCGTGTGCAGCTCGAAATCCACGCCGCGGCGTTTCAGCAGGCGGTGAAAGTTGGGAAGCTGCACCATCACGCCGATGGAGCCCACCGCGGCGAAGGGAGCCGCGATGATGTGGTCAGCCACACAAGCCATCAGGTAACCGCCGCTGGCGGCAACCTTGTCCACTGCCACCGTCAAGCGGACCTTACTGCCGCGCACGCGCGCCAACTGGGAGGCGGCCAGCCCATGTTCGGCCAGGATCCCGCCGGTGTTTTCGAGCCGCACCAAGAGATCGTCACCCTCTCCTGCCTCCATCAGCACGCAGGTAATGAGCTCCCGTAGGGAAGCGACCTCGGTGGCCTTGATATCGCCATGAAAATCGATCACGAAGATCCGGCGGCGTTTTCCCTCTGCCGCCTGGTCGTGCCGCTTACGCGATTTGCGTTCCTCCTTCAGTGCCTTGACGGCCGCCTTTTTGGGTAACGAGCCCAGCTTCAGGGCCCGTGCCATATCCCGGTACTTACCCTTAAGGTCGATTACCTCGAGCCGATCCCCATCCACGTGGAACCTGCCCCGGGTGCGCAGCAGGACCATTAGTAAGGCACCGATCAACAAGACGAGGGTCAGGGCTTTGGCAAGAAAGAGTCCATAGTCGATCAGGGCTTCAATCATGGGCGGGACCTCCGGTAGGGTAGTCGGGTGCTCATACGGCGATAGGCGCACGGATCGCCGGATGGGGATCGTAACCCTCGAACCGGAAATCTTCCAACTCATAGTCGAACAGGGATTTCGGGAGCCGGCGGATCGACAGACGCGGCAAGGAACGCGGCTCACGCCTCAGCTGCTCGTAAACGATGTCCCGGGTGAGGTGATTGCGGTAGAGATGCAGATCACCGAAGCTGTGCACGAAATCCCCCACCCCCAGACCGCACTGGTGGGCGATCATGTGGGTGAGCAAGGAATAACTGACGATATTGAAGGGTACGCCCAGAAACAGGTCGGCGCTGCGTTGGTAGAGCTGGCAGGAGAGCCGCCCGTCCTGCACATAAAATTGGAACAGGCAGTGACAGGGGGCTAGGGCCATACGACCGTGGGCGACGTTGGCTTGGGGCGACAGGTCGTCCAGCGGGAGCTCGGCCGGATTCCAGGCGGATACCAGCAGGCGGCGCGAATCGGGATTGGTCCGGATGTCGGTAACCACCCGGGAAATTTGGTCGATGGTGGTGCCGTCGGGACCGATCCAGCTCCGCCACTGGCGACCGTAGATGGGTCCGAGCGCCCCGTCCGTGCCTGCCCATTCGTCCCAGATGCTCACCCCTCTGGCCTGCAACCAGTGGTTATCCGTGGACCCAGCGAGAAACCACAAGAGCTCGTAGATAACGCTACGCAGGTGGATCTTCTTGGTCGTGACCAAGGGAAAGCCCTGGGAAAGGTCAAACCGCACCTGCCGCCCGAATACCGAGCGCGTGCCGACCCCGGTACGGTCCGATTTCTCGACACCATGGTCGATAACGTCGCGGAGCAAATGGAGATATTGCTGCATTAATCGGCGCCCATTTCAGTGGGAGTATAAAAACAGCTGCTGTCGAAAGGTATGCGGGTCTTGCGCATGACGGCACAGATGGCCTGGATCTCCTTCAAACCCCGGGTCTCGATGAGATGGTGGTAGTAGGCCCGGACCTGCGGATCCTGGCGTGCGGCATTCAGGGCGGGCCTATAAAGTGCCGCGCGCAGGTAGCGATTGCCGGTCTTGGACAGGCGCGGCTTCTTGTTCATACCGGAATCGGACGGGTGGGCCCGTGGATCAAGGCCAGCCATGGCGACCCATTGCTTGGTACTCATGCTCATGACATCCTTATTTTGCGGCACTTGTCGTGCCCGGCTTTGTGACCGAGAAGTGTTGTTTCTAAGCGTCCAGTCTAGTCCGAACGATTTGTTTCAGGTTGCCGTCCGACAGCGCAAGGATATGGCGGCGCAACACGTCCGCCGCGAATTGTTCGGCCTCGGCAAAGGTCAAACCCTTGAGGAACATAGCAAGCAAGCGTGGCGCAAAACCCAATGGTTCGTCCAAGCAATCCTAAAATCTGCGAAACCACTGTTCCATCATGGACTAGGGCGGCAACAGCAGCTCCAACCGTAGCTGGAAGCGGCGCCAGATGGCACAGTCGAGCAGCTCTGGGTGATTGCTTGCGACGACCGTGATTACGTGGCTAGGTAAAGCGTCAATCTGCATTAATAGGGTGCTGACAACGCGCTTGATCTCGTCCGTATCATGGGTATCCTCACGCTCCTTGCCGATGGTGTTGAACTCGTCGCAGAAGAGCATACAGCGCCGACTCGATATGTGCTCGAAGATCCGACGCAGACGCGCTGCGAGGGCTCGCCGGGAAAGCTGCCACTGACCGCCTCGTCGCGGACGGTGAATCGGGGGACCATAAGGGCGTTTACCAAGGACTCGGCGAGAGTCGTTTTGCCGTTTCCCGGTGGACCGGCCAGCCGCACGCGATGCCGCGGCTCGAGGTTGTAGATTCGCAGCAAATCTGCCCGATGGTGCGCTGCGACCAGTTCCTCGCAGGTGGCCTGCACAGTCGCCGGCAATAGCAAGGAGTCTAGGGAACGCTGCGGCATGGTCTCGTGCAAACGCTCGTTTACCTTCTCGTCCTTGCTTACGAGTTTGAAAGGCCTCCGACTATTTCCGTTGGCCGTAAGACTCTGCACCAGCCGATCTGCAAGCAGCGAGTGGTTCTTCGCCCGTCCCTCGGCAGCTATTGATTCCACCAGGCGCACAAAGGCAGTTCGGTCACCTTGGCTACCGGCTTTGACCAGATCGACAAGCAAGTCGGCACGTGCCATTTAATGTCCCGAATGTTCGGATTAAACTGCATGGATATTCCTGGCCATAAGCTAGCATGATTCACTTACCCTGTCGTTCGGTAGTAAGGAACAAGGTTTCAATATGCTCAGTGTACCAGCTAGGCAGTCAGCCGCTCCAGTGCTGCGAGGTCTTCCAGGGGCGTTTCGCATCTGGTCCCAAGACAGGAGTAGGCCCGGGTCCCGGTCCCCGGTGTCATGGCCCCTAGGCTACCCGGAAGTCCCTCTTCGGTGGCCGGGATGGCGAGCACTAGGCGCCGTGGGGCATAGGTGCGCTGGGCGATCCCGGCCCAGCGCGTCAGGTCATCTCCCGTACCGCGAATGATGAGGGTCTGGAGGGGATTCAGGTGCTCTTCCAAGGCGGCGAGCAGGCTGGCGTGGGCGTGGGGAAACCAGCGCATGGGCTCGGCGGCCAGCGCCAAGGTTCCCTGGGCGGCGGTGAGGTAACGAGTCTCGCCCAGCAGGTAGCCGAGGCGTTGTAGCACTCGGACAGCTACCCCGTTGCCGGAGGGCACCAACTCGTCCCCCAAGGGTTTGGGTCGATGGATGAGCCGCTCGTGATCGTTCGAGGTAAAGAAAAAGCCTCCCTGCTGTGGGTCCGCGAACTGGTCGAGCAGGACCTCGGCGAGTGTCGTCGCCAGCTCCAGATCCGCGCGTTGCCACCGGACCTGTAGGAGCTCCAGTAGGGCGTCGATCAGGTAGGCATAGTCGTCCAGATAGGCGTTGAGGTAGGCCTTGCTATCCTTGTAAGTGGCGAGCAGGCACCCGTTCCGCCACAGCCGGGTGCGGATGAAATTCAGGGCCCCCTGGGCGGACGCCAGGTAGTCGGCACGTCCCAGCACCCGCGCGGCCCGGGCCATGCCCTTGATCATCAAGCCGTTCCAAGCCGTGAGTATCTTCTCGTCGCGGCCCGGACGGACCCGATCCTCCCGGACGGCAAGGAGCTTGTGCCGCGCCGTTTCCAGCAGGGCGGCAACCGACGCCGGGGGCGTCTCCAGGTCGTGGGCCACCTCGACCACGGTACAGTAACCATGCAGGTGCCACTTGCCCTCGAAGTTGGGCTTCCGGTCCAGGCCGTAGACAGCGGCGAAGGGGGTGTATTCCTCGGCCGTAAGCAGGCACGCAATCTCTTCGCGGTCCCAAACATAGAACTTACCTTCCTCGCCCTCGCTGTCCGCGTCGAGGGTGGAGTAATAGCCGCCATCGGGCGACTGCATCTCACGCACCACCCAATCGGCGGTGGCGATGGCGGCCTCCCGAAACCGGGGCTCGTTCGTGATCTGCCAGACATCGCAGCACAGGGCGAGCAAAGGCCCGTTGTCGTAGAGCATCTTCTCGAAGTGGGGGATCATCCAGAGATCGTCCACCGAATAGCGGCAAAAGCCCCCGCCGAGCTGATCCATGAGCCCACCGCGGATCATGCGTTCCAAGGTAAAGGTCACCATACGGAGCGCGTACCGGTCCGGTGCCCCGTCCGCTCGGCTCGCCGCGTAATGACGCAGCAGGCGCTCCAACTCGGTGACACGGGGGAATTTCGGGGCCGACCCGAACCCGCCGTAAACGGGGTCGAAGTCGTCGGCGAGCTGGCGGCGGGCCGTCGCCAGGGGCGCCGCGTCCGGAATCTCGCCACCCCCGCCGGGAGTGAGTCGGGCCAAGGCATCCATCAGGGCGCGGTTCTGCTCCCGGATGGCGCCTTCCTGCTCGCGGTAGGCGGCTGCGATACCCTCGAGCACCTGGGAAAATGCCGGCAGTCCGTGCCTGGGCTCCGGCGGAAAATAGGTCCCGACAAAGAACGGATGCTGGTCGTCCGGGGTCAAAAAGACGGTCAGGGGCCAACCGCCCGGGCGTTTGGCCAGGAGCTGGTGGACGCTCTGGTAGATCCTGTCTAGGTCCGGGCGTTCTTCCCGATCCACCTTGATATTGACGAAGAGCCGGTTCATGACCTGGGCCGTCTCCGGGTCCTCGAAGGACTCGTGGGCCATCACATGGCACCAATGGCACGCGGAGTAGCCGATGGAGAGCAGGATGGGCCGGTCCTGGTCGCGGGCGAGCGCCAGGACCTCCGGGCACCAGGGCCACCAGTCCACGGGGTTGGTGGCGTGTTGCCGGAGATAGGGGCTGGTGGCATCCACAAGGCGGTTGCGGGGAGCGGTCGAGTCCGACATATCGGTTGTCCTGTCATTGTGCCGTCATTGGGGGTCTTAGAAGCCGTTTGGTTAAAGTAGAGAGATGCGCCATACCCGAAATCGGGATTCGATTACGATCCCGATTTCAATCCAGGCCGGTGGGCGTGCCCGACTGGTTGGGCACGGACAAAGACCGGCACCTATTCATGTTCTACACTTGTTCGTGTTCTATAAAGTGGGAAACTAAGATGTCTACGAATGTCAACTTTACCGCTTCGGTCGACCGCGACCTGCTCAAGCGAGCCAAGGAGGTTGCCGCCAAGACAGAGACTTCGGTCAATGCCCTCTTCAACTCGGAGTTCCGCTATCTGGTCGAGACGTTCGAGGAGCAGAGGTCGCGGACAATCGGAATTTCAGAACCCTGTTGTACTTTTCCCTCGGGCGCATCGATGATTTGATCGCGATGGAGTCCTTGGGACTCGAGCGCGAGGAAGACCTCTTTCTGATGATGGCTCAGGCCCGCCTGCCGATGCCGAAGTTGAGCGATTCGATCACTCGGGGGATGGTCGATGACTTGAACAGCCTGATCCCATGAGTGAAAAGGAACCGGTCGATTGTCGACAGGTTCTATTGTTACCGGATGCCGGTCCTCTCATCACCCTGGCCTACGCAGACGTGTTGGATCTGCTGCTCGAACGGGATGGAGCCTGGACTTGGTCGATATGATGTTGCACGAGGTCACCCGAAGCAAGACACCAACCAGCAATCAGTTGGCCGAATGGTCGCGGAATCGGCAGGTCAAAGTTCTATCCACACGAACATACGCGCGCTACCAAAGGATGCGTACCGACTCGGTTCCGCCGCCCCGGAAGAGGAATCTCGGGGAACTGGCAATTCAAGAGGTGATGACCGAGCTGGCTCTGGAAGCGCCTTCCCGGACGGGTGTGTTTTTGTTTGAGGATCACAAGATTGCCAGGACCGGCTTTTTCTTACCTGACAATTGTCATAAGGTGAGCACCAGGGCCTTTCTGATGTTTCTTGAAGGTCGCGGTAAGCTCCCGTCCGCCGCCGAGATCAAGCGTCGGGCCATTCGTGCCGGTCGCCGGTTCTCCCGGCTACATTTTCCACCGCATTGGTAGGAGGTGAACCCATGTCACATCAATCGATCGATCGATCACCGACTCTGGGAACCAGCCCGCAACCTCCCGGTCCCTACCACCGCGAAGACCTGGAGCGTTACTACCGGGCCAACCAGGCGGTCGCCTCCAATCGCAACCGGCTCCGGGATGCCCAGGACGAGATCCAGGCGTTGGAGCATAGCGAGGCGGTGGAGGTCTTTCAGAAGCAGATCGACCTGCTGCAGAAGCGTCTGGTCACCGATCCCCAGTACTTCAACCAGCTGTTCATTTCCGAAGGCATCGACGCCATCGCCTGGGAATTTCGGAAGGACGAGCTAGACCCGGATTTCACCCACAAGCTCTGGGAGCTGCTGCTGCGGGAGGATGACATGAGCACCCTCCTGATGCGCTTTCTCTGGAATATCCCCTTAAAATCCAAGCGCAAGTTTATCCGCGCCATCGACGCCCACCTTTCCGACCACTATCCCATGTTCAAGGGACTGTCGGCCGGCTGGCCGGGAGAGAACAACATCCCACCTTATATCCGCCCGCCCGAGGAGCGGGCCAAGGATTTCGATCTGGTCAACCAGGGCTACCTCGGCTACATGGGGCTCGGTTACAGCTTCCGCGAGGTGGAGCTGTTCGTGTGGCTGGAGGTGCTGCGGGACAAACAGTGCGACGACCGCCCCTGCGAGATCGGCCTGCCGGTCATGGACGGGGGCGAAAACAAGGGCGGTTGCCCGGTCAAGATCCACATCCCGAAGCTGCTGCATCTGATGGGAGAGGGGAAGTTCCGCCAGGCCCTGGAACTCATCAAGGAGTCCAACCCCCTGCCCAACGTCACCGGCCGGGTGTGCCCGCAGGAAATCCAGTGCCAGGGGGTCTGTACCCACAACCAGCGCCCCATCGAGATCGGCCAATTGGAGTGGTATCTGCCCCAGAGCCAGAAGGTTCTGAATCCAGACAAGTACCTGCAGCTGACTCCGGCCATCAGCCCCTGGGCCAGGGCCGAGCGCCCGCCCATCGCGGTGGTCGGCTCCGGCCCCGCGGGCCTGATCAACGCCTATCTGCTCTCCAAGGAGGGCTATCCGGTGACGGTGTTCGAGGCCTTCCATGCGCTGGGGGGCGTGTTGCGCTACGGGATCCCGGAATTCCGTCTGCCCAACGAGCTGATCGACGATGTGGTCAAGAAGGTCGAACAGCTGGGCGGAAAATTCGTCCGTAACTTCATCGTGGGCAAGACCGCGACCCTGGAGGCTCTGAAGCGTGCCGGCTTCTGGAAGATCTTCATCGGCACCGGCGCCGGCTTGCCCCGCTTCATGAACATACCCGGCGAACACCTACTCGGCATCCTGTCGGCGAACGAATTCCTCACCCGTGTCAATCTAATGCAGGCCCACAAGGAAGAATACGAGACGCCCCTGCCTGCCACCGACGGCAAGCAGGTCATGGTCATCGGCGGCGGCAATACCGCCATGGATGCCGCCCGCACCGCCCGCCGCCTGGGGGGCGAGGCCACTATCGTCTACCGCCGTACCCAAGCTGAAATGCCGGTGCGTGTCGAGGAACTGCATCACGCCCTGGAAGAGGGTATCCAGCTCAAGGTACTGCGGGCACCCCAGGAATTCGTCGGCGACCATAAGACCCAGTTCGTTACCCGCGCCCGGCTCGATGTCATGGAACTGGGCGAACCCGATGCCTCAGGGCGGCGGCGTCCCGTCGCCACCGGTGCTATCGAGGAAATGCCCGTCGATCTGGTCATCATGGCCCTCGGCAATACCTCCAACCCCATCGTCAAGGATGCCGAGCCGGAGCTCAAGACCAGCAAGTGGGGCACCATTGAGATCCGATCCAGGACCCAGGAGACCTCGGTGGACGATGTCTACACCGGCGGCGACGCGGCCCGGGGCGGTTCTACCGCCATCAAGGCCGCCGGCGACGGCCAGGAAGCCGCCCGCGAGATTATGGGTAAAAATCCCTTCAGCCCGAGTGAGCTCAAATCCCTGGTCGAGCACGCGGAACATTATACCGAGACCGGCCAGGCCCCGCCAAAGATTCTGGACAAACTCGAGCTGGCCGCGGGCATCGTCGAGTTCGTCGTGCACTCGCCCCTGGTCGCCAAGGCCGCCAAGGCCGGTCAGTTCGTGCGTGTCTTGGCCTGGGAGAAGGGCGAACTGATTCCCTTGACCCTGGCGGATTGGGATGCCGCGGCCGGCACAATCGACCTAGTCATCCAGGGACTCGGCAGCAGCACCATCGTCGTGAACAAGATGCAGATCAGTGACGCCTTCACCGGCATCGCCGGACCCCTCGGACTGCCGAGCCAACTGCACCGCTACGATAAGGGCGAGACGGTCGTCTTCACCGCCGGCGGCGTCGGGTTGCCGCCTGTATATCCCATCATGCGCGAGCATCTGCGGATGGGTAATCAGGTGACCCTGATCGCCGGCTTTCGCACCCAGACGCTCATGTTCTGGGCCGAGCCGGACGCGCGCATCGGCCAACTCCAGACCGAATTCCCGGATACGCTCGAGGTCATCTACACCACCAACGACGGCAGCTTCGGCATCGAAGGCTTCGTCACCGGTCCCCTCCAGAGGTTGCTCGATGCCGCCAAGGCCGGCACTGGCCACCCTGTCGGCGAGGTGGTCACCATCGGTCCGCCGCTCATGATGCGCGCTGTCAGTGACCTCACCCAACCCTACGGCGTGCGTACCATCGCCAGCCTCAACTCCATCATGGTCGACGCCACCGGCATGTGCGGCGCCTGCATGGTCCCGGTCACCGACGACGGCAGACTGGTGCGCAAACACGCCTGCATCGATGGCCCGGAGATCAATGCCCACAGCATCGACTGGGACAAATTCATTCCCAGATTCCAGCAATATCAGGCGCAGGAGGACGAGAATCGCCGGCGGCATGGGGTGTAGAAGCGGTCGGGGTAAACGAACTCATCGTGTCCGATCTCGGCGAGTTGGGGCCGCTCGATGTGCAGTTCAGAAAGTAAGGATGAGCTGTTCGAGGCATCTTCCGGGCTGGATATCCAACAGTCACTGTCGATGATCCAGGACCGAGTAATGGCAACTTTTCGGGACTATCTGTTTGGATATCAGCCTCGAAAGTGGATTGGGTACGAAAATTACCGCTCAACTCGCTTCGGAGAGGCCTGTAAAATCGTGGCTCCGATCACCAACCAGATCGATCCCATGAGGCTTGGCGAATAGCAACAAGCGTTGAGGATCGCCGCTTATTACGGCAAGCGATTGAGCAAGAAGTTTCGAAATACCTCGCAACGAGACAGCAATGCCCTGTTGACGGGATATCCTTCCCATTCGTTCGTCATCGACCAGAAAGAGGCGAGTGAGCTCCTCACCAGGGTTCGGGCAACAACCACCTGAAAATCGAAAGGAGTCCTCCCGCCTGTTTGAGAAACAGCGGCAGACACTAAAGGGGATGTAGATGCCAGGATCTGTTTTAACCAAACAGCTTCTCAAAGAGAACTACGGTATGTGACCACACAGCATGAGAGAGGTGGATCACCAATGACTATTGGGACTGGAACAATCGAGGAGTGGGCACTGAGCCTCGATCTGGAACGCCGCGCGTGACTTGCCTGCTTGTTGATTGCGAGTCTTGATAACGCCGAGTCGGTAGATGAGGTGGAAATCGAACGGCTCTGGTTTAGAGAGGCAGAATATCGTTGTCGTCAAATCGATACCGGCGGAGTGGAACTGATTCCAGCGCTAGACGTGCTCGACCGTCTCCGTAGTCGCAGCCGGTGAAAAACGTCCGTTTCGATCCCCGCGCCAAGCACGAGTTAGCCAGAGCGGTCAGCTACTACGACGACAAGAGCCCCGGACAGGAAAACCAGAGCGGTCAGCTACTACGACGACAAGAGCCCCGGACAGGAAAANCAGAGCGGTCAGCTACTACGACGACAAGAGCCCCGGACAGGAAAAACAGACCGAAACTAGGTACTAGACTGTTCCGCGGCCAAAATGGGTATCGAGATCCGGTGCCGTCTGGGTCTTGGTAGTCTCGATATCGGGCGTGGCCCCGTCTCCGTCCACCGCCGGCATCGCGACGACCGAAGGTGTCCCATCTTCTTCCCGGTCCGTCGCCTGATGGGCATGCTCCACTTCCGTTTCCAACCTACGGTGCATCTCGTGGGTAATCATGTCACCCAGCGCGGTGAAGTGGCGATAGTCCTCGTCATAGTCGTTCAGTCCATCGCTGCTCTGAAACCGAGGCATCCCGAACAGCTTGCGCAGGGCCCTGCGCCTTAGCCCCCGACTCACCTTGGGCGACAAAAACGGCGAATAGTCGGAGCGCTCATCCAAAGAATTGTCTCGTTATCAGACGCCGTCGACGGAGCACCCTTGCTGCCAGTCGTCGCGGCGGCGTTTCTTTTTAGGGACATAGTGCTCCAGCACGAACTGTTCGACCCAACGGTAGATCTCGGGTAGCATCGGTACGGAAAATACGCATTCGCCCGTTTCCATGTAGGAAGACGCTTCACCGTAGCTCACGGTGACCAGGTAGGGTTCCAACAGTGCGGCGCCTTCGTCTCGGGCGACCACGAATACGCTGGGATGTTCCGCCATGAGGTTGTGGTAGTAGCTCTCCACGTCGTCCTTGTGGAGTTCCACTGCAAGCCCGGTCCACAAGGTCTGCCGATCGTTTTCCTCGGCACGGATCGGGACGCCGCGCATCGCCTGCTCTGCGCCGGTCACATGACCGCCCGCGACGACACCGACCACCTTCCAGTACCCGGTTCCCCAACGTTGGTCTCGATCCGGGCGGAAATCCACGATGACCGACATCGGGAACGCCTGCGGTGACACAGGCACAGCATGCGGACCGGCGATCATGTCAATAGCCTTGTTCATCAGGGTGTGTGAGTTGTCGAACCCCCATCACACACTGGCCGCCTTCGGTGTTCGTTTCTTGTTTGCGATGGCCTGCTTAGTAGCCGGTGTTTCGATTACCCGAATCGGTTTTTCGGTACGTGGCAATAACTTGCCGATCCTGAATCCTAACCGGTCCTGGCGGGCCCGCAGACCGTACCCCAGGGCAGCACCGCCGGCCGTGGTCAGGGTGAGCAGGCCCAGGGTCACAAACTGCGCTAGCACCATGACGATGCCCAATCCGGCCGCACCGCCCAGCATTAGACTGGTCTTTAGATTGCCACCTTGCTGTGCGCGTTGCTTCTCGCGGGAGATTCGACGTTGGTTGTTCTTGACCTCCCTGGCTTTCTCTCTCTCCGCGTGCACCCGAAGTTTCTCGCGTTCACGCGCAAAACCTTCTTTCGCCCGCGACAGCGCCTGCTTGCGCACACCTTCGGTCATGGAGGTAAGCCAAAAAGCGGTCAGTGTACCGATGGCCAGATTGAGCAATAAAAAGAGGAGACCGGTCCTTTCCAAATCGGTCCGATAGGCGGTAACCACTAGCAGTACGGTGACGACCTGGACAAACAGGACGCCGATCAAGTACTTGATGAAATTGGTCAGGCTGAACGGCAGCATTGGAACCTAAGAAAAAGCGCAATCCGCGACGGCAACGAAAGGTGCACCATTTGATGGCTTGAAGATAACTGTTTGGGGATCAGGAGCTCAATCAGACTCGCACCAGAACAGAGCATCCACACTGCCGGCAACTGAAAAAGCTGGAAGCGACGCCCTCGCTTTGCAGGTAGGACATGCAGGTCAGGGAAATTGTCTTTGCTCTGGGCCTGAAACCTGGCTGCTTGCTGAGTGATCAGCCCCTTTCGTAGGAGATCCTGAAGATTTCTGGTCCAGGGTCTGCATACCGGAGGCCTGTCCGGTCTGGATCGAAGAGTAGAGCTGGGCCACCTTGTCCTCCCGAATCAGGTTACGGATAGCCGGGGTACCAATCATGATCTCATGGGCAGCGATACGCCCACCGTCGATCTTCTTGAGCAGGGATTGTGAAATCACCGCGCGTAGGGACTCCGAGAGCAATGAACGCGCCGTGCCCTTCTCCCCCGCGGGGAAAACATCGATAATCCGATCGATGGTCTTGACAGCGGAGTTGGTGTGTAGGGTCGCAAACACCAGGTGCCCGGTCTCCGCCGCTGTAAGCGCCAACCGGACGGTCTCCAGGTCCTGCATCTCACCCACCAGGATGATGGGCCAACCGCAGGGCCTCGTTGAAGCCCAGGGTATCCTTATGGACCTCGCGTTGATTGACGAGACATTTCTTACTGCTGTGAACAAATTCGATGGGATCTTCGATGGTCAGGATATGCGCGGAGCACCGGCGGCCAAGGTGGTCGACTTGCCTGAGCCGGTGGGGCCGGTCACCAATACCAGGCCGCGCGGCACCTCGATGATCTCCTCGAACACCTTGGGTGCACCCAATTCATGGAGGGTCGATACCTTTAAAGGGATAACGTGAAAGACAGCCGCCGCCCCACGCTGCTGGTGGAAGGCGTTGATGCGGAAGCGCGCAAGGCCCTGGATCTCGAAGGGAAAGTCGACCTCCAGCTGCTCCTCGTAATCCCGGCGCTGCCGGTCGTTCATACTATTCTGGATCAACGCATGGACGATGGAGTGTTTCAGAGGAGGCAGGTCGATGGGGCGCAGGTCCCCGTCGCCCCGGATCATGGGCGGCAGTCCGGAGGAGAGATGCAGATCGGAAGCCTGATTCTTGACGCTGAAGGTGAGCAGTTCGGTGATGTTCATTCGGTGGTCCTCGATTGCACTTTGCCACATTCAATCTAATTCATTAGATTTTTATGGATTCCGTTACTCGATAATTCCTTATAAATCAGTTGTTGCCCTATGATATGATAAGTACTCAATCAAAATCCCATCTTCTCGAAGAAACTCTTGACGCCATCGAGCCAGGATGTGGAGTGAGGGCTATGTTTACTGCCCCCGGCCTGAACTGCCTCGTCGAGCTCGTGCAGTAGCTCCTTTTGGCGCTCGGTCAGATTTACCGGCGTCTCGACGACCACGCGGCAGATGAGGTCACCGACGACACCGCCGCGCACCGGTTTTACGCCTTTGCCGCGCATCCGGAACATCTTTCCGGTCTGGGTCCCGGCGGGAATTTTGAGCATGACCTTTCCGTTCAGGGTCGGTACCTGGAGCTCACCCCCAAGGGCAGCGGTGACGAAGCCGATGGGCACTTCGCAGAACAGATGATTGTCCTCGCGCGTGAAGATAGGGTGCTCTTTGACCAGAACCTGAACGTAAAGATCCCCGGGCGGGCCACCCCGCTCCCCCGGCTCGCCTTCGCCGGATAACCGGATGCGATCACCGGTATCGACACCCGCCGGGACCTTCACCGAGAGGGTCTTCTGCTCCTGTACCCGCCCCTTACCCCGACAGTGGCTACAATGCTCCTCAATGATGGTGCCCTGACCGCGGCACCGGGGACACATCTGCTGTACCGAGAAGAAACCCTGTTGCATCCGCACCTGGCCGCCGCCACCGCAGGTCGAACAGGTCTTGGCGGAGGTCCCCGGCTTGGCACCGCTGCCCCCGCAGAACTGGCACTCCGCCAAGGTGGGGACGCGGATCTTCACTTCCTTTCCCGCGACCGCTTCTTCCAGGGTAAGGGAGAGGTCGTAGCGTAAATCGGTGCCGCGATACACGCGCCGTCCCCCGCTCCGGGCCCCGCCGCCGAAGATGTCGCCGAAGATATCGGAGAAGCCGGAGAAGCCGGAGAAGCCACCACCGGCGAAGCCCCCCGCCTCGCCGAGGCCGCCGCTCGCCTCCACCCCAGCATGACCGAACTGGTCATAGGCCGAGCGTTTCTTGGGATCGTTGAGAACCTCGTAGGCCTCCTTGGTCTCCTTGAACTTGCGTTCCGCCTCCGCTCCCGGATTACGGTCCGGGTGGTACTTCATGGCGAGGCGGCGGTAGGCCTTTTTCAGGTCGGAGTCGCTGGCGTTACGATTGACACCGAGCACCTCATAGTAATCGCGCTTGGACATGGCTCCAACGTGGTCAGAGGGTAGTGGACGGCGGGTGGAGATCGAGTACCAGTTGCGATACCCTCTGGAAAGGGAGGAAATTTTGCGTGCTCACAAACCTTCCACCTCTTCCGAGGTCAACCGGGTATATTCCACAATCTTTTCCATGGGTTCGCCGGCCTGTTTCATAATCCTTGCCGTTTCTATCCTGCCTTTTTCTCTTCCTGATTTTATCCCTTTTTCAATCCCTTTCTTTTCCCCTTCCAGGTGTCCATCCATAAAGCTGGAATAATACATACTGGTCTGGTAGCGCATCTCTTCTATGTGCCACTCGTAAGAGAGCCGCTCTTCTTCCCCCAGATTCATGATATCCAGGACTTCTTTGGCCTTTTTCAATCCCTTGGCCCGAAATTCTTCCTTGATCTCTTCGTTTTTCAGGAAATAGA
>Ga0049113_10000147_pt1 | contig 15315 bp, 19 predicted proteins | sample WorMettanBELIZE1_FD_55214 | JGI IMG/M metagenome (GOLD analysis project Ga0049113, IMG submission 55214) | Marine gutless worms symbiont microbial communities from Max Planck institute for Marine Microbiology, Germany - Olavius tantulus BELIZE.1 | ecosystem: Host-associated > Annelida >... | reverse complement strand
GGCGGCGATCTTATGACCGCCGTGAAACCGGCCTCTATGAAGCAGGAAATCAGCGCAATAGCTACCTATGAGTAGCTTTGAGTAAGTCTGATGGAACGGTCAGAAAGGGGGATCGGCTAGCGGCCCTCACGTCTCTCACTGACAACGTTTTGGGGAATGTCTGCAAGACACTTCAATCAGTGGACATCCACAGACGGTCTAGGTCAAAGGGCACGGCGTCGAAGGGAGGTATATCGGCTTTTGCCGCTCCGGTGTGACGGCCAAGCTCCAACCATTCACCGGCCTCTAGCTGGTAGGCTTCCAAAACATGCTCAATCGGCTCGACCAACCAGAGCCACGACACACCATACCGCACATACAGCGGCATCTTGATTTCCCGGTCGATACTCCTGGTGGAAGGCGACAGAATTTCGCAGATCCAATCCGGCACGATCTCGATTTTATGGCCGCTCGGGAATTTCAGCTTGCGATCGCGCCGCGAACCTGCCAAATCCGGCACAGTAACGTCCATATCCAGCGACAAATGAACTTCCGGTTCGGTAACGATCACCCCCCCAGGACCGCCAATTCCTCCATGAAAGGGGTTGGACAACTTACCTTCAATGGTGGAATGCGCGTGCACATGCGGAAATTCATGGCGTGACTGTGCATAAAGCCGACCATCGAAAAGTTCTCCGATGAATGGCTCCGGCAGATTTTCCAAGTGTTGGTAACCCATGGTGCTCATCGTTCTTCCTCCAGGATCATCCCATTCCCACATTCACGAGCATCCCAAAGCCGTCTGGGAACGCTTCAGTGGCTTGAAGTTCACTTAGAGGTAATATGTTTCATGGGGGTTGGAAGCGCGCTTTGGCCGCCCCTAGCAGGTTTCCTTATCACCCTGCCGCGCTCCAGGCGCTTGCCTCCGCGCCTTTTCCCCGACCAGACGGCGCGCCCAGGGATCAAGGCATCTCTGCATGATGCCCTCGAAATCGGCAATCAACGGCAGCCCATAGGGCTTCGGATCGAGCATCCGTCCCGCCTTGTGCCGAATGACGACCACGATCGAGTGATCGAGCAAGCCGTCTATATGCTCCATCGGCCGATAGGCGCGTGTATATCGGACCAGCTGGCCGATAGCGCTGCGCAGCGCATCCGCGCCGTCGCTTTCCTCGCTTGAGAAGTATTTGACCTCAACGATCGCCACCGCTTCGCCGGTGGCATCCAGGACGACCAGATCGGGACGGTCGGTGACGACCGGCAGACCGTATTGGTCCAGCAGCTCCGCAACCATCGCCTCAGACGGCTCCGCCAGTGGATGTTCATAGGCTTGCGTGCGAGATTGCCAATGAACCTCGTAGCTGCCGACTTGGGCAATCGGCTCCCGGCTGGCCGCGAGAAAGCCCAGAGCGATCGGCCGTGCTGTTGCCACCGAAAGCCCCCTCGCGACGCACAGCCCGACCACAAGCTCGAAGCGTTGCCACAAATGCAACGGGCCGAGCAGCGTATCGTTCAGCAGCTTGGTGATAGATTCCGCCTTGCCGGCTTCGATCGACTGCAAGGACCGATATGCTTGGCACGCGAGCATATAGATTTGCCGCCGCGACCGGCTCGCTTCCTTCATGGCCTGTGATCCCGGCCGGCGCGACAGGTTTATCTGCTTGGCTGCCTGGTGGATGGCATCAAAACGCCGGATTTCCCCAAGTCCCGGCGTGCTTTCATCGATTGCGGCCATGTATGACGCGCCTTCCGGCAGCATGTCCTGAAATCGTAGCGCCAAACGCCATGCCTGTTCGAGAACCCATATCAACACATGGTTCGGACCTGAACTGAACGTCCGCACGGGCTCATGCGAGACGGTCAATGTCGGGTGCCCCGTCACCAGACGCCGGATCATGGTTGCGCGAGCGTCGAAGCGTCCGCGAACCCGCGCATCATCCTCTTGCCAGCAAGACTCCAGCACCGCCTGGATTCCATAGCGGTGCTGGGAGAGATACGTGACCAGTTCCCGCACCGGCTCCGAAATAGCCCAATGTAGGCGCAGGAGTTCCAGGTCTCGCTCGGCATCAATGTCGGGGTGCTTGACCCCGCCAGCCACGGCATTGCGGAAGTAGCGGAGAAAGAACCGCGTCAGATAGTCATTGATTCCCGTTTCAGTTCCGCTCTCGCTCATACCGCGAGGTTCGCCAGGTGCTCGGCGAGCGCGCGGCTCTCTTCACTGTCCTCTGCCAGTCCGAGAGCTTCCCTGACAGCGATTGCGATTTCCCGCGCGCCATTCTGCAGGATGCCATCCAGCATCGGCAGCACATACATGTAGAAGCCGTCGAGATAGGCTGTTGCCTGATCGTTATTCGGCGCATGCAAGAAGTCAGTCTCTCCCTCGATTGCCAAAATGGTCTTGAGCATGTCGAGGATCGGTGCCGGTCCGATGACCCGAACCCCGTTCACCGCCCGCCAGATGCGCGTCAAAGCCATCTCGCCGGTAGGCGAGGACTCCTCTCCGACGATATTCCATTTGCGCATGAGGGCAAGCAGGAAGTTTTGCAGGTCGCTCGGCACGTCCACGTAGATCCAGCCAAACCGTCGCGTCAGGGCAAAACTCATCTGATAGAGCGCCGCTTTGTCGATCGAATTGATGGTCGCGATGATCCGCCAGCCTGGTTTCGGCGCGAACTCATGCTCCTCCGCCCCCGGCTTTGGCTTGGGGAGAATAACGAAGGCCGGGCTCTTCTCCTCGCCCACATCGGTTCGATAGGGCAACGTGGTCTTTTGCTCGCTCAAAACCGTGAACAGCGGCCCGATCACCTTGTCGATGTCGCAGCGGTTGAGTTCATCAATGATGAATGGCCGATCAAAGTTCTGGAGCAACACGCCGGGGATAAAGCGCACCCTGCCCTCACCGACCGGCTGATAGCCTCCGATCACGTCCTGCGAACTCCAGTCCGCCGACCCCGTTATCATTGCATAGGCATCGTGGAGGACGCCGGCTACCAGCTGCGCCAAGGACGTCTTGCCGGTGCCCGGCGGCCCATACAGCATAAGATGCTGCTTGCCCGCCGCGAGCGCTGCGTTAATTTGCCGGTAAACCGAGGGATCGATACCGATCAGTTCCTTGAACTCGGGAATCTCGACAGACTCCGTGCTGGTCAGTCCGACCGCTTCCTCTTCGGCTTCCGCCTTCGCCGCCATTGCCACCGCCGCGCGGACGTAAGCATCCCCCACATCCTTCATCAGCCGCTGCCGGTCCTTCTCATCAAGGCCGTGATAAACGGGCACGCAGCCGGCATCATTTTCCCCTTCCCAGGCTTCTCCCGCCTCCGGTGCCGCGTAGGCCGGGGCGACGTGAATCAGCGCGGAGATTGCTTCCGTCGCCTCCGAATACTTTATCGGTCGTGGCAGAACTGCCGCGACGAATTTGTTATCTTCCTCCTGTAAGGCAATTAGGGCCGCAGCGATGTAGTCCTGCTCGTGGCCCATGTAGGTGAGTTTGCCGGTCACCTCGTCGAATTCGTCGAACAACTGCCCCGAAGAGCCGATCGGTAGCGCTGGCAAGAAGCAGTGCAGCAGCAGCCATTTCCAGGTTTCATAGAAGACGAATTTGCCCTCGCTCACCTTTATCGCGGGCACAATGCGCGTCATCAACGCCCCGCTTGTCCCCTGCGCGGTGTTTGCGAAGGCAACCCGGCGCGCCCCATGCTCATCAGGAACCCGAGCGATCACGTGATTGTTTTCGGGTTCCAGATGAAGGAACCAGCGTAGCGGCTTGTTCGTCGCATCGGGTGGGTTTGCCCAAGACCCTGTTTCCTCATCAACCGGCTTACAGACGGCCAGATTCTTCTTTTTGTTGCCACACTGGCGCATTCCAGGTCGTATTCGCTCAAGACCTTCTTGAGACCGGAACCGATTTGATTGCGCGCATCTTCGCGAACCTTCACCTGCCACTGCTCTTGAACCGGTGGCTGGTAGAAGTCAAGTTCCATTGTTCCTAGCTCCTGCTTGAAGCTCCGGCGGAACATCGACGATCTCCAGCCGATACTTGCTGCTCACACTCCGCTCCAGATTGTCCGGGAATAAGAAATAGAGGATGGCGTTCCGCACCGGACGCCGGTCTGCGTGCTCGAAACGGTCAAGCCATTCGACGAAACCCCAGGGCGTATTGTCCGTCATCAACCCATCGCGGGCCTGCCTGGTCGAGCATCTTCCTAGGCACTGTCTGGCACCGTGGAGCCGGACCACTCCCAGAGATCCTTAATTTGCGCACGCTCGGTTTCCGGCTTGGTGCTGGAGCTGATTGGGAACAGCAGCGCCACGTCCGGCGCCCTCTGATCATGAGGCTTTTCAGGAAAAGTGCCAAGCTGCTTGCGGAGGTCTCTCTAGGTTAATTCGAGGGTCTCTGCTCAAGGCGTGAACCGTGACGGAATACATCGCGATGACGGCTTCTTTGACGTCTTCCTCCAGAACGCTCTTGGAGTAATCTCCCAACTTGATGGACCGACGGCAGATCGTGTGTTTGTGGTCGGACGGCTTGAGGTGCACGAAGGGGGTTCGGATTAGGCGCGAGTTTCCGGCCTTGCCGAGGATTGTGGGCGTGGGCGACGTTGATGGATGTACAGACAGACCCCGCGATGCTTCTTTGTGGTATCCCCGCTGGCTAAAGCTGGCCGTGAACCAATGCTCCACGAATGAAGCAGCGAGAAGAATCAAGGCGACGAAGTTGCCATAAATGGATGAGGGCGTGGCCTCGTCTAGAACGTAGAACGTCTCCAACTGCGTCATGAAAAAGGTGCAGTTGGGGATGATTTCTGCAAGCCAACACGTGCGGGCTTCCCGCCCGGCCAGCATTCTCTTGTCGGCATGTTCCATGCGTGAACTTCTATCGAGGCCGCCGTTGTCGAATCGGTTTGCCAAACAGGTCTTTGGGCGCAAGGGGTGTCACCATGACCGGTGCCCAACACCTGACAGAAAAACGAGCACCCTATGCTTCGGTCTCGACCGAAGCATCGGAAAGTCTTGTTGCATTTCCTTCACGACTCCTGCTCCGCGAAGCGGACCTAGATTTTGTACTAGCGGTTTGCTTCTTCTTGAGACGGCGCTTCTTGCCACCGTCCTTCGGAAGGGGCTCGCCATGGTCGCTGTTCCACAGGATGCCGGGCCGGGGTACCCGGTAGAAATTGGATGGGTCTTCAGGGTTAGTGACGGGCTTGGCCGTCTCCCGCGGATCACGGACGAAGCGGCCAAGAGCGGCTTCGCAGTAGTCACGCAGGAGCTCGATGCAGGCCCAACGGCGGTTGGTCCGCTCGCAGACCTCACCGGTGACGCAGCTCCCAGCGAAAGGATCGACCACAACATCACCGGGTTCCGTGAGCATCCGCACGAAATACTCCGGTAGCTCCGCCGGGAAGCGGGCAGGGTGGGGCTTGAAGCCTTTTCCCTCGCAGTAGCGCAGATAGAAGCTGTTGCTCTCGGTGTTCGGGATGACGATTAGATTGGGCGGAATCGCCGCTCCATTATCGACGTTGAATTTCTCACTGATATCATGGCCGGAAGGTCGCTTCTTGGCCGTGTAGCCGTTCTTGAGCAGGTACTTCATGGATGGGCTGTAGGGTTGGAGCACACGGAGGTTGCTCGCCTTGGGCCAAGGCGTCTTGGAAAGCCACCAGATAGTGTTGACGGCGTCCTTGACGCGCACCCGGCGAACCGTGACCCATTCAGCTGGCGTCGGGAGTTTCGAAGGGTCGGGGCTGTTCGGAAGGCTTTCGTGGGGTTTCAAAAGCACCTTTACGAATAACTGGCTAGCGGTGCCGGTTCCCCAAAGGAGCAAGACGGGTTTTTTCTTGCAACTGATCCTTTTGCAGTGCTACGCAAGAGACACGCCTTAAAAAGACAGATCGATTATCCAGCCTACGCGGAAACGGCGTGATATATGGAGAGCCATCTAGATGACGACAGTCATTCATTTTATCGATGTTGGTCAGGGAAACATGGTCTTAATAGAGGCTAGTGACGGTACCAACCTTGTTTTTGATTGCAACATTACGGAAGACAACGAGGACCGTGTTTTAAACTACGTAGCAAAAACGATTGGCTCAGGAACACCGCTTCACGCTTTCATTTGCTCACATCGGGACGCCGATCACATGCGAGGCGTTAAAAAACTTCATCGGTATTTTCCAGTTCGTCGCATTTGGGACAGCGACTATCCGGGTACGACAACAAACAGCCCGGAGTATCGAGAATACATGGACCTTCGCCGTCAGGTAGCGCGCGCGTTATAAAGAAGAAAACCAGAGATGACTTTGGAAAAACACGATTACGCTACATGAGCGCTCAGGATGAGCGTCTCCCAGATAACGCTAATGCTCAAGGTATTGTAATCAAGGTTGAGCACATCAGTGTTGGTGGGAAGAGTAGCGCCATGCTTCCCGGTGACAGCGATGCTCAAACGTGGCGGAAAGGCATCATGGTTGACTATGGCGCTACAGATGTCTCTTCATCAATTTTGATGGCGGCACACCACGGATCGATTTCGTTTTTCGATGATCCAAACGACGAAGAACATTATTACTTGTCACATCTTAGAGCGATCAATCCGGCAATGACCATCGTGTCAGTAGGACCGAATGTTCATGGCCACCCTGATAAGAAAGCGCTGGAATTCTATGAAGAGTGGTCTACTGGATCAAATCAGGGAAATAAAGTTTTTCGAACAGACAAACAAGGGACCATGAAACTGGAGCTGAAAGACAATGGCAGTTGGTCTTTGAGCACGAACCAATGATGTCGAACATTTTTGATACATATAGCCTTAACGCTCGTTTACGCCCAGCATTATTTGTGCTTCTACCGCTTTTCGTGACGGTAGCGGTTTGGATGCCGTCACTTTACGAGGTTGCCGCTGCTCTCGTGAGTATCGCCGTTGCCTGCGGTCTAACGATTTTGTTAGCACATATCGCTAGAAGCCTTGGTAGAAGTCATCAGACGAAGCTCGTCGAAGTATGGGGCGCTCTTCCCACAACATTATGGCTTCGTCATTCCAACAACAACTTGGATGAACACACAAGAGGGCGATATTTCCGCTTTCTGGAGAAAAGTATCCCGAACTGGCGTGCTCCCACATAAGGAGCAGGAAGAAGCATCTCCAGAAAGCGCTGATGCCATGTATAATTCTGCGGTAAAGTGGCTTTTGGAATACGCGCGAGACAAGAAAAAGTTTGATCTTGTTTTCAAGGAAAATGTTTCTTACGGTTTTCGAAGAAACATGTCCGGCATGAGGCCAATAGGGATAATCGTGGCCCTTGCAGTTGTCGTATTCGGGGTAATTGGTCTCGCCGAGTATCTGCACGATCTCCCATCCCTACTGAAAGAAAAAGGGCCGCATTTAGGTGCTCTGACTTTTTCGGTTTTGATGTTGTTGTGGTGGATTTTTGGGGCAACAACAAATTGGGTTCGTGATGCAGCCGATGCGTATGCAAGAGCGTTACTTGCCGTTTGTGAAAAAAACGAGCCGGAAGTATCGACACCGGAATAGTCTCGTAACTTCCCATAGAAGCCCGCACAGGCGTTTTTCCGTTCTTCTGGTCTTTCCGTACCTTCGAACTTTTTAAATGCATCCACGGGGCAAATTTTCGCGGCCCCTGAAAGCTTTTTTCACCTTTTCTTGACGGGCTAATTTGTGTCCTTACACTTGTTCAAAAAGGGTTAGTTTTTAAGAATAAACTAAGGTTTCTTTTTTTAGAAAAAAACAGGTTATGTAAAAATTAAAACCTCTCAAGTCTCTCCGATAGGAGAGACTTTATATAGTCTTTTCATGTCTATTAGACTAGCCTCCATGAGGACTGAGAAACCGTTCCAATCTACTACGAGAGTCGCCTTTACCGCATCGATCTAGAAGAATGGCAAGCCGACTTCTATGCCGCTTGCCTGCTGATGCCGCATAACATGATTTTCGACGCCTGGAACAAGTTCTTTCCAGACCGCAAGCCGCGCGTCCTCCAGCCGCTGAGGCCGGAGGCACATTCTCTCGTCGAGATCCCGCGCATTCGCGTCCAAATCGGCGATATTGACTACACGGAAAGTGAGGATGAGGCGTTGGAACGATTCTGCAAGCCGTTGGCCGAATGCTTTGTCGTCTCATCTATCGCGATGAGTATCCGGCTGCAAAAGTTGAAGCTTCTACACCGTTCCTTGCCACGACAAAGGTCATTTAGATTCCCGCCAGCGCGCGACGCAACGAAAAATCAAATTTGTATCTGGAATAGCTAGGAGGAATAAAAAAACCGGCCATTGTCGTGGCCGGTTTCTTGGGAAAAGCTTAATTAATTTAATAGCTTACACCATAAACCACCATCCATCGCTCAAAATGGACAGGCATAACACCAATGATGAATTTAAGGCATAAGCTGTATTCATTTTACCGTGTTGTTGGCAAACATGCAGGAAATTTGCGTTGGGCGTACATGCCTGTCCTCACTATCTTTAGGAGGACCGCATAGCGATCACGCAAAACCTCTCCTGCCCCCGCTCCGCTGAAAGCCTCGCCCAGGCACTAGACGAAAAGTTCCGCCTCATCATCGAGCGGCCCCGCAAACGGACTAGCTACCCGCTAGGTCAGCAGGGAGGGCGGCGCGATGGCTGAACGGCTCATTTCCGAAGTCGCCGCCGGATTCCGCGACGCCATCCGGGACCATGGCCTGGAACCGCCCGATGTGATCTCGCCCGGCAAGCTGCACCGCTTCCCTGGCGTCGGTAAACGCAACGGCAATACCGCTGGCTAGTGCAAGCTATTTGACGATGGTCTGGGTGGATGTTTCGGTGATTGGTCTTCAGGCTTGTCGGAGAACTGGCAGGCGAAACGTGAAAAGCCGTTTTCTCAGTCCGAACGGGCGGCCTTTATGCATCGGGTCGAAGAGGCCCGGAAACACGCCGGGGCGGAACGCCAACAACAGTATGCCGATGCCGCTGAGAAGGCTGCATCGATCTGGAATGCAGCCACAACGGCGAATGACGATCACCCCTACCTTGTGCGCAAGGGCATCAAGGCCAATGGGGCGCGACTGCATCAAGGGGTTCTGGTTATCCCGGTGCGGTCGGGCAGTGAACTGCACTCCCTGCAATTCATCGCCGAAGATGGCAGCAAGCGATTTCTGAGCGGCGGACGGATTTCCGGCCGTTATTTCAGTATCGGCGCCATCCAGGGGGTAGATGCCTTGTGTATTGCCGAGGGATTCGCCACGGGTGCGACTATCCACCAGGCAACGGGCTACCCGGTTGCGGTCGCATTTAATGCGGGCAATCTGGAGCCGGTGGCCAAGGCCATGCGTCAAAAACTGCCGGGCCTTCCGATCATCATTTGTGCGGACGATGATGCAGACACCGAAGGTAATCCCGGCATCAGCAAGGTAAACCATGCCGCACTGGCTATCGGTACGAAGGTTGCCGTTCCGAACTTCGGAGATCAGCGCCCCGCTGGCGTGACTGACTTTAACGACATGGCCGCGCGGCTTGGGCTTGAGACGGTCGCCAAGGCCATTCATGGGGCTTTGGCAACAGAACAGACCGACAACGACGGCTGGCCTGATCCGCTTCCTCTGACGGCCAAGATTGACCCCGAACCCTATCCCCTGGATGCCATGCCGGAGACGCTACGCGCCGCTGTGGAGGAAGTCCGCGCCTTCACCAAGGCACCGATACCACTGGTGGCATCCAGCGCCCTGGCGGCGCTGTCGCTGGCTGTGCAGGCCCATGCCGATGTGAAGCGGGCTGAAAAGCTGCAGGGGCCTACCGGGCTCTTTCTGCTGACCGTCGCCGATTCCGGCGAACGCAAGTCCACCTGCGATGGTTTTTTCATACAGGCGATCCGGGACTATGAAGCCGAACAGGCAGAAGCCGCCAAAAAAAAATATTATTTAAAAGATTAAAAAATAACTCCTTATTGCATATAAATAATATTTATATTATTGGCTATAACAAGATAAATTTCCTCTCTTTTTTCTTCCAAACTGCTTTATTTTGTTTGGAAATCTACGCTTCAATATAAAATTTATATAGCAGATTCCCAAATTTCCTTTTTTTAGAATAAAGAAATGAAAATTATCGACATCTAGCTGCTTTGTAAAAATGGAATTATGAGAACTATCTTTTCTCAAATATAGTAAATTTTTATGATGCGGACAACAACGATTTTCTGTTGTCCGCATTTTCGATGGCCGATCTGGGTATCGCTCTGACGGTCCCACACGGTCTCTTACGGGAACGCCTGGCCGCGTTTCGCTAGCAACCGCTCATACGCCCACAGCACCTCATCTTCACGATACCCCTGATCCGCCAGGTATTGCAGTTCGGCCTCCACTTTCAACTGTTGTTCCATTGGCACCGCGCGGATTTCTTCCAGCATACGCCGGTCGGCCTCTCGCCGTTCTTCGTAATCGATAAACATCGCTACCAATTCGGCCTTTCGCGTCCGATTGCGATCACGTCTTTAGCGCCCAGGTGATCAACGTAAACCGACGTGGTAGCTAGGCTCGCATGGCCGAGTTGCTTTTGCAGAGCGTTGAGCGGGACGTGCTCGTCGGCGATCAATTCCATAGCGTGCGTATGCCGCAGGCCGTGCGGATGCACCCGCTTGACAATCCCAGCCTTACTCGCTCGTCGCTTGAGCATATCGCGGACGCCGGTCTGTGCCATTGGGCTACCCCTGAGAGTACAAAACAGCGGGACGCTGCGCGGATCGAGCCCTAGCTTGTCTTTTTCGCACCGCCAGCGCTCGATTAGGCCGAAAGCCGTGGTATCGAGGCCGACCGTGCGCGGCTTATGGCCTTTCCCATTGTGGATACGAACCGTGCCACGTTCGCTGTTGAGATCACGCAGATAAAGCGCCAGGGCCTCCGCTAGGCGCAAGCCACCGCGATACAACACGGCGATCAGGGCCGCGTCCCGCAGGCCCGTCGGCGCGCGCGTCGAGCATTGGGCGATGAGTTGCCGGACTTCCGATGGGGACAAAATCTCGATGGGGCGTTTTTGGGTCATTTTCACGGAATAGTGTCCTCTTTATGGATAGACAACACTATATCGCATGAAAAACCGGGAATACAGCATAAAGAACACTATATCGCGCTGGACCGCCTTCCTGGGTCGTTCCTTGTGGACTGGTCGGCTGTAGTCACCGATGGTCTCGTGGCAGAAACCCGCCCGCGCCCACTGCTGCGCCTTCTGCTTGAGTCGTTTACTGGTCAGCCTGCGGTCCAGGCCGAATAGGAAGAACAGGTGGCGGAATACGGCCTTGACGGCGGCCAAGCCCTGCCAAAAGCCATCAGGAAGGCGTTTGCGGAGTTGGGCAATGGTCACTAGACCGGCGGCTTTCATGTCGGCTAGGACGCGCTCCGCTCGTCTCAAGGCCATGCTGGTTTGCTTAGTGAAAGGAGTTGACTCAGTAGGGTTAATTAAATAACCTAATCATTATGAAGTCGGACTTTGGTGCGTCTAGCCCACGCACAGGGTCATAACCGCGACCGAACCTGTCTTGGAGGTTCGGCCATAGCTAATGCCAATATGAAGTTGGGCCTTGATGCGTCTAGCCCACGCACCAAGGCCCTGACCACGACCAACCTGTCTTGGAGGTTCGGCCATGGCTGACGCCAATCATATCTGTTCCGTGCCGGTTCCGCACTTCCTGCGTTGGAACCGGCCTCCGCCTATTCCCTCTTCCCGTATCGAAAATACCGAGTACTAGGAAATCGTGCCCACTGGTTTCAGGCTCGCGCTTGCCGTCGCGTTTTATTTCGCGTTGAGCACGGCAAGCCCATGCCGATTTGCCATTGACCATCGAGGATTTAATCGCCGATAAAGGAACAGTCAGGCTAAATTTAGCCTTGAATTACGCTAATAGTGATCGTGATGGCCTATCCTTGGTGCCGACGGGTTCCAAATCCTACATTTCAGTACCGACCAAGAATAACATCGATATTCTGATCGGCTCATTGTCATTAGGTTATGGCCTAATGCGGGATACCGAAATCTACGGGCGTGGAAGCTATTTATACAGCAATACCCGGACTAACCATCTCGATAAAATCAGCACGGTCGAAGACAACCGCTTCCTCGCTATCTGGGTGGGCGTGAATTATCAATTCAAAAAAGACGGTGCCACTCCTGCGTTGCTGGGATTCGCCGAAGCCGCCACTTTGGAAGAACACCAGGGAACGTTCCATTCCTTCAAATCGTGGATGGTTGGATTCACGACTTACCACGCGATTGATCCTGTCGTATTTTCTTTGACATCCGGGTATCGGTTTCACCTAACTCGTGAAAGAGGAAACCAGGACTATCGACCAGGAAATTACCTGTTCCTGAATCCTGCCGTTGATTTCGCCGTGAATGACCGTGTGACATTCATGACGGGGATGCAATGGACCGTCCGTAAAGCGGATCGCTACGATGGGAACGCACAAGGTTTCCGGCGCACCAGCACCGATTTGAAACTCGGGGTCGGCTATGGCGTGTCAAAGGATGACATTGCCCAGGCAACCTTCACGATGAACGCATCGGGAAATGGAGTATCATCCCTGCAACTCAATTGGCGGCATACCTTCTAACTACCTGTAATGGGAGCTTTAACTATGAAAGTAGTTCAATCAACGCTGTTCGTGTCCATATTAATCCTGATCTCGGGGGTATCCATTCCGGCCCAAGCGGCCCCATCCCTGCAACCAAATACGCTATCCGCTCACGATCTTGAATTGCTGTTTGAAGATGATGGGGAACCGTTGCAGTTGGCCTTGCTTTCCGATCAGGAAATGGCGGAAACTAAGGGGGCATGGTTTTATCTCTATGGCCAGTTGTTTGGTGGTGGTATCCTTGGGACTACGATTTATTTTATGGAGTTGTTCACGGCTTCTCCTGGTTCGTTTAGTTGGGATGGGTTAACCTCATATGTCATCACAGGCGCAGCGGCGGGCGCGGGCGCTTTTGGTTATACTGCCGGAGGTAGGGTTGCCCTGTCTGGGATGATGGCTTATATGGTGCAACAGTATTACTCTCCTAACTCTGGAATAAACGCAAACAGGTAAGGTATTGGTTTGTTCTATTTTGACTGATTTAATTCTCCCGCTGGGGGGCTCGTTATTGTTTACGGGGTCCTTATACCGGGTGTGGGGCATTCCATTGTGGACACCTATGGGTGATTGGTATGCTTTATTGAAGTTTTGGCAGATTGGGATACTGATAATAGGTAATGGTACTATACTCGGAATAGTACCCTCACTTTCCTCATGTTGAACGCTATTCATCGTTATTCAGAATTCCATACATGAATAGCTATAACCCCATTGTTGGGTTATTAGCTATGGACTCTCACTTTAGAAAAGTTAACTCTTTACGTGTTCGTCCTAATTATAATTTTAGCAACAGAATCAATACAGATGTCCACTTACTTTTTGCAATGGGGTATTCAATAAAAAACTTTGCGCCGCTTCTTTTATTGCCGTTTGTAATGAACGCGCAAGAGTAATCCAGGTCTTGCTTCACCACGCGCTCGTCACGGAGCGTCTTCCAACTTTTGACCTTGATCGAGCCTGCCAGTGAAGGCCTACAGAGATAAACGCGCCCATCATCAGCCAGAACATCAGCGTTCTATAAAACGTTGCCTTTATGCCTGACAAATAGAATCGGTTAAACTATATATTATCTCAATCACAGAAAAAGTAAATATTATCGAAAACGGTATATCAAATGCGACCCGCATGTGAATTTTCGCGAAACTATACGGGTCTATACCAAGTTTGGGGAGAATACCCCATTGGTATAGCATTAAAAAAGGAAACGAAATCAACAGACTAATGACCGGCCTATATTCACACCATATTGGAATATTGGGTGTATTACCGCAAAATGTAATATATAGGACAACCATTGGCGCTAAAATAACACCAAACGCCCCCAAAACCATCGTCTGTGCCAATAGGCCATTCTGCGGTACTGTCTTAGACCACGTGCGAGAAAATCTTTCAATCGCAAAAGCCAGCGCAATTGCGATCAATATGCTGAAAACTAAACCGCCTTTACACAACATGAGACAGTACCGTGTCGTTGTCTATCTATAATCCGGGTCATACCCTCTAGCTACAACAGCAACTCCTGAAGCCGCCAAAGCTGCTGCGAGAGGGGAAGTTGACATCGCACCAATTGCTCCACCATAGACAAAATGCCTAAACAATCCCCTTCCGTCAAACTTCGGGTATAAATCATGATACATAAAATAACTAAAAGCTCCGGTGATTCCTCCGTAAACAGTTCTAAGCACCGCTAGTGGTATAAGGGATCCTTTGGTTTCCTTCATTTCCTGTTCTGAAAGCAGAGCCAACTCCATAGGTTCCCCGTCATTCTCGAAAGCTAGGGCCATATCACGCTCGAAACCCGGATACGGCACCTTCCCGAAAGCCGGACTTACTATAGTCAAGGCAAGGATACTTGCGGCTATGGTTGGCAAACCTTTTTTCATTTTTGGATTCTTCTTATGGAGTAGGTGGAAAATGGTCAGAAAGTGTGCAACCAATCGAGCCTCAAGGTTGACCCGATAGTGCCTGAGACATTCGTCGAAAAGGTCGCATTAAGAATGTCTTTATCGGAGAATCCGTAGTCCACACCAAGTTGTAAATCGGTGTTGGTTTCCCGATAACGACGGGTGCTTGTTTTCTCTGGTTTCGGTTGTTTTTTCCGTCCTCGTTATTGGTGGTTTTTGCTTTGTTTTCCTTTACGGTGTGTCGAGGCCAGGTATTTGTCCAACGCACCCCGGCGTTGAGTGTGACGCGATCATTGACAGAGAAGGCAACCGACGGATTCAATGCCAAGATATTACCTGGATCGATGGTCGCCACGCCATCCTTGCGTAAAGCATTGAGGCCGTAGTACCCCGAAAACACGAAAACGATTGGATCAATCGACTTGTACGCGGTCAATCCGGCGGCCCAGGACTTGAGCGCGTAGGTGCTATCTTTCCCTTGTTCAAACAAGGCCTCCTCAAAAAATCCGATCAGCGCCGGTGTCTCGGTGTCTTTTTTGAACTGGTAGCTCGCCCCGACCCAGGTATTCAGAAAGCGGACGTCCGACATCGAGGCTGTGGGCGAACGACTGCTACTGTATTGGCCGCTCCCACGAGCGTAAATTTCCGTTTTCCCCGTGAGACCATAGCGTAGGGCCGCGGTGCCGACCACGGCGTCACTATTGAAAAACCCTATCCCAACCCCGCAAACGCCTTCCTGATGGCTCCTGGAATGGCCTGGCCGCCGTCAAAGCTATCTCCCGCCACCTGTTCGCCGTCTTCGGCCTGGACCGCAGGCTAAA
>Ga0049113_10000146_pt1 | contig 15340 bp, 12 predicted proteins | sample WorMettanBELIZE1_FD_55214 | JGI IMG/M metagenome (GOLD analysis project Ga0049113, IMG submission 55214) | Marine gutless worms symbiont microbial communities from Max Planck institute for Marine Microbiology, Germany - Olavius tantulus BELIZE.1 | ecosystem: Host-associated > Annelida >... | reverse complement strand
GCCTTGTCCAATCAATCAGCTCATGAACCTCATCCCGCTTCTTGCAAGGCATCATGTTCTATCAGCATTGGATCTGCTAAACTGCGTTTTTGCAAGTCTTTACACGCCAACTTTTGGTCCCCCAGTGCGCAATTTTTAGGAGTCAACATTATCTTAAATTTCAGCAACCTTGGGGATCTCGGGCAAAGCTCTCATTGGAAACATCACTCTATGCATCCTATGGTGTGCCAGGCTAAGCCTAGCTAGTCGAATAGCCTGAAAGACGGCCGCCGTATCGGTAGTGGTCAATATATAAGTTTGAACATAACCAACAGCACTGGCCGCTATGCCCCCTCTGGGAGAGGGTTGGGGAGAGGGGATCAAGAAAGATGAATCTCTCTACTTTAACACTTAAAACTTATCACTACCGCCGTATCAATTGCTGACAAACCAACCAGTATCGGCGCGGGATAGACGGGGGAAACTACGAATCACGCGAATCCACGCGAGAATCGATTCGCGCAGATTCGCGGGATTTGTAGTTCAATAGCGCCCCTGCTGATGGTGGATATAATTACTCATTTCCACGAACTGCATGTTCATCCGCTGGGTGATCTTATGCACCTCGCGGGCAATCGCGCGCATCAGCTTGTAGACGGTTTGCGGATGCTCTTCCAACAGGCCCTCCAGGTCGTTCCGATTAATTTGGAGGATTTCCGAGGTGTCGTCGGCTTGCAGGGTGGCACTGTGTTCCGAGTCGTCGAGAAAGCCCATTTCACCGGCCATCTCTCCCTCCCGGATACAGGCTAGGGTAACCTGGCTGCCGCCACCGGTACTTCGGTTTACCCGCAGGCGTCCTTCGATCAACACATAGAGGGAGTCGTCCTTTTTCCCCTGCTCGATCAAAATATCGCCTTTTTGCAACCGCATGACGGTGATGATTTCCGCTAGCCGATCACATTCTCCATCCGAAAGGTCGTTCAGGAAGGGTATCCGGCAAAAACGCTCCATGTGCTTCTTGGTCTGCTGTATCCTTTCCCTACCCATGGTATCGAACCGGGTCCCGGTCTCGGGTTTTGCTGCCGTCGGTTCCAGCGGCGCTTCGCCTTTAAGCTCCTGTTTCAGACCTGCCATGGCCTTGGCCTTGATGTCTTCAAACTTGCTCATCAATTTCTCCGCATTGTCTCTACCACCGTAACCTAATACATAGTTAAGGAGTAACCCCTAACTTCCGAGCTTGTCTCTTAATAATACAGGATTTACAGGACATTATAATCGATTATTCATGAAAATAATCTTGGAAATCCTGTGAATCTTGTCCTATTAGCGATTGGCATTACGATTCTGATGATCCGATTCAGCCGGATAGGAACCGATCGATGCCCAGCGTGGCCTGATGACCATCCGCGATGGCGCTGATGGCATCCGCTGTATTGTTGGCGATATCCCCGCCGACGAAGAGCTTGGGAATACCGGTCTGGCGGTACTGGTTGCAGACGACCTTGCCCCGCTTGATTTCGATCCGGTCGGCGTATTCCTCGGATAGGAATTCATAATCCCCTCCCTGACCGATGGCCGAGATGATGGAATCGTAGGTCTCGGTGTGCATACGGTCTTCCATCAGTACCGGCCGGGGGCGACCACCTTTCTCATCGGCCACCATTTCGGCCTCTCCCCACCGGATAGTGACCTGGTTCGGATCAGACGCATCCGTTACCTGAACCGGGATGGCCTGAGTCACGAAGTGCACCTGCTCTGTCTGGGCTTCGTGGATCTCCTCGGGGTCGGCGGGCATGTCCTCGATCCGGCGGCGATAGAGTAAGGTGACCTCGGCACCGAGCCGGCGCGAGACCCGCGCCGCGTCCATGGCCACGTTGCCGCCGCCGATCACGGCGACCTGGATCCCGATGCCCGGATCCCGGTCGTGGGTGACATCTTCCAATACCCGGAGGCCGGACAGGACCCGCGGGTGTTTCTCTCCTTCCACTCCCAATCCGTAGGGCTCGGTCAGACCGGTGGAGAAGAAGATGGCATCGTATGCTTCCATCAGCGCGGAGAATGCGACCTCGCGGCCGACCCGGGTATTGTAATGGATGGTTACACCCAGGGAGAGAACGTAGTCGATGTCCTTGTCGAGCTGATCGTAGGGCAGGCGATAGCTGGGTACCCCATAGCGCAGCATGCCGCCAGCTTTTTCATGGGCCTCGTACAGGGTGACCGCATAACCCAGCTTGACGAGATAATAGGCGGCGCTCAAGCCCCCGGGGCCAGTGCCGATGATGGCGACCTTGCGATCGTTCGCCGGAGTTTCGTCCCGGAGGATGCCGGCGTATTCCGCCTCGGGTATCTGGTCGCAGATGTACCGCTTGAGCCAGCGGATCGCCAGCGGATCGCCCATATGTCCTACTGAGCACACGTCTTCGCAACGGTGGGTGCAGATGCGCCCACAGGTGACCGGCATCGGGTTAGTGCGGTAGAGCAGGCGCAGGCCGGTCTCGAAGTCGCTATCGCGGACCGCTTTGATGTATTCGGGGATATCCATGTGCGCGGGGCAGGTGGCGACGCAGATGCCGCAGTCCACGCAACGGTCTGCTTCCTTCTTCGCTTGCTCCGCGGAATAACCCTTCACGACCTCGATGAAGGATTGTCGGCTCTGTTCCGGAGCGAGCATCTCCATGTCCGAGCGTTCGAGCCGCAACAGGTGATACTGCGGATCCCTACGGTAACCGAGCTCTTGGTGGTCCCAGGGGTTGTCACCGGTCCCCGGTATGAACCGATACACGTCGGGATCGGTGCTGAGCCAGATGTATTCGTTGGTCATGCGCAGTGAGCCGGTGGTGCAGATATCGACGCATAGGGCGCACCAGCAACAGCGACCATTGTCGACCATGGGCCGCAGGCCGCTGTCTCCGGGCTTGGGTTTTATGCTCGGTACCAGCACCATGTCGATGGCTTCGTTCTGGCAGATGGTCTCGCAGGTGCCGCAGCCGATGCATAACTCCAGATCGTTGGTGTGGAAGCCGCGATAGTTGGCAGCACCGGGGCGTTCTTCGATCGGTTTCACCGTAGTGTAGGGCTTTTCGAACGCCCGTTTCCAGACATAAAGGGGGGCGATGAGATCTTTGAGCGGCATAAGGATCTATCTCTCGTAGCGGTCTACCAGAAGTTTCGGTGTGCAGCGGCAACTTTTTTTAGCCGCAAATGATCGCAAATCATTCCTTGATTTGCGTCCAATTGCTACTACCTCTCGATCTCGGGTGGATATGTGTGCAGTGAAACCATCAGCCCTGCAATGTCAGCGATATCGGTGCCGATCGCCATCTTTTCCATCACTGGGAAGGCGTGGGTGTAGCTGGGACCGCGGACGCAGATTCGACGCGGGTAGAGCGAACCGTCGGAGACGATGTAGTAGCCCTTCTCGCCGCGGGTACACTCGGCCCTGACATAGGTCTCGCCGGGCGGGATCTTCCAATGCAGGACATTCGGCAAGGGTTCGTGGAAGGGTCCGTCCCGCGGCATGCGTTCCAGGATCTGGTGGATCAGATCAATGCACTGGTGCATCTCCCGGTATCTCACCAACGTCCGCTCATAGACATCCGAGGCAGTGCCTGTGATCACCTCGAAATCCAGCCGGTCGTAGACCAGATAGGGGTAATCCTTGCGCACATCCCGTTTGATCCCGCAGGCTCGCTGATTGGGACCGGTGATGCCGTAGCGGTCGATCATCCCCTGGTCGATGATCCCTAAGCCCACGGTCCGGGCTTTGAATACGGTGTTGTGGAGCAGGACCAGATCGATCTCTTTGAGGAGCTTCTCGACCCGCTTCAAAACGGCCTCCAGCCGTTCCTCGAAGCCGTCGGGGAGTCCGGACCGCACGCCCCCGGGGAGCATGTACATATGGTAGATGCGCCCGCCGGTCATCTCCTCGAACAGATCCAACAGGTAGTCCCGGTGGGTCACCGTCCATTGGCCGATGGTGCCGTTGCCGAACGCCCCCGCCTGACCGCCCAGCCAGGCGAGAAAGCTGGCTAGGCGCATCATCTCCAGGTTCAGGGTGCGGACCCACTGGGCCCGTTCCGGCGGCTCGATCCCGGCCAGATCTTCCAGCCCCGCCGCATACAGGTACTCGTTGAACGCCGGCTCGGGCACTGCGATCCGGCACACCACCGGAAAGTTCTGGATCCAGGTCCGGCGCTCCATGAGCTTTTCAAAACCCCGGTGCAGATAGCCCACATGGGTCTTGCACTCCACCACCTCGTCGCCGCATAGGGTGAGCTCCAGCGACATATTGCCGGTGATACCGGGGTGCTGGGGGCCATGCCAGAGCTTGACGTATTTCTCGGAGTCCAGGTCGACGACGGGCTTGCCGTCCACCAGCTCCGGGTACCTGGAATGGTCGGGCACGGACATCATTTCTCTCCCTCATCCGGGTAGAGCTGGGCTTGCATATGGGCTCGCGGATCGGTCTTCTTCCTGCCCTCGCGTGGAAAGAAGGTCTTCTCGGCATAGGCCCGGGTATCAAACTCCTGACGCATGGGTGGGATCTCGTCCCAACCTTCCAGGAGAAAATTCTCATCGACGCCCGGACTGCCGGGAAAATCGATCCCGAACATCTCCTTGAGCTCCCGTTGATAGAGCGCGGCCTGCTCCCAGAGTGAGTGGATCGAGGTCATCACCGGCTCCTCGCGGGACAGATCCACATGCACCCCCAAGGTGTCCTTGGTCGCATAGTTATGCAGCATATAGATGAGCCGAAAGATACCGTCCTCGATGTAATCCACCGCGGTAAAAAACACCAGATGGGAGAATCCCTCGTGATCCCGCAGATGGCGGATCAGCATCTCTGCATGGTGCTTAGGAGTATGTAAAAAGGCGAGATCGACCCGCCGTTGCTCGAAATCGGTCACAGCGAACAGCGGTTGGAGGCGTTCGAAGAGCTGCTTCATAACGGTGATTACCAGTTGTAATCCGGCATATTCCAATCCTTGATGATCTTCTTCTGGTTCGCCTTGTACCAGTCGAAATTCTCCGCATACTTGTTAGCGCCCTCGCACCTGCCGGCCTTGATCAGCTCCTTGAGCTTGACGAAGCCGGCCAGCAAGGCCTCGGGCCGCGGCATGCAGCCGGAAATATAGAGATCCACCGGAATATAGTGATCGATGCGGTTGATGGTGTTATAGCTGTCCCAGTACATGCCCCCGTTCACGGTACAGCTCCCCAGGGCTACCACAAACTTCGGGTTCTGCATCTGCTCGTAGCTGACCACGATGCGCTTGAGGGTCTTGACCGAGGCATAGCCGCCGATGATGAACACACAAGACTGACGCGGAGTGGGAGAGCCCATAACACCGAAGCGATAAGCATCGTACCGGGCCGTCATCATGGGCCGCAGCTCGACCGCACCGCAGCCGGTCCCGAAGGCCTGCACCGACAGGGAATTGGCCCGCGCCCAGTTGCGGATCTTTTCCATGGCCTCGAACTGAGGCGCCACCGGAACCGGTCGGGTCTTGCAGTAATACTCGGTATCCGGATAGGTCAAACCGTCGTTGGGTAATTCTTGCTCGTTCAGGGGATTGTCGTTCGTCATTTTCATCAACCTGGATTTTGCGATTCGATTTCTTGTATTTCGTGACAGACACAAAAAATTCTTCCGAGCAATCGATTCGTTGGGGTTCGTACCTCACTCCAACCTACGGGCTATAGCCCTAATTGCTTTTTAATGAGATTGCATTCGAGAAGGCGGATGATGAATCGCAGCATCTTCCATAATCAACTTATATGCATCCCCTATATTTGCCTCTAACTCCTCCATTGTTTCGCCCTGGCTGAATACTCCCGGAATTTCTTGAAGTTTGCCCACATACCATCCATCATCTTTCTAGCATTCTAAGGGTAAATGTGCGTTTCATTTTGTTGTCCCGTAAATAGTGCATAGGGTTATGATGAGGAACGAACCCCAACCTATGGGTGTTTCCTGAAATGCCATTCAGTGGGTCAATTTATTCAAAGAATCTAAAAAATCTTTATCAGACTCCAACTTGAAGCATTTCAACAAGTCGATATCGATATCGTTTTTTGTAGTTAATAGAGGTTTATATGCTTTTACTAAAAAGGCCACCTCTCGGTATTTTCCCGACGAGTATGATTCGAGCTCCACGATTCCTCCCGTTATAGCTCCAATGCCCTCTAAGTCATAGTTCATCTTTTTGAAGTACCAGAAAAAACAGTTTGCTTTTGCAAAATCCAGTAACTCATTATCCAAATAAGGCGCACTCTTAAATCATGCACCGTATGCGATGAGCTTCTGTAAGACTCTCATAAATGAGAGTAGACTAAACGTCTTGCACTAAATGTGCATAGTTTTTACTAACGAATTGAAACAATAAAGCCAGATTCATCGTTTGGCAGTAGGCCAAACCGTGGCATAAGAAGAAATCTAAATATCGCAGTTACTATAACTGCAAACACAAAACTAATTTCTCCTGCATATTCCATTAATTCCTTCTGAAGTTTTATATTTTTCCGGAGAATTAACCCCTAGATTTGGAGTGAGGTCCAAACTCCAACTCGAGGTAATTGACCGTTGAGGTTGTAGTGATAAATTTCCTGCCGATCCTCTTTCTTCCCTGCCAGGATAATTGCGCGATCACTACATACTGAGTACTATCAAGTGTTTGTAATTTTCCCCCAACTTAACACCATAAATCAATACGCACCGTACCAATAATCCGCCAAAACCACCGCGGCAATCCCGATCAATGTCGGCCAGCGCAGGAAGAAACGGATCGATTGATCGATACGGTATCTCGGAAACGCAGCCCCTACGAAAATGGGCACCATGTAGATGGCCCAGGTCTTGATCATGAGCTCGATGAGATTGGTCGCGCCGCCGAAGAAGAGGTCCATGTAGAGGACCAGCTTGGCTGCGGCGAAGATGGCCCGATTGAGCTGCATCAGGCTGATGAAGTCGCTCTGGAACTCGGTTCTGGGTCCGATGGGGATCTCTTGCGGCGAGCCGACCACATCGAAGGGCGAATAGCCGGTGGAACCGAGGAGCGACAGCATGGCTGCAGTGACTGCCAGTGGATTGGTAAACAGGGTCCAGTTGGCGACATCACCCTGCTGGGCCTCCACCATGTCATAGACGGAGAGGGTGTCGTATTGGATCGCCAGGGCGATGATCGCCAGGGCGAAGGGCACCTCGAAGGCGGCGAATTGGGCCAGTCCGCGACCGATGCCGATGGCGCTGTAGGGGTGTCCGCCTTCGCTCGCCCCCAGTGCCATCCCCAGGGCGCCGAACAGGATGAAGTAGATGACGAGGATGATATCGCCAGCAAAATGGAAGTTGCCGAAGACCTCGCTGCCGTACAGCATGGGGATGAAGAGCAAAGTACCGATACCGCCGGCGATGCGAAATACCGGCCCCAGGTAGAACATGAGGCCGTGGCTGATAGCGGTGCGCTTGGCCGCATGTTTGAAGATATCGATAAACCCTTGCCAGACCGGAATACCGATTCGTCCCTGGACCCGGGCCAGGGTACGGGCGATGATCCCGCTGAGGAGGATGCCGTAGACGGCGGCTACGGTAACGGAGACGACGGCATAGCCGCCCTTGACCAACCATTCGGACATGGCCTAGTACCTGACTTCAACTTAATTCTGCTTGTTACCAGTTTTCAACCCAATGCCATTAAGTTAAGCAAAACCGCGCCGTTTGCGATCACCCTCTCCTCAACCCCTCTCCCGCCGGGAGAGGGGTTGAGGCTTAACTTAATGACATTGGTTTCCAACCGACTCCTTGAACCGCAAAGACACGAAGAATGCTTCTCCGTTGCCGTTGATAACCCGAAAGATTTCCATCTCAGGCCCGAACGTGACGCTTTCTGTTGTTCCTCTTTCATCCTGGTCTCCCTTTGTGCCTTAGTGTGATGTAAAAACATTCGCGTCGATTCGCGCGATTCGTAGTCTTTTGTTTCCGGAATTCGCGCACAGCCGTACTAGACCCCTCCCATCAGAAAGGCCAGGGCGACCAGATAGAGGACGATGAACTGAGCATAGGTCTGAGCCTGGCCTGTGTAGACACTGCGCAGAGCGGCTGCAAGGGAATGGGTCCACTCGGATAGGGCATTCCAGAAGCGGGTAGCCCGTGGGCGTACCAGCCAGCCCAGGCTCTTTTCGATGTAGGGATAGAAGTTGTAGGCGAAATGGGTGGTCTCCGGCCGATCAGGGTGTTCTGCCGCGTAGACGATATTGAATTGCTTCACCCGCTGGATTTGGGTCCGCGAGAGCAGCATCCAGATCAAGGGCACCAGGAACACCGCCCCGACGATCATCATGATCAGGAAGCCGTTCCAGTGACCCGTAGCGGTGGTGACCTGATTGCCGGCCCACTCCAGGGTGGCCGCATAATAGGGCTCGACCGCGTTCGAAATAGGTTGCACCAGATATTGAGGAAATAGAGAGAAGACCAGGATCGCTCCGGCCAACACCAGCTGCGGAAGCAGCAGCCACCAGGGGGCCTCCTTAACATCCTTGTGCTTCAGCTTGGGCTGGCCGAGAAAGATCGAGTGCAGCAGCCGGAACATATACAAGCAAGCCAGGGCGCTGGAGAAAAAGGCCAGGCCCGCCGGCAGATACCAGTGCTTTTCGATCAGCCCGTTGTACAGTAACCACTTACCGCCGAAGCCGGTCAAGGGGGGTACGCCAGACATGGTGATGATGGCGATCAGCGCGCAAAAAAAGGTGATCGGCATGCGGCCGATCATGCCGCCCATGCGATACATGGCGCGGGTACCGGTGCGATAAATCACGCCCGCTACGGCCAGAAACAACAATCCCTTGAACAGGAAATGATTGACGGACAAGTAGACGGCCGTCACCCAGCCCAAGTGGCTCATCATGGCGATACCGGCGACGATATAGCCCACCTGCCCCATGCTCGAATAGGCCAACAACCGCTTGACGTCCTCCTGGAGCACGGCCATCAGGGCGCCGAACGCCGCCGTGAGCAGGCCCAGCCAGCACACCAGATAGGCGATATCCAAGCCGCTCAGCGCCTGATCGCCCAACTGGAGCGCGGCTACCAGGAACCCGAAGATTCCTGCCTTACTGACCACCGCGGAGATGATGGCCGTGAAATCGTCTTCCGCCTCTGTATAGGCGCCGGGCAGCCAGACGTGGAAGCCGAGCCCGCCGGTCTTGATGACGAAGCCCAAGGCTAGCAGGGCGAAAATGGCAGGTCCCAACGCGCCAGACTGTTCCAGGCCCGCGAGCAGCGGTGAGCCGGAGGCGCCGTAGCTCAAGGCGAGGCCGGCCAGGATCAGATAGGCCGAGCCCAGGGAGAAGAGCACGTAGCTAAAGGCCGATCGGGCGGATTCCTTGCCTCGGGTAATGAGCAGGTAGGAAGTCAGGGTCATAAGCTCCCAGGCATAGAAGAATCCCAGGCTGGTGCGGGTTTGGAGCAAGAGCCCCAGCGCCATCAGCATAGCCGTGATCAGGGGATAGAAGCCAGGCCGTGCGTCTCCGCGGTAGAGGGTGGCGAAGAGCAATAACAGACCGCCAAGCAAAAAGATCAGCCCGAACAACCAGGCGAGGCCGGAGAATTGGGGTAATATCCAAAAGGTGAAGGCGCCCAGGATCGCCAGGGCGAGCAACCCTACGAGTCGACTCGGCAGACGATCGAGCAAAAACAGCACGCCGCCAGCGACGACCGGTAGGAAGGTGTCCAAAACCGGTTCTTCTATCCAGTCCGTCCAATACCAACCGCTGCCGTACAACAGGAGCGCGAAGCTGGCGGGGGGGGTCAAACCGGCCCAACTAAAACGGGCTTGCGTGCGCTGTCGGGCATCCAGGGCAGCGCCCAACCAGCGCAGCAGATAGACTGCCTCCAGCAGCGAGCCGACCAGAAGGACCGCCAGCCAGCCGTACATGCCGTCGGCGGCGAGCTGCATGACCAATTCCCACTTGGCCCAAAAGCCCGGGAAGGGGGGCAGACCTACTAGGGCGAAGATCAGGGTGCCGAACAGGAACAGCAGCCAAGGCCACCCGGCCAATGCCGCCCATTCCCACCACTTCTCCTTACCCAGGATTCCCGCCAGCCAGAAGAGCCCCGCCTTGGCCAAAAAATGATTGATGAACAGGCCCCCGACCACCAGGGGCACCAGTTCTTCGCGATCGCTCTGGAACAGATAAGCGATGGCGGCCACCAAGAGGCCTAATTGAGCGATGGAGGAATAGCCCAGCAGGCGCTGCGCGTTGCTTTGCTTGAGCCCGATCAGGTTCGAGCACAGAAAGGTCACCAGTCCGATGGAGACGATCACGGACGGCTGATCGACCGGTAACAGGGGCAGCAGCTTGTATAGAGCCGCCAGGGCGCCGGTGGCGACCCCCGCCGAGAGGATGGCACTGATACCACCGGGCGCCGCCTGATAGACATCCAGGCCCCAGCCGTTGGCCGGGAACGGCTTGAGTTCGATGATGACCGCCGCGATCAGAAAGACCAGCGCCGAAGTCCCCAAGGGATTATCCAGCAACGACCGGGCAGCGATCATGTCGTCGATATTCAGGGTGCCGGCCAGGTGATAGACCAGGATGGTCCCGATCAGAAAGAAGGAAGACGCGAGTCCCCCCGCCATGACGTACTTGAAACCGGCGGTCAGGGTCTTGCGATCTCGTTCCAGCCCGATCAGAGCATAGGTCGCGATGGCGGTAATCTCGATGAACACGAACAGATTGAACAGGTCCCGGGTCATAACCATACCGTTGATGCCCATGACGATCATGAGGAACAGGATCAGGGCCTGCACGTGCTCCCGGAGCCGCTGCAACAGGTACCAACCGCCGAGGACGCCTACCAGGTTGACCGCTAGGGAGAGAAAGGCCTCGTGCAGGCCGAACCGCAGATTGATGGAGAACGGTGGCTTAAGTCCGGCGGTTAGGATCTCGACGCTAGGTGCACCACCCGCCAGGGCGATGAAGCCCAAGCTGGAGATAACCGTGATACCGGCCAGGGTAGCCAGAAAGACGAAGGCCCCCAGATCGCGGTGTAGCTGATGGAAAAGAGAAAGCAGAAAGGCGCTGCCCAAGGAGAGGATATAGATGTAGAGGGGATCGACCATGGGGTTCAGCCCTTCAGCTCGCTGCAGTCATCGATAGACAGCGAGCGGTTCTTCTTATAGATCTGGATGGCGTAGGAGAGCATCAGCGCGGTAATCCCCAGTCCGATGACAATTGCCGTCAGTACCAGAGCGGAAGGGATCGGATCCACCAGGGTCGAGGCGGCTTGGGAACGGTCGACGGCGGCGTCGATAATAGGTGCCGTACGGCCGTTCAGATAACCGATGGCGACCATCACCATATGGACTCCTGTATCGGTGAGAGAAAAGCCGATGATGATCTGAATGATGTTCTTCCGGGTCATCATGCCCCAGAAGCCGATCAACACCACCATGAAGCCGGAGGCCAACACGATGGTGGGGAGGGATACGCCGTCGATCATTGAAGACATGCCGTTATCGATAGCTAAAAACCGTAGGAATCGGGTCAGGGAGAAGCGGATCTCAACAGCCTATCCCCCTACCCTGCCCGGAGCCACATCAATGCCGGTCGCGCGCCGGATTGTCGTCGATTCCCTGCGCTGCGATGTGTTCCATCTCTGCCCATGAGAGGCCGAGCAAATCGGAAACCTCCGCGACCCCCAGCCGGCTCATCAGGCGACGCACAACTTGCACCCTCTCCTCTTCCTTCCCACGTTCGAAGCCGATGGCGAAAGACGGCAACCGTTCGACATTGATTTCGGTCAACATGTGTTCGGCCTCCTCAACGTGTGCCTGCAGATCCCGGTTCTCCGAAGAAGATCTCCAGCATGGTCATGTAGTCGCGGAACCCCCGCTCGTCGGCACCCAGCAACTCCCGCAAGCGGCGCACAATAATAGGTGACAACCTCTTGGGGCTTACGGTCCCCGAAGTCGCACAGCAAAGACTTTTTTAATCCGCAGATTACGCAGATTCTCGCAGATGAAAAACGAAATAATCTGTAAAAATCTGCGGATATTAAAGATGTGGTCTTGAGAATATCGAGGACGGATCACGCTAATTGCTTAAGCGGCTGTTGAAGTGGACCGAAAAAATTATACATGGTCTGTCCCTCATTCTCCATGTCATCGTTTATTGTAGGACACCTGTTGGAGTTCTATACGGGCTTTAACGAGCAAATCCTAAAGCGAAATCAAGTGCTGCCTGAAGCTGTTTCATTTTCTAAGTTGCTAAATTCTCCTGGCATCATAGGGTGCTTCAAATATCCATTTCTGTGCTTTTTTCCAAATCCTCCACTTTAGTATCGACTCGGGAATAATGGAGAGGCATCAAATCGTCTTCTCTGATTCCGAACATCGCGTAGGCTCTACCATCATCTCCGAAAAACTCGATTTCGTAAGCCGATTCTCCAAGCTTTGTTCACTACAGTACCGACTTGTCCTTGGGCTAGTTTTGCCTTGGGTATGTCTCGAAGTAATGCGACGACATCTAATTCTCTGATTTTATGTGCCATTTCAATGAGATTTTCTTCCACATTGTCTTTTTAAAACATAACGACCATCCTCAGCTGACGCGAAGCCGCGCAGCAGTTGAGCAGTCGGCTAGAGCGCCATATTCGGCATTCCCTTACGCGGCCATCTCCAACGATTTCTTTACCGCAGGGGGTACACGGATCGGAACGAACCGCTCTAAAGAATAGAGATAGTCTTCACCGTCCTCATCAATAACCCTAATGTCTCCATCTGCCGCAGCATCTTCATCCGGAACGACTTTATATATCTTGTGGCGTTCTAGGGATGCGGGGTAGTCGGAGTTGTCAATGCACACAACATACCCGGTTGGTTTGTCAAAATGCTCGTTCATAGTTATTTAGGTAACGCTTTCGCTTCATCTCTCGTTTGCCAACTCCGTGAACCTCGTACCAATGAAGCTCAGCCCTTCGAATTCGGCCAGTTCCCAAGCGAATAAGGGTGTATCCCTTTAGCTTCCTCCATTTCCCTTTTCCATACTGACGATTGAGTCGAGCCATGTCGCGGATGTCAGGGCCACGGTCGATCAACTCGACGTCGTCTATCTCACCAATGAGATTGAATTCATGCATGCCAGCCTACATTTAATCCGATTCGGGGATTACCCCCCCCCCGAATGCCCCTTTGTGAGAAACGGGTGCAGAAACCAGATGCTTTTAAGCGTCTGAGTTTATGGCTTTTTAGGTGATCCCTTACTCCCTTGACTCCCGGGCACGCCATACTGGAAACTTAACCTATATCCGCTGAGAGCTTTTCTACTCTCTTACGTGTTTCCTCAACGTACTTAGAAATACTGTGATTGGTTTCTTGGTCCAGTTTTTTTTGGACTCGATATTTATCAAATAATAATTCATCGATAATCACGATAGTCTCCGAGAACAGTTCTAGCGGTGTAATTATTTCCGGTGTTGGCAAATTCAACCGAGTATTTATTACCCAAATGTGTCTGCGTTTATTCGCATTCGCCAGATGATTGCAATTCCATGTCAGCAGGAAGTCCAGTTTGTAAAAGGACGCGTATGCTAAATGTAAAGCATTCCCCTTCAAAATATTAGGAATTAAATAATTATCGATAGATCTGAGCACTATTTGTTAGGATCTAGATAACTTGTACCGACCCATAAGATAGGTTTTTTCGCTATTCATAGCCCGCCCAGGGCGGGTGAGAGGCACACTTCGAGGCCGAGTTGGCCACTGTAATTGGGTGCCTCGTCACCCGCCGACTCTTTACTCTTGCATTGGTTGCATTGCTCTTTATTCCTCGGCTTTTTGTCGGTTTTCTTCCAACCAGCACCAGGATAGCCCGGTAGGTTGGGGTGAGCTTGTGAACCCCAACAGATCGTTGTATCGAGGCAAAAGATGTTGGGGTTCGTTCCTCACCCCAACCCACCGGGCTATATTGCTAGCTGCTATCTCTTTTTGGGTTAATTCTATTTGGCAGTTTTTCAAGTGTTTCAAGAACACGTTTTCTATTCAGAACAGGGCATAATTCATTTTCTTTTAACGTGAGTTCTAATTCATAACTACTTCTATCTTTGTCGAAGCGCCAAACTCCTGACTTATTGACCTCGCCATAATCAAGTCAACCGCCACCCCATTTATTAGACGAGCATATTAAACTTTTTGCATCCCCAAATATTGGCTTCATACTCTTTTTTACCAAAGAATTGTTCAGGTTTATATGCTTTCTGTCTGTTTCTGTTTTCCCTGACTTTTTCTTTTCTCTAACGTTAGCCTCAGCCGCCGCTCAAAGGTCTGCAAGCGAAGCGAGCAGCACTTTGGGTGGTCGGCTGGAGGCACTTATTAGGCGAATTAGCTCGAACATAAGTTCGTTGACTTAGTTACCGCAAGCACCATCAAATGTCATAAATACACGGGGATCAGACTCCAACTCGCCGAAGCCCCGTTCGTGAGGATGATGAGCGCTATGATCCCAATGTCCTTAGTTGTGTAGGGAAACTGCAGTACGTCCCATCTCCGTTTGAATAATGCGTTGCAGAGCCCCAGGCAAAATATCCTGATGGTATAGGGCACAAACCTCGGTCTGCCAGCGGGAAGAATTGAGCGGCCGTCAACAACCCCACATTGTGACCCCCTATGCCGCTTCGATGCATTGGTGCTACCGGCGGTAGTTATTAATCATTTTATGAATCCCAGGCAGATTAATCCACCTGCCACAACAGCAGAATAGTATAACTCTTCCAGCCCATAGCAAATATCTTTTGTCTGTTGACAATCGGATAGTTTCCTTGCACATTCCTAGTTTCTCTTGAATCTGTGTCGCAGCTCTCTTTGGTTACTGGTTCTCCACACCAGCGTGATATATAATATGCATCATGTGCATCACAAGACGGCTCAATTGCGACTATCCGATTACCGAACGTAACCCGAGTTGGAATGAAAACATTTAGTCTATATGTACCACAACTTCCTGCCACCGAGGCGGGAACAACAGAACCTCCCAAGAAAGCACATTTTGGATTTATTACAGACTCCTCCAATACAGTTAAGGTTCTTCCATATTATACATTCATATTTCCACTGAACGCTGAAGGCGGACACCCTATTATCACACGACCACGCCGACGCATCAGCAGAAATGAAAGCCAACATCATTATCAGTATTAGTTTGCGCATTTGTTTATCCTCAATCGCCTAACAGACGAAACAGACTGACATCTGTTTTTCCGATGCCATACTTACGTCAGTCCAGCACGCTATCCGGACGAATAAGCTACCTCTCTCCGGATCGGATCCGACGCGACCCCCCCCTCCCGCCACTAAGTAAAGGTGAATTC
>Ga0049113_10000141_pt1 | contig 15613 bp, 16 predicted proteins | sample WorMettanBELIZE1_FD_55214 | JGI IMG/M metagenome (GOLD analysis project Ga0049113, IMG submission 55214) | Marine gutless worms symbiont microbial communities from Max Planck institute for Marine Microbiology, Germany - Olavius tantulus BELIZE.1 | ecosystem: Host-associated > Annelida >... | reverse complement strand
AGCAGGCAAGTTGCGCCTAAGATACGGAGAATAAGGAGAACAGCGCTGGAAATACCCGGAATCAGTCAAAAGGCAGATGAATTCAGGTTCGTTAGAACAAACAACGACCAGTCGGTTGATTGAAAAAACGGGGAGCTTAATAAATTGGAAGTTTACGCATCGCGCAAAGGTCTCAAACTATAACATCCTGCTAATCCTGGAAATCCTATGAATCCTGTACTATTAGAACCTTGGGATGCGTGCCTCACCTAAAATAGCAAAACCAGAAAAGAAACAATGGATAAACGCGACTACATGGCTTAGAGGCTGTCTAAGAACTAACTCCTTGATTGATAGACCTGTGGGGATGGTCTTTGGTCCATCTGGCCTAACCGGCCACGCCGACCCCTAGAAGGCACGGATAGAAGATCACTTGATATCATGAAAAATCAGTAGGTTAGTTTTTAGACAGTATCTGTAAGGTGTAGTGACTCCGAAACGATCCCGGCCATGAATCCCACACGCATGGAATTCCCCTACGGCATCGTCGATTTCTAGGCCATTCGAGAGGAGGGCTATCTCTATATCGACCGGACCGACCGTATCCGGCGCTTAGAAGAAATCGGCAAACAGGTCCTATTCTTCCGCCCCCGTCGCTTCGGCAAGAGCCTCTGGCTATCGACCCTGGAAAATTATTACGATCTGGCGAAACGGGATCGCTTCGACGGGATCTTCGGGGGACTAGAGATTGGCCGCGACCCTACACCCCGACGTAATAGCTATGTCGTCATGGTCTGGGATTTCTCCACCGTGGATACCCAAGGGGATATCGAGTACATCCGGTGCGCACTTTATCGTCATATCAACGTCTGCATCGGCCGGGTCCTTGGTCGTTACCCAGCGCTCGAGTCATTTCCCCTGCCCGATGATGCCATCGCCAACTTCCAGACTCTGGTGAGCACGATAGACCAGACCGGACACAAGCTCTACCTCTTCATCGACGAATACGACAATTTCGTCAATGAGGTATTGGTGAGCCAGTTGCGGGGGATCGACCGCTATCGGGACCTGGTGGGTGGCGAAGGGGTGCTGAAGAGCCTGTTCAAGGCCATCAAGAGCGTCGCCCGCGGCCAGGGGCTAGATCGGGTGTTCATGACCGGTGTCTCGCCGGTGGTTATGAGCGACATCAGCAGCGGTTACAACATCATAAAAACCATTTCCGATCACCCGGAATACAATGATTTATGCGGTTTCACCGCCCACGAGTTGCGCGACATCCTCAACCGGGTAGCTGCTGAATGCGGGCTGTCTCCGGACCAGGCCGACGAGGCCATGGAAACCATGCGCGCCTTTTATAACGGGTATTGTTTCTCGTCGCGGCAACCTTCCTCGACGCATGATTCCTTGATCTACAACCCGACCCTGGCCTTCTATTTCCTCGAAGAGCTGGCGAGATACTGCGAGTACCCGGCAAGGATCCTCGACAGCAACCTGGCCATGGCTCGAAACCGCATCCAGTTCGTCGCGGGACTGCCCCACGGTGAGCAACTGGTCACGCAAGCCCTGGCCGCCAATGAGACCAATCCGGACAAGAATCTCCGCATCGATCGATTGGCCGACCGCTGCGGGGTTGAGGATATGTTGAACGCCCCCCGAGACGATACCTTCCTGGCCTCGCTGCTCTACTTTCTACATCATGGACTCGGAGACGGCCATCGACCGGGGTTACAGCGATTTGAGTCTCATCCTCCGCCCGGACATGCGCAAATACAAACTCCTTGATCACCTGCTGGAGTTCAAGCATCTCCCGTGGAAGGCGTTGGGAACCGACAGCGAGGCGGCACGGCGTATGACCCGCGAGAATTGCGGGAACTTCCGCCCGTGATGGAACAGCTGAATCGTGCCGGGGCGCAACTGGCCCGCTATCGGGAAACCCTGGAACGGGTCTATGGTAAAAAACTGAGACTCCACACCCATGCGGTGGTCTGCATCGGACTGGAGCGATTGGCGTGGTAATCATTTACCAAACTATTCACGCGCACCGGGTATATGGAGATAGTTTGCTAAACCGACACATTCAACGAGTCGGGATACATTTCGATCCCCAACATTTTCGCCGACCCGGCACGCCGGGTCGGCGATCATGGGCGACACCACGATCACGCGGTTTGCCTGCTGTGGTGTCGCCGTTCATAAAAACGAACCTTGCGCTCGAAGATGTGCATATCGGATTTGCTCATGGACGACTTGTTCTGATAATCACGTCGAGCTCGACCTGATCCAGTCGCCCGAATACCTGGCCTTCATTGTTAAACTCATTCGCATTGACCACCTCCACCCCGAAGCTCTCCACCAAAATGCTCGCCAGCTCATCGCGGAAGGCCCACTCCGATTGCGTACTCTAACATGCCCCTAGGGCACCGATTGAACGCTCGTGTTTTTTCGCTTGCGCCATAATTTCTTTATGCACCTTATCGAAGTGCCGGCTCGACTCCTCCCATTTATGGTTTTAGTTCTTCCCATTTACGGTTCTGTACTTCCCGATCCCGTGCCAATTCATTTAGCATTCAGGTAAATCGGTCCTCCGTTTCCACTTTTGTAGAGAAATGCTCGCGGGCACCGCTCAAAACATAGTCGCCCAACGATGGGTCACTACGTAGCAGTTGCGGGAGGTAATCGCGAAGAGAGCGAATCATCTCCTCTTCTGTCACGGCTCCAGTCATGGCAGATCTCCGTCGATTATGTGTCCACACTGAAACCCACGTGCCTCAATACATCATCTTTTTACATTCCCCACACCTCGATCTGGTATTTGCCGTACTGCTCTTTCCCGACAAAGAGTTTCTTCTTCCATGAGATATACGGGGTGCGATCGAAAATGACTAGGTAGCCCGTTTCGGTGTCGATATGATCCATATAGTCGGCGGTCCGGACCAATCCCTCTTCAATGGTCGCCACCAGGGATTGGTGTAGGATCTTGAGCTCGATCACCGCCCGTTGTATGGGACCCTGGAAACCCTGATTCTTATCCAGGGGCCATTGCACCAACAGATCGATGCGGCGACGACCCAAGCCAAGCGGATTCCGCAATCTCCCAGATAATGGTCCATATCCCTGCTTCCACATTTCCCCGCGCCGCCTGGGCAGGCTCCAGGTTCACATACAGGGCCGTATAGTCTTGTTCCGCGTTGAGCCTTTCCATCAATGCCAACAGGCAACTGGTCTTGCCGGTCTGACGTGGGGCGAGGAGGACAAAGTAACATTTCTCCCGGATCAAACGACGGATTTCGTCCGTATCCTAACGGGATAGTGCAGGGATGTTGTAATGTCCGTCCGATTTTACAGGACCTACGGTATTTGAAGGTCTTCATCGATGCCATCACAGCGGGCCGTATCTGGGTTTTTGTGTTGCCCCCGTACGGTCGATATAGACGGTTTTCAGGTTGTAGAATTTATCCAGGGTTCGGGCCGTCGTCTCCCGCCCGAAGCCGGATTGTTCATCCGCCAAAGGGGAAACCTACTATGCGGATCAGGTGATTGTTGATCCGGACGCACCCTGCCCGTACCTCTTTGGCCATGGTCAGGGTCCTGTTCATATCACGGGTCCAGCACGGGTCCAGACGGAGCCCGCCAATCCGTATAGCGTGTTAGTAGTCATCGAGACAACCCCCCCACACGAACAGCTCCTGCGAATCAGGGCGCTTGAAGATCACGTCCCCGCTCAGCTCGCGTTTCACCGCCTCCGGGGGATAAGCTCCACGCCGGGAAACACGCTCGAGCTGATTGCTGCTGTTGACCGTGATCACTGGGCGTTGAAGTGGCATCGGCGCTGACTACCCCGATCTGAGTTGGGCTCGCCTCAGTTTAACCCCCGGCGCGAACCTTTTGCGACATCCTCCCTGGGAGAAAAGCGTTAACGTCCGGTCCCTCAAATAGCGCCAAATCGTTCAAGATTGCTAAAAACCGCGGCCTCGTTACTTGACATCGGGGCGGCTTCTCGCGTCTTCTATGCGCCCTTCACCATCCGATGCTCAAGCAGACACATGAACCTGGTCATCGTAGAGTCGCCCGCCAAGGCGAAGACAGTCAAGAAATACTTAGGTCCCGACTTCGAGGTCATGGCCTCCTACGGCCATGTGCGTGACCTGGTCCCGAAGGAAGGAGCGGTGGATCCGGACCAAGGATTTTTCATGCGCTACCAAGTTATCGAGCGCAACGAACGGCACGTTCAGAATATCGCCAGGAAGCTCCGACAGGCCGAGGCCCTGTATCTGGCCACCGACCCGGACCGGGAAGGGGAGGCCATCTCCTGGCATCTCTACGAGCTCTTGAAGAGCCGCCGTCAGCTCGGCAAACGGCCGGTACACCGGGTGGTCTTCAACGAGGTCACCAAGCGTGCGGTGCAGGATGCGGTGGACAATCCGCGGCAGCTTTCCGGGGACCTGATCAATGCTCAGCAGGCGCGGCGGGCCCTGGATTATCTGGTGGGCTTCAACCTCTCGCCCCTGCTGTGGAAGAAGATCCGGCGCGGCCTGTCCGCCGGCCGGGTCCAGAGCCCCGCGCTCCGGCTCATCGTGGAGCGGGAGCAGGAGCTCGAGGCCTTCGAGATCCGGGAGTACTGGACTGTGATCGCAGACGTGGTCAAGGAGGACAAAGATTTCGAGGCCAAGCTCACTCACTTCGGCGGCGAGAAGCTAGAGCAGTTCAGTATTCAGGACGAGGCCCGGGCCAAGGAGATCAAATCCACCCTGGTGGCGGCGGCCCAGGGCAAGCTCAAGGTCGAGCGGGTCGAGCGTAAGCAGCGCAAACGCAATCCGGCCCCCCCCTTCATCACCTCAACTCTTCAGCAGGAGGCGGCCCGTAAGCTCGGCTTTACCGCCCAGCGCACCATGCGGATTGCCCAGCAGCTCTACGAGGGGGTAGACGTCGGCGGTGGAGCGGTGGGGCTTATCACCTACATGCGGACCGACTCGGCCAACCTGGCTACCGAGGCTCTGGACGAGATCCGCGGGTTCATCGGCGAACGCTACGGCACCGACCGCTTACCGCCCCGACCTCGCATCTACAAGACCAAGGCCAAGAACGCCCAGGAGGCCCACGAGGCGGTCCGGCCCACCTCCATCCGGCGCCTACCCCAGGACCTCGAGGCCCAGCTGATCGCGGATCAGGCCCGGCTCTACGCGCTGATCTGGAAACGCACCCTAGCCTGTCAGATGGCTCACGCCTTGATCAACATGGTGGCGGTGGACCTGAGTGTGGGGGCGGGCAATCTGTTTCGGGCCACCGGCTCCGCGGTGGCCAGTCCCGGCTTCATGCGCGTGTACCTGGAGGGGCGGGACGATGCCAAGGGGGCGGACGACGATCAAGAGCGGATGCTGCCCCAACTGCAAGAAGGCGGGCTGGTGGACCTGAAGGCCGTCCGCCCGGAGCAGCATTTTACCGAGCCGCCGCCGCGTTACACCGAGGCGTCCCTGGTCAAGGACCTGGAAGAATACGGGATCGGCCGCCCCTCCACCTACGCCAGCATCATTTCCACCTTGCAGGACCGGGGGTACGCGCAGCTGGAGAAAAAACGCTTCCATCCGACGGATGTGGGCCGCATCGTCAACCGCTTCTTGACCGAGCACTTTACGTCCTATGTGGATTACGACTTCACGGCCAAGCTGGAGGACGAGCTAGACGCGGTCTCCCGCGGCGAAGAGGATTGGGTCCCCCTGCTAGAGCAGTTCTGGCGACCCTTCAAGGATCGGGTCGATCACACCCAGGAAAACGTCAAGCGTAGCGACGTTACCCAGGAGGCCATCGAAGAAGCCTGCCCCCAATGTGGCGCGCCCCTGTCGATCCGCCTCGGGCGCCACGGCCGCTTCATCGGCTGCACCAAGTACCCGGAGTGCGATTACACCCGAGATCTCGCGGATGCGACCAAGCCTGAACAGCCCCCGGCCGAGGTGGTGGAGGACCGTAGCTGTCCCGAGTGCGGCTCCGAGCTACAGATGAAACGCGGCAAGTACGGCAAGTTCATCGGTTGCAGCGCCTATCCCAAGTGTCGCTATATCGAGCCCCTGGAGCGTCCCCAGGACACGGGTGTCACCTGTCCCAAGTGCGACCAAGGAACCCTGCTGAAAAAGAAGTCGCGGCGGGGCAAGATCTTCTACTCCTGCTCCACCTATCCCAAGTGCGATTATGCGCTCTGGAACGAGCCGGTCGCCGGGCCCTGTCCCCAATGCGATTGGCCGGTGCTCACGCTCAAGACTACCAAGCGTGACAGGGCGCAAAAGGTCTGTCCCCAGAAGGATTGCAACTATAGTGTCCCGGCCGAGGAGCCGGCCGCATCTGAGTAGATTATCCCTTGACAGGCCATTTATGCCGTCTCCGAAAAATGGATCGATAGGCATGCTGCGCTTGGTGCAGCCTGACGAGCAGCCGCGGTGCGGAAACCGTCGCAGAATGACCGACACCGTGAGTTTGGTTTGATAGGCGCTTGCTTTGCTCATCCTACGGGCTGGATCGGGGTCGAAATCGGGATGCGATTGCGATCCCGATTTCGATTATGATACCTGTCATCCATGGATTTTCCGTGTGCTGTACGCTGCACCTGTCTCCCGGTGGCTAGGTTCACCTTCCGGTATGGGGGAAAAGGCCGACGATGTGTTATCGCACCTTGCACCTCGGTTCGATAGGTGCATCTTACCTTCCGCAAAATCCACAGGCGACGAGTCAAATGCGGTATTGCTGCGTATCCCAACAATAACGAGATCAATGGCGGTCAAACTAGAATCAGAAGGGAAAACCCCTTCCGGGGTAGTCGAGCTCAAGGCGGCAGCCTTTACCCTGCCTGTTATTCACTTGCTCGATAGCGAGATGGATGCGGTAACGGAACAGCTGGGCCCGAAGGTGGAGCAGGCCCCGGAATTCTTCCGTAACACACCTGTGGTCGTCGATCTCTCGGCGCTCCCTCCGCATGCGGGCGATATTCAGTTTCCTCTGTTGGTGGGTCTCCTGCGCGGGTACGGCATGATCCCCGTGGGTGTGCGGGGTGGCAATGCCTCCCAGAATCAGGCTGCCGAGGCCATGGAGCTGGCGATCATGGGAGAAGCCATGGTTCGCAACTCCAAGCAAGCTGCTACCAAGCCGGAGCCGAAGCCCGCTGCACAGGCCGCCGAGCAGGCACCGGAGACTGTCAAACTGATCGCAGAGAGAACCTTTAAGGTAGTAACGCAACCGGTGCGATCGGGCCAACGGGTCTACGCCACGGGGGGCGACCTCTCGGTGGTGGGCCCCGTCAGCTCGGGGGCCGAGCTCCTGGCCGACGGGAACATTCACGTCTACGGCCCCTTGCGAGGCCGGGCTATGGCTGGTATGAACGGCGATGCCGAGGCCCGGATCTTCTGTCAGGCCTTGGAAGCGGAGCTGGTGTCGGTGGCCGGACGCTACCGCGTCAGCGAGCGTATACCGAACACACTCAAGGGGATACCGGTCCAGATCTTTCTGGACCAGGAAATACTGCGGATAGAAAAACTCTGATGTCGATGCATCCTGGTACCGTGGGAACCGTCGAATCGATCGGCACTTCCCTTAGTGGTCACGCGCCTTAAGGAGGGCGGAATCTTGGCGAGAATCATCGTTATCACCTCCGGCAAGGGCGGCGTCGGCAAGACCACGACGAGCGCCTCGCTGGCCATGGGTCTGGCACAGCGGGGCAATCGCACCGCGGTGGTCGATTTCGACGTCGGCCTGCGCAACCTGGATCTGATCATGGGCTGTGAGCGCCGCGTGGTCTATGACTTCGTGAACGTCATCAACAATGAGGCGACCCTCAACCAGGCCCTGATCCGTGACCGGCGCTGCGATGACCTTTACGTGCTGCCGGCGTCCCAGACCCGAGACAAAGAGGCTCTGACCAAGGAGGGCGTAGGCAAAGTCTTAGAGGACTTGGCCCAAACCTTCGAATATGTCGTCTGCGATTCACCTGCCGGCATCGAGCATGGAGCGACCATGGCCATGTACTATGCGGATGATGCGGTGGTGGTCACTAACCCGGAGGTCTCCTCAGTGCGCGACTCGGACCGCATGCTCGGCATCCTAGCGAGCAAATCCCACCGCGCCGAGACCGACGCCGAGCCCATCCGCGAATACCTCCTGCTGACCCGGTACTCGCCGGAGCGCGTCGCCAGAGGCGAAATGCTCGGCGTCGAAGACGTGCGGGAGATACTGTCCCTGGACCTGCTGGGGGTGGTTCCCGAATCCAAATCCGTGCTCAACGCCTCCAACGCGGGGGTGCCTGTGCTCCTGGATCCGGAAAGTGAGGCTGGACAGGCCTACAGCGACATGGTTGCCCGCTATCTGGGCGAAGAGCGCTCGCACCGCTTCCTCGAAGCGCGGAAAAAGGGCTTCTTTAGCCGACTTTTCAAGGAGTGAGCCATGGGACTACTGGACTTTTTCCATTCCTCGCCCCCCAAAGGTTCCTCTACCATTGCCAAAGAACGGCTGCAGATCCTGGTTGCTCATGACCGTACCGAGCGTAACCGCCCATCCTACCTGCCGAAGCTGCAACGCGAGCTCCTGGAGGTCATCCGCAAGTATGCGGATGTGGACATGAACGCCGTATCCGTCAACTATGAGCAGGAAGACAGCCGCGAGGTCCTGGAGCTCAATATTGTTCTACCGGACACTATGCAGCGGTAGTAAGCACCGATAAACCTTCCTGAAAAAAAAGACGTCCTGTTGTGTTACCCGCGTCTACATTGTGCTCCCCCGGGCATTTCCCCGCGCGGCTGACACAACCTATGCCCACAGCGAGGTCCGCGCGGGCTAGGGGACGTTCTCAATTCTCACACAAAGACGCCACGCCACAAGAGATCTATTCTTGGGTAGTGGCTAAAGTAAAAGTGAGGACAGCGCCGTTAGTCGGAAAAAGTACACTGGCGCGTAATTGGCGGAAACACGGCCCCCAACCAGGGGCCTTTCCGGCCGTGACCCGCGACCGGGAGCCAACCAAGCAGTCGGTCGTCATTCCGGCTTCCAAGCCGGAATGACGGTTCCGAGGCAACAGAAGAATGCTTGGTAGCTTTGTGGTTTGGTGTGAGCAAACCGAGATAGGCGTGACCCACCGACAAGTGTGGGAACGCTCCCTAGCAACACGGCGAGCATCATAAACCGTCCCGAATGAAAGCGAGGGCCTTGTCGATACGGCGCAGGGTCGCCGTCTTTCCCACCAGCTGCAGGGTCACGTCGATACCCGGCGAGGCGGCCCTCCCCACCAGAGCCACGCGTAACGGCTGGGCCACCTTGCCCAGCTTGACATCTAGCTTCTGGGCGACCTGTTTCACCGTGTGCTCCAAGATCACTGGTTCCCAGTCCTCCAGGGCCAACATATCGAACTCCTCTCGCAGTCGCTCCAGGGCTTTTCCGGCCGCCGGCCGCAGGTGCTGCTTGGCCGCCGCATCGTAGTCATCGAAATCCCGGTACACGAAGGCGCTGATCGCGGCCAGCTCCACCAGGGTTTTGGCCCGCACCCGCTGGACCAGAACCACGTCCACCAAATCGGGACCCGATGCCGGATCGATGTCCAGCCGGCCCAGATGGGAACTCAGTAAATGGGCGATACGCTTGGGATCGCCGTGCTGGATATAGTGCTGGTTGAGCCAATCCAGCTTATCGATATCGAAGCTGGCGGCGGCCTTGTTGACCTGATCGATATCGAACAGCTCGACCAGCTCATCCAGGGAGAAAAGCTCCTGATCGCCGTGGGACCAGCCGAGACGCACCAGATAATTCAGCAGGGCCTCGGGAAGATAACCCTGGTCCCGATAAGCAACGACATTTACCGTCCCGTGCCGTTTGGATAGGCGCGCACCGTCCTTCCCCAGGATCATAGGGACATGCGCATAACGCGGAGGCTCCCAGCCTAGGGCGTACAACATGTTGATCTGGCGTGGAGTGTTATTGAGGTGGTCATCGCCGCGGATGACATGCGTGATCCCCATGTCACGGTCATCCACCACCACGGTCAGATTGTAGGTGGGCGAGCCGTCGCTGCGACGGATGATCAAATCATCCAGCTCCTCGTTGCCGAATACCACGCGACCGCGGATCAGATCCTCCACCACCACCCCCCCCGCGTCGGGGTTGTGGAAGCGCACCACATGCGGCTGGTCCGGCCTCAAGTTCCGGTGGCGACAGTGACCGTCGTAGCGCGGTTTGTCCTTCCTGGCCATCTGCTCCCTGCGCAGAGCGTCCAGACGCTCCATGGAGCAGTCACAACGATAGGCGAGCCCCTTATCTAGAAGGTCGTCGATCACCTGATTGTAACGTCCTAGGTGCTCGGTCTGGTAGAAGGGCCCCTCGTCGTATTCCAAGCCCAACCAAGTCATTCCCTCCAGGATGGCATTCACCGACTCGGCGCTGGAACGCTCCAAATCCGTATCCTCGATGCGCAGGACGAAGACTCCCCCGTGCTTACGGGCGAACAGATAGGAGAAGAGTGCCGTGCGGACGCCCCCCACATGCAGATAACCGGTCGGCGAAGGGGCAAAACGAGTACGAATGGTCATGGTTAGTTTTTCGGACTTTAATTTCGTTTATAGACGAAAATAAGAGGCTGTCTAAAAAGGGCTGTAGACTAGAGTCAGGAGTAGGCTGGGTCGAGGAACGAAACCCAGCGTTTACGGGCCAGCGGGGTTTGCTTGAGTTTAGTCCCTCGACCCAGCCTACCGGCTTAAAACAATGGGTTAGTTTTTAGACAGCATCTTAGGCTATCAACCAAGCTACCAATTAACAAGTTACGATCACCCGAAGCGATCCCGATCCTGAAGTATCCCCCACAAACCAGCCTCTCTTGCTCCCACGTTCCAGCGTGGGAGCAAGTCCAAGCCCGTAGCCGAGCAGTTGGGCGAACGCTTCAAAAAAGCGCATGGAAAGAAGCAGCCTGATCACCAAGAGCAATGGGAATGGCATGGCGGTCGAGGCTCCAAGCCTCAACGATGAGACTCCGAGTCTTACCGGATAGACTCGGAGCCTCACTCTCTCGTTCCCACGCGCCGCGTGGGAACGCGGAAGCTCCGCGCCGCGGGTGTCTCGGGGACACTATGAGCCCTAGCCGCTACCCGATTGCTAGACCGCAAGCGCCGCATTTCATGACGTTCTCTCGTTCCCACGTTGGAGCGTGGGAACGAGTCAACGAGCCAAAGGATTGCTTTTAACCAGACAGCTTTTTAGATCCACAGATTACGTAGATTTTCACGGATTATTTCTTTCTTCATCTGCGTAATCTGCGGATAAACAAAGAAGACCCAGGTCAATGGAATGATCCCCGGTAGTGGCTCAGTTTGCGAAAAAACGCAAGGACGCCAAGACGCGAAGAAAGAAAAAGAAATTTTGCGTCTTGGCGTTAAATGGGCCAGAAAGTGAGCGGCCAAGCATAAAATTTTCAAACTGAGCCACTGCCATCTCTTTCCACTGTTAGCCTCAGGGTCCGTTACTGGATCTGGGCCTAGCTGCCTTGGCTGTCCTGATGTTGCTCCTGGCCGGCTATGCCCTTCACCTCTGGAACGTTGCGGAGCAGGCAGAGCAAGAATCGCAGCAGCAATTATTCGATGCCAACACCAATCTGGCCCATGCCCACGAAGAGAAGGCCGTCGCCCTGCTCGAACGGGCCTTCAATACCGAACGCACCGCCAATTATCAGCGGGTCTTGCTGCAAACGCTCCAGGCCCAACGCCAGCCGATCCAAGGCAAGCCAGGACTACAACCGGCAGGCTTAAATCGCTTGACGGACCCCAAGCTCGTGCGGGCATTCCCCGAACGCTGGCAGTTGCCGGTGGTGCCGAAATTGGACAGTATGCTCAACGCCATTGCCTGGTCGTCAGATGGCAAGCGGATAGCAACGGCCCAATCCGACGGCAACATTCGGCTCTGGGATACAGCCACCGGTAAACCGCTGCACAAGCTGACAGGGCATAACAAATCGGTCACTTCGGTAGCTTTCAGCCCGGACGGCAGCCGGCTGGCGAGCGGCTCGCTTGATCGAGCCCTGCGCTTGTGGGATGTGCGAGTCTTGATCTTGCTCCTGAACGGACCGGCGCTGTCCCCCCGGGCGGCACTGATCTCCAAGACCCTGCAGCGATTGTGGCGATTGCGCATCGACGAACTCGACATCTAGTCCGAGGACTGGAATTGGCTTCAGGCCCGCGACGGCTATTATGTGGATCATGAATTCAGTATCGATATCTGTCCTGCCGTGGCTACCGCCGATCCGAACAGCAAGCCGATTCTGCGTACCTTCGATATGCGTCTCTTGCTGGATCCGCCGCTGGCAGGCAAGGACAAGCTGGACCAACTGCTGGATTGGCTCAAGGAGCAGGAGCCGCGGTTGCAACCCTGAAGTGGCGCAAACTACGAATCACGCGAATCTGCGCGAAGCCCGTAGGTTGGGATGAGCTTGCGAACCCCAACGCATTGTCATATTGAGCCAAGGTCGTTGGGGTTCGTTCCTCTTTCTCACACTAAGCCACAAGCCGCGAAGCATTCTCCTCGATTTCTGGCGTTCTTCTCTCGATCCTGATACCCCTTTGTGGCTTGGTGTCTTTGTGTGATGCAGAAGAAAAAAGAAATCGGTTTTTCGACAGGCAATCCCCCCCCCTTTCCATTAACATATTCTTTTCCAAGCCGACCGGGATCGCACGCTAGATGAAACGACTGACCCTCACCGCCGCCTTCGTCGCTACCGTCTCGTTACCGGCGGCCGCCCGCAGCGGGACTGAGCCCGAGGTTCGTCCGAAACCGCCTGAGCTACCTTCGGTCTATCAGGGTGAGACGGTGGAGCCCCAGGTCTCTATCATCGATACTGGGCAGGAGCGCATCTATGAATATCGGGTCCGCGGTCAGCTCTATATGGTGAAGGTGCAACCCCAGGTCGGCCCTCCCTACTATCTTCTGGATACCACGGGGGACGGCCAGCTCGATACCCGCAAGGGTCGAGTCTGGAACAGTAGGATACCCCAGTGGGTACTGTTCAGCTGGTAGGTCGGGCAAATCCCGTAGGATGCGGTAAGCGCGGGAGGTCTTTCAGGATAGCTCTGCGGGATGGCGCGAACCGCATCGATGAATGGCCCGTGCCCAACAGATGGATCGATGAGCACGCCGCGCTTGGTGCATCCTAACCAGCAGCCGCGGTGCGGAAACCGCCGCGGCATGACCGAAACCTCGGGATCGGTCTGATGGACGCTTGCTTTGCCCATCCTACAGGGCTACGGGGTTAGTGCACGCCTCCCCGCGCGAACCGCCTTGATGAATGGTCTGTGCCTAACCCGCCCACCGGTCGGGATCGAAATTGGGGTCGCAATCGAATCCCGATTTCGACCCCGATCCCGGTTTCGGGCTTCGTGGTTCTTGTTTCCGGTTTTTATACGCAAGCTGTACGAGTGTCAGGCACGGGCACCGCTACAGCAGCGCGTCCTTGCCTAAGCTAAGAATATGTCCTGTCCGACTCCCCAGCGCACGCCCACCGACGAGACCGCCGATGAAGCCTGAGCCCATGTCGCCCCCCGGAAAGGGCACCGCCCTGAGTTCCCTGGTTACCGCCCTGGAGGTGGTCGCCGAACGGACCGGACGCGTCGTCTCCTGGCTTGCCTTTTTCATGGTGCTGACCACCTTCTTGGTGGTGGTGCTGCGCTACGGCTTCGATCTGGGCTGGATCGCCATGCAGGAGTCGGTGACTTACATGAACGCCGCCCTGTTCACGCTCGGGGCAGCCTATACCTTGCGGTGCAACGGCCATGTGCGGGTGGATATCTTCTATCAGAAGTTGTCCCGGCGGGGACGTGCCTGGGTGGACCTTTTGGGTACGCTCCTGCTCCTGATACCGGTTTGTATCTTCATCGCCTGGATCGGCTGGGACTATGTGCTCAAGTCCTGGGAGGTCATGGAAGCCTCGCGGGAGGCAGGAGGCATTCCCGCCGTTTACCTGCTCAAGACCTTGATGATCGTCATGCCAGCCCTGGTGTTGATCCAGGGGTTAGCCTGGGTTCTGCGCAGCGGGCTCTTTCTGGCCGGCGTCCAGGGGATCCTCCCACCGGACGAGGACGACGGTAATGCTTGATCTCGTGCCTCTGTTTCTGTTCCTGGGGGTGGGCCTGGTGCTCCTGGCCGGCTACCCGGTGGCTCTGTCCCTGGGTGGGACAGCATTGGTCTTTGCCCTGGTGGGAGACTGGTTCGGTCTGTTCGATCCGGCCTTCATCGCCGCCCTTCCCAACCGGATCTACGGGGTCATGACCAATGAGACCCTGATCGCCGTGCCCCTGTTCGTGTTCATGGGCGTGATGCTGGAACGCTCACAAGTGGCGGAGAGCCTGTTGGATACCATGGCCGTGCTGTTCGGACCCTTGCGCGGCGGTCTTGGGATCTCCGTGACCCTGGTGGGGATGCTGCTAGCGGCCAGCACTGGAATCGTGGGTGCTACCGTGGTGACCATGGGCCTACTGTCCCTGCCCACCATGTTGCGGCGCGGTTATAACCCGGGGATCGCCGCGGGCACTATCTGCGCTTCCGGGACCCTGGGGCAGGTCATCCCGCCGTCCATCGTCTTGGTGCTCCTGGGTGACGTGCTTTCCGCCGCCTACCAGCAGGCCCAACTCGATATGGGCCTGTTCGCGCCGGAGACGGTATCGGTGGGGGATCTGTTCGTGGGCGCCCTCATCCCTGGGCTGGTGCTGGTCCTGTTGTATCTGTTCTACCTGCTCGGGGTGGCCTGGCTGCGTCCCGAGGCTGTGCCGGCCATTCCCAAGTCGGAGCGGACAATTGCGCCGGGGGTCCTCTGGCAGCGGGTGCTCCTGGTACTCCTGCCTCCCCTACTGCTGATCGTGGCGGTGCTGGGCTCCATCCTCTGGGGTGTGGCTACACCGATGGAGGCGGCCTCCGTGGGGGCGGTGGGGGCCATGCTGTTGGCCTGGTCGCGCCGCCGACTCGACCTCGGGACCTTGCGGGAGGTGGTGGTTCAGACCACCAGCGTCACCAGTATGATCTTTCTCATCCTCATCGGCGCGGCCCTGTTCTCCCTGGTGTTCCGTGGCTTCGGGGGCGACGAATTAGTAACCGATCTCCTCAGTGGGTTGCCGGGCAGCACCTTGAGCGCCGTCGCCTTGGTGATGCTAGTGATGTTTCTGCTCGGGTTCATCCTGGACTTCATCGAGATTACCTTCGTAGTAGTCCCGATCGTGGGGCCGGTGTTGCTGGGAATGGGGTTGGACCCGGTGTGGCTGGGGGTGATGATTGCCGTCAACCTACAAACTTCCTTTCTGACCCCGCCCTTCGGTTTTTCCCTGTTCTACCTGCGCGGGGTGGCGCCGCCGGAGGTCAAGACCGGCCACATCTACCGTGGCGTTATTCCCTTTATCTTCATCCAACTGCTGATGCTGGGAGCACTGGCGCTATGGCCGCAGATCGCCACCTGGCTGCCAGGCCTGGTTTACGGCTGAGCCAAGGAAAACCGAGAATCACGCGAATTTTATCCGCAAGTGATGAAACCGGACCGGTCGGATCAGATGGATTTTCGAAGATCGAGGTGAAAATCGATGCAAATCGCCAACCCAATCTACGATGTCGTATTCAAGAACCTTCTGCAGAATAACGAGCTCGC
>Ga0049113_10000138_pt1 | contig 15728 bp, 12 predicted proteins | sample WorMettanBELIZE1_FD_55214 | JGI IMG/M metagenome (GOLD analysis project Ga0049113, IMG submission 55214) | Marine gutless worms symbiont microbial communities from Max Planck institute for Marine Microbiology, Germany - Olavius tantulus BELIZE.1 | ecosystem: Host-associated > Annelida >... | reverse complement strand
TCGTGCAGCGATTTTATTTAATCTGCTTCAATTTTTGCAGATTGCGATATTTGAAGGCCAGGTCGATCCATTCACGAAAAAGCGGCACCAGTTTTTGGGTCGATGGACTGGGGGTTTGCGAAAGAATCATGTCGATCTCGGCAAGAGCCTCCTTGAATTCGGGGCGGTCTGGATCTTTTTCAAGAAGATGCCGGTAGATCTTGGAAGCTTCCTCATAGTGGCCCTGCTCGGCATACACCTTTGCCATGGTATGGGTATAAAATTCAGGGTCTGNNGGCATAATGGGTTACCTTTTTAAATATTAGGCAAGCGATTTTTCTCACCACAGAGACACAGAGAGCACAGAGAAGCAACTATTTTTTGCCAATTCGGGAGATGCCGAATTGGCAAAAGCTGCCCAATCCCTTCGGGATGTGTGGCTATAATGGCAACCCTGCGCAGGAATACCAGTCAAGAGATCTATGGGCACCAGCTGCCCGCAGGGCTGAGCGGGTTTCAGAAATCGGCATCTCCCGATTTCTGAAACAAAACAAATCCTCGGTGTTCTCTGTGTCTCTGTGGTGAAGAATCGCTTTCTACCTGTGTCTGCTAATGAGCCGATTATTCCTTTTTTTTCTCGCTGCCCTCCGGTGATTTCGGCGGTTTTCGGACTTTTATGATAATTTCATTCTCCCGTACCATTCCAAGTTCCTGACGGGCAACGCTCTCGATATACTCCAGATCATTTTCGAGGCGGTCAATTTCCCGATACAGCTCGATATTTTCCTTCTCTAATTGTGCATTTTGCTTCATCAGCAACGTTTTTTTCTGGTTCAGCTGCATCAGGTCGGCTGCCCCTTTATCCCCGAAAACGGCGATGAGAAGAAGAACAAACATGCCGATGATGGCCAGAGACAGCAATATGCCTTGTCGTAGATCGAGCATGTTGACCTATTGTATTGTTACCGATTCATCTCACAGAGCTCGCAGAGGGCACAGAGAAAAGATTGGACAGTCGTCTCGGACGTTCACCTGGCGATGCCAGGCGCATCCGCCCGAGTCGACCCAGCTATCGCTTCGCGAATATTAGCAGTTTCCATGTCCCCACAAAATAACCTTAATCCCGGCTTAACAGGATAACTCGTTGCAGAACATCCCGAAGGGATTGAGCAACTTTTGGCGAATCGGCTGATGACGATTCGTCAAAAAAATTATCCCTCCTCTNTGCCCTCTGTGAGCTCTGTGAGAGATAATCTTTTTTATCCCTAACCTATATCGGCTCCGAGTGATACAAGATTATTCCCTGGCCCGTTTGCCGGCGATTTCCAGGACGGCTCCGAGCTCAGGGCTTTTGAACAGATACGATAGCCCTGTATATACCAGGATACCGGCCAGAATGCAGCCAAAGAGCCCAAAGAATAGTCCCTTCAGCCCGACCGATACATCCGGGATGACCACAGAGCCAAGATACCATACCACAAGCCCCATGATGACGGCGCAAATCACGGACAGGGCAACGGATCGAACCACGCTTTGCAGACCCAGTGGACCGAGCCGTTTTCGCAGCGCCCAGATCAGCAGGCCGAAGTTTAGCATGGATGCNAATGATGTGGCCAGTGCCAAGCCGCCGTGGGCCAGAAATTGCATCAGAATGATACTCAGGCCGATTTTGGCCACCAGGGATATGGCCGCCATGATGACCGGAGTACGGGTATCCTGCATNGCAAAGAAGGTGGAGAATACGATCCGAACAGCGGAAAACGCCCACAGGCCGACACCGTAAAAGAGCAGCGCATACGCCGTCATCCGGGTACTTTCCGCGTCAAACGCACCCCGTTTGAAGAGCAGTGCCACAATGGGTTCACGCAGCACAATCAGGCCGATCATTGCCGGCAGGGTAATGAAAAAGATCAATTTCATGGCGTGGCCGAAGGTATGCTTTAACCCGGGTATGTCATTGCTTGAAGCCTGACGGGACAGGCTCGGCAGAACCGCTGTCGCCATGGCGATAGCGAAAATACCCAAAGGAAACTGTGTGAGCCGATCGGCATAGTATAAATATGAAACACTTCCTTCCGGCAGCAGAGAGGCGAGCAGCGCATCGACAAGGTTGCTGATCTGATAAACAGCCGCACCAAACACAGCCGGTACCATGAGCACCCCGACCCGCTTCAGCCCGGAATGGAGCCATGGCGCTTTTTCATGAAAGCGAAATCCCATCTTGATCAAAAATGGGATCTGCAGAATCAGTTGGAAAACACCGCCGATCATTACCCCGATGGCCAAACCGATGACCGGCTGCTCAAAATATGGAGACAAGAAAAATACCGATCCAATCATGGCCAGATTGAGAAACACCGGTGCCAGGGCCGGAGCCGCAAAATGTCCCAGGGCATTGAGTATTCCCATGGCCAGAGCCACCAGACCGATAAAGAAAATGTAAGAAAACATGATGCGGGTCAGCATCACGGTGATCGAAAATTTCTCAGGTTCGTCGACCCACCCGGGTGCAATGAGCCGAATAATCAATGGGGCAAACAACACGCCTATGACGGAACATGCGGCGAGTATGACAGAGAGCAGGCGAAGGGTGGATCGGGCCATTACAAAGGCTTCCTCTCGACCCTTGGAGGTGAGGTATTCTGTAAAGACTGGAACAAATGCGATCGTCAGGGATCCCTCGGCAAAAAGCCTTCGCAGCAGATTGGGAATACGGAAAGCCATAAAAAAGGCATCGGAGTGTAGTCCGGCGCCGAAGAACCAGGCAATGACAACATCCCGGNCAAACCCCAGAATGCGGCTCAGAAATGTCGCCGACCCCACGACCCCGGCCGCCTTGGTAACCTTGGCATTTTCCGACTTATCGATGCTCATCCCCAACTCAGTGAATTTCGCCCCTGCTCCCTTATAAACATTATCCCCAGGGACACGAGGCGAGTTGTGTTTTCTTAATGCCCTTCATTCATATTTTATGTGAGCCCCGCCGGGGCTCACATAAAATATCTTGACATGGAGTTGACGATTCTGTAGATAGCTCTATTTTGTACAACAATCAATGTTTGAAAGGAGCTTTACGTTGGCGAATCATAAATCTGCTCTAAAGCGGGCGCGGCAGAACGAAATCCGTCGGATGCGCAACCGGGCCGTCAAAACCCGCGCCCGATCGGTTGTAAAACGGGTACGCCAGGCTGCCGCTGAGAATGCTAAAGACACAGCCTTGGTCGAATTGAAGGCCGCTCAATCCATCATAGACAACGCGGCTAAAAAAGGCGTTATCCATAAAAATACGGCCGCGCGAAAAATTTCCCGCCTGAATAAACTCGTCTCAAAAATCGAAGGATAACAGCGATCCAGAGGGATCTACCTGACGAGATATTGCAAACTGCGAAAATTTCATGCGGCCGGCACAGAGATCGCTGCGGAACAACACAAACGATTCTATTCTATTGCCCCTGACCAGGGGCAATTTTTTTGCGGCCTATGAACAAATATAAGGAATGATCCCCTTATACCCCTCCCTTTCATCCCTCTGGTTCGACGCCGCTCACCACAAGCCACAAGGGGAGGGAGAGATCGATCTTCCCCACAAAAGTAGACACTGTGTTAAGCCGTATGGAGGCTTTCATGGCGGTATGCACCCCCTGATTTATAGCAATTGCCTAAAAACATGTTCCGTTTAAGTGAAGCGTGTTTCTGTCAACACAACACCGTGTCGAGAGAGTGCGCATCCATAGATGCTCGGGGTCGGGATCGCTATCGGTATCGGAATCGAGACAGGACGGTTATCTTCGAAGTCGATACCGATTCCGAACCCGATACCGATTCCGATGACTCCGGCACGCTGGCATTTGTATACCGTCTCTCAATCGGAGAAGTGTTTTGAAAAGCTTAAATCATGCCCAGAATCAAGGCGAGGCAGAAGGGGTCAACCGAAGGAATATATGNAATATTTCGAGGATTGAGCGCTCCTGACCAACAAAGATATTGGGTATGAGAGGAGCTTTTCTAATCACATCCATCCCGTGCATCTCACCGAATTGAGGCCTTTATGGCGATATGCACCCCGTGATTTATAGCAATTGCAGAAAACATGTTCCGTTTAAGTGAAGCGTGTTTCTGTCAACACAACAGCGTGTCGAGAGAGTGCGCATCCATAGATGCTCGGGGTCGGGATCGCTTTCGGTATCGGAATCGAGACAGGACAGTTATTTTCGAAGTCGATACCGATTCCGAACCCGATACCGATTCCGATGACTCCGGCACGCTGGCATTGGTATACCGTCTTTCAATCGGAGAAGTGTTTTGAAAAGCTTCAATCATGCCCAGAATCGCGGCGTGGCAGAAGGGCTCAACCGGAGGAATATATGTAATATTTCGAGGATTGAGCCCTGCTGCCCAACAAAGATAGTGGGCATTAGGGGAGCTTTTCAGAACACTTCTAGAAGTCTTCGGTGAGCCTATTCACCACCCTCTCCGCCAACCTTCTGGTCAGTATTCCGATGGCTTGTCGTTTATTGGCTTCCGTGATCGCCAAATCGTCTGCGACCTCATAGGTCTCAAAATCGGTGAGGCTGTTGGCGGTCCACAGGATGTTTCCCTCCATGTCCTCGAGCTCTAAGTCGATAAAAATCTGCGCCCGGCGTGCGTTAGCGGTAATCGTACCCCTTCGGGAAATCGTCGTCTCATTCAAGGCGGTAATGGTGCCGCTCAAAATGCCCTGCGCCTCGCTCTTTGAGGTGATTCGGACTTTTCCGCTGCGAGTCAACTCGCGTGTCAAATCCGAAGTCATATTGTTCTCCAACCCGGTTTCAGAAGTTTTGTTCTGTAGATTTTCCACCGCGAGTTTTTCGATGTTAAACGGAAAGTCTCCGGTCCCGGTGAATCCGTACCCGCAGGATATTACCAGCAGAGCGATACATGATGTGAGAACAAGTGCTCGAATGGGATAGGACGATATCTTTCGGGTGAGGTTAGATTGCATGGTATGACTCCGTTTGCCCGCCTGCCGGGTCGTAGCTCGAAGAGCGAAGCCCGGTGGGTCCGTTTGCCCGTGGGCCCGTTGACCCGTTGGCCGGTTGCTGCCAAATTAATATCTCACAGAGCTCACAGAGGCCGCAGAGGATTGAAAAGATAAATCGAATTCACCACAGAGATCAGTGAGATTTTTTGCCAATTCGGGAGATACCGAATTGGAAAAAGTTGCTCAATCCCTCCGGGATATTGGTCAAAATTTGAACGCTCGCTGTGTGCCAACTCCTCATGCCATAGTTGCAGAGGACTTGGCAAGATATCGATGCCGGGCTGCACGCAGTGCTGAGCGGGTTTCCTGAATCGGGAGATGCCGATTCAGGAAACAGATAAAAACTCTCTGTGCTCTCTGTGTCTCTGTGGTGAGAATCTTTTCTCTGTGCTCTCTGTGAGCTCTGTGAGAGGTTATTTCTTTTCTATAGAAATCCAAAATCACCGTCATACGACGATGTTGACCAGCTTCCCCTTGACCACGATGACCTTTTTCACGTCTTTGCCGGCAATGAACTTCTGCGCTCGCTCATCGGCAAGGGCTTTTTCTTTGAGTTCGGACTCATCGATATCTGCGGATACGGTCAGGCGGCTTCTGAGTTTACCGTTAACCTGGAGGACGATCAACAGATCGTCCTTAACGAGGACTTCATCCCTGTAGCCCGGCCAATTGGCCAGTAGAACGCTCTCATCGTGGCCGAGTTGAGACCAGAGCTCTTCGGTAAAGTGGGGTACGATAGGAGACAACAGGAGAACCACCGTTTCCATGGCGCGTCTCATGACGGATCCCCACAGAGGATGCGTGCGTTTGTCGTCACACCCGTACATGGTGTTGACCAGTTCCATGACGGCGCTGATGGCTGTGTTGAAATGGAATCGGTCTTCGATGTCAATGGTTACCCTCTTGATGGTCTCATGCGTCTTCACATAAAGAGGCCGAAGCTCACCATCGAGTTCCCGGGGGCTGCCGTCAAAGGCCGTTTCCTCCCGGATGATCTTCATCATCCCGGCACCAAGACGCCACACCCGGTTTAAGAATCGCGAGCCCCCCTCGACGCCCTGTTCGCTCCACTCCAGATCCCGCTCGGGGGGTGCAGCGAAAAGACAGAACAGCCGCGTTGTGTCTGCTCCGAATTTTTCCAGGAGAAGGTTCGGGTCCACCACATTCTTCTTTGACTTGGACATCTTTTCCACTCGTCCAAGAATCACCGGCTTGCCGCAGATCCCACAGTTGCGATGTCCATCATCCCCTGCAATTTCCTCCGGTAGCAGAAACCCATGATCCGAACATGAGACAGTCTCTTTGCACACCATTCCCTGGGTTAACAGGCGGGTGAAGGGCTCTTTGAAAGAGACCAGATCGAACTCGTGAAGCACACGCGTATAGTACCGGGAATAGAGTAAATGCAGTATGGCATGTTCCACGCCCCCGATATACTGGTCGACCGGCATCCAGTAATCGACGGCAGCCGTATTAAACATCCCCGTGTCCCAGCGGGGGCTGCAATACCTTTCGAAATACCATGAGGATTCCACAAACGTGTCCATGGTATCGGTTTCTCGCCGTGCATCGGAGTTCCCGCAGTCGGGGCACGTCGTCCGAGTAAAGGATTCCAGCGTCGGCAGGGGAGATTTTCCCCCCTCCAGCATGTCCACATCCTCCGGCAGCACAATGGGTAAATCTTGTTCCGGCACGGGAACAACCCCGCACTCCGGACAGTGGATCACGGGGATCGGAGCCCCCCAGTACCGCTGTCGGGATATACCCCAATCCCGGAGTCTGAAACTGACGGTCTTCTTCCCCTTCCCTTCCTGTTCCAGGGTATCGGCAATGGCGTCCATGGCCTCTCTGTTGGGTATGCCGTCAAATTGTCCCGAATGGGTCATGGTTCCGTCACCGACATAGGCCTCGGTCATCGTCCCGGCATCGAGAAGTTCATCCTCCGGCATAACGACCACGACAATGTCGAGGCCATATTTTTTAGCAAACTCGAAATCCCTCTGGTCATGGGCGGGTACACACATGACGGCCCCGGTGCCATATTCCATCAGCGCGAAGTTTGCCGTATAAATGGGCATCTGCCTGCCGTTCATGGGGTTGAGACAGTATCTCCCGATAAATACCCCCTCTTTTTCATAGGTTTCCACGGCCTTGCTGGAACGATCCTGGAGCGCCATGCGTTCAACAAAGGCATCTACGGCGGCCTCCTGGGAGGTTCCCCGGGAGAGTTCGATAACCAGGGGATGTTCCGGAGCCAGGCACATGAACGTTGCCCCGAATACTGTATCGTGGCGGGTGGTAAACACCGGAATTATCTGTTCGGAGTCGCCTATGGGAAAATGTATTTCGGCCCCGATGCTCTTGCCGATCCAGTTCTTTTGCATGGTGATGACCTTATCCGGCCATCCCGGCAGCTTATCGCAGTAAACCAGAAGATCTTCGGCAAAATCGGTGATGCGGAAAAACCACTGCCACAGTTTCTTCTGACGGACCATCTCACCGCAGCGCCAGCAAAGTCCGGCCTCCACCTGCTCGTTAGCCAAAACAGTCTGACACGATTCACACCAGTTGACAAAAGACTCCTTCCGATAGGCCATGCCTTTTTTATACATTTCCAGAAAGAGCCATTGCTCCCAGCGGTAGTATTCCGGTCTGCAGGTCGCTATTTCCCGGTCCCAATCGTAGGAAAATCCCATCTGCTTGAGCTGGGAACGCATCATATCAATATTCGCATATGTCCAGGTGGCCGGGTGCGAGTTATTGGCGATAGCGGCATTTTCAGCCGGCATCCCGAATGCATCCCAACCCATGGGATGGAGCACGTTAAACCCCCGCATCCGTTTATACCGTGCCACCACATCACCGATGGTGTAATTCCGGACATGCCCCATGTGTATTTTTCCGGAAGGATACGGAAACATTTCAAGCAGGTAATAGCTGTCTTTATCGGGATCCTCGTCGACTTTGAACAGACTTTCAGCTTCCCAGTAGTCCTGCCATTTTCGCTCTAATTTTTTAGGATCGTATTTTTCAACCATCGGTGAATAACCTCAGTGTGCATCTTCTCCATATAAAATCGTGAAACGATTTTATAAAACGCACCTGCGCCGCTCAATACAGGTCAGGTGCGATTTACGGTAAATGACACAACTCNTTGCCATATTCGCGGTTAAATGGCAAGTGGCGGCCAACAGCTATCTCCGTTGTTGACGAGAGGATCAAGACGGCTACAGAAATCGTTTGACTTGGATTGGCCGTTCTCATTATAAAATCATTGCACGATGTTATGAAAACCAATGGTATACCGCTATTTGGTACCGGACCCGCGCTGATTGACCCCTCATTGGACAAACCATCATAACCAGAAGGAATATATGATACNCAAAATTCTTATCAATGCACTCGACACCGAAGAGTGCCGCATCGCTATTGTTGAAGACAGCAAACTGGAGGGCTTTCATATTGAAAGCGCCACCCGTGAGATCACAAAAGGCAATATTTACAAGGGTATCGTAGCCCGCATCGAACCTGGTCTCCAGGCCGCTTTTGTGGACTATGGCGCCGAGCGCCATGGATTCCTCCAAAAACACGAGATCCACAGTGACTATTTCCAGGACGGACAGCCCGGCGAACGCAATCTCAAGCATCTGCTCAAGCGTGGGCAGGAGGTTCTGGTCCAGGTCACAAAAGAACCGATCATGAACAAGGGGGGAATGCTGACCACCTACATCTCCCTGCCCGGCCGGTATGTGGTGCTCATGCCCGGCAGCAAAACCGTCGGCATCTCGAGAAAGATCGAAGGGGAAAAAGAACGCACCCAAATCCGAAGCGTCATCGACCGTCTAAAGCTTGCCGATGGGTATGGCCTGATCGTGCGTACCGCCGGACGGGACTGCACCAAGACGCGCCTGAACAAGNATCTCAGCTATCTGATGCGTCTTTGGAAAAATATCAAAAAAAAGGGAATTCGACACAAGTCACCGGACATCCTCTACAAAGAACGTAGCCTGGCCGTTCGATTTATCCGGGACTATTTCACACCCGATGTCGCCGAGATTCTCATCGATAACGCCGATGTTTACCAGGAAGTAAAAGATTTCCTGCAGATCATTTCCCCAAAGCACACCAAAATCGTCCGGCTGTACAAGGGCGCCAAGCCCATATTCACGAAACACCAGCTTGAGGAGCAAATTTCTTCGGTATTTGAAAGCCGTGTCGGGCTGAAATCCGGTGGAACCATTGTGATCGAACAGACTGAAGCCATGGTGTCCATCGATGTCAATTCCGGGAAAGGGATGCACAAGTCATCCATTGAGAAAACGGCGCTGATGACGAATCTGGAAGCGNCNGAAGAGCTTGCCAGACAGCTTCGGCTTCGGGACCTTGGCGGACTGATCGTCGTTGATTTTATCGACATGAAGGAACCCAAGCACAAAGCGGAAGTCGAGCGGGCGCTTAAGAAATCCGTCCGTGCAGACAGGGCTCGGACCCGCGTGGGTCGGATTTCACAGTTCGGCCTCCTGGAGATGTCTCGGCAGCGGATGAGCCCATCGATCTCCTTTGGCAGTATGGTCCCCTGCCCCCACTGCCACGGGAAGGCTTTCATTCCATCTATCGAGACCCTGGCCCTTGGGTTTCTCCGAAAGCTCCGCCTCGAGACCTTGAAGGGGGAAGTCTCGGTGATCACCGGAGTTGTTCCCCTGGCAGTGGCTGACTATATTCTGAACAAGAAACGGCGGGATCTTCTGGACATAGAAGAGCGTCGTGATCTGCAAATTGTTCTCAAAGGCAGCAAGGAGTTGGTGCCGGGGGAGAGTGAGATAGAAAGCCATTAGAGGCCTGATCCGGGATCTATTGGCACCGTCCATCGTGATCGGTTTTGCTTAACCATACATGCAATGATGACACTAAATTCGAAATCAGAAAACTCGAATTCCAAAACAAATCCAAATAATCAAATGACAAAAAATACATATCCGTGGAACCAATAACCGTAAAATGCACGTTCGGTTGGCAGCAATAGCCTTTTTCAATCATGGGAGGAATGCGCCATGTCCGACGAAAAAAAATCATCCGGCAGAAAAACAACCATACTGCTCATCGCCGGCCTTGCCATTGTTCTGGTCGCCGGCATCCTCGGCTGGCTGCTGTACCCGAAACCACAGCCGCCCCCCCCTTCCCCTGAACCGGAGGAAATTCGAGTCCCCGTTAAAAAGCAACCCCTGATTGCCTTTGACAACGCCCAGAAAGATACCCCGACGGAAGATTTGATGGCGGAACGTAAAGCGGAATACGGTATGAAAGAAGGGGTCGATATCATCGTGACGTCGGAAGAAACCGTGAAAATCGGTGATGCCACGGTGTCCATGGAGGAAATCACTGAGAAAATACGTCTCGACAGGGGCGATGTCATCGAAAAAGACCTTAGCGGCAAGGCCTTGGAAAAGCCCTATATCTATGGTCTTCATGTGGTTCAACCAGGGGACAATATATGGAATATCCATTTTCAATTTCTGAAGGAATATTATGCCAATCGGGGCATCACCCTATCCCCCAAGGCCGATGAGCCGAACCATCGTGGTCTCAGCTCCGGCATCGGAAAATTGCTTAAATTTTCCGAGGACTTGGTATACATTTACAATATAAAAAAGCGGGAACTCGATTTCGATTTGCACCTTATTTATCCCCAGAGCAAGATCGTCGTCTACAATATGGACCGCATATTCGAATTGCTGGACAGCATCGATTATTCAAACGTCGATCGAATCGAATTCGATGGCGAAAATATCTGGGTACAGTCAGAGGGATAACGCTCTACCGGTACATGGCATGAAATCTTTTCAGCTTGTGGTGCAAAAGGGCGTTATCGAGTTAGTGATCGATATCATGGAATTTCTCGATTCGCGATTTTTTAATGGCGAGTAGGTTTTACAAGCGATCTGAAAAGATTTCACCCTTGGGGCTTCGCTCTTAGAGCTTCGACCCCACAAGCCGGGCCAGGCGGAGACTGCCATGGCCTTTGTTATTCGAGGTTCGCGGTAGTCGGACTACAGCTTCACCTCGAAGTGCCTCGCCCATGACAGCCTCCACCTGGTGTCATGTACCGGTAGACTCAAACATGGCATGAAATCTTTTCAGGTTTTGGTGCAAAATACCGGTAAAAAAACGATTGTATTGACGGACCGGGCAATTTGCAGTATATGTGCGCCATTTTCCGAATAAAATCGCTTCACGATTTTATGAAACGCGGCTGCGCCGCTCCGTTTGTTGAAAAATTGATCTGCCATTATTGGGCCGGGCCAACATATTATCCCCGCCATCAGCGGGGACGCATGCAGGTTGAATGTGGCGGCGTTGCAACGCTTGCCGCCAACAGAAATAGAATAAGGAGATTTACCGTTGTTTGATATCGCCTATGCCATGGGCCAGGGAGGTGGCGCAGAAGGCCAGGGTGGGTTCGGTGCATTCGTCCCCCTGATCCTGATGTTCGTCATCTTTTATTTCCTGCTGATTCGCCCGCAGCAAAAAAAGAATAAAGAACACCGACAGATGATCGATAACCTCAAAAAAGGGGATCGAATCATTACCTCCGGAGGGCTTCACGGACGCATCACCGGCATAACAGATGCGACGTTAACCGTAGAGATTGCGGACAAAGTTCGTGTTAAAGTCAACCGGGGCAGTGTTTCTNCTCTTTTCCAGCAGACAGCACAGCCTAAAGAGGAAAAATCCGGGTCCGAGAAAACAAAAAAATAGGTCTCACATTAAAAAAGCCCCGAGACGTGCAACAAGACATGTGTCGGGGCTTTGGCATGCGTATACCGGACGGAAAAGGCATGTGGTAGGGATTATCCACGTCCAGGGCTGGCCTTCCAAAGAACCAGTCCGGTCCACAAATCACACCGTCTGTGTCAGCTAAACAGAGGGACGCAACGTTGAAGAAAATTTCATGGAGATTCGTTCTGATTGCGGCTGTCATCGTCACGGCAACGGTTTATCTGCTGCCGGCGTTCAAGCCGGGTATCTGGCCGAACACCAAAATCAACCTGGGACTCGACCTCCAGGGAGGAATGCACCTCGTTCTGGAAGTCGATACGGAGAAAGCGGTCGAAAGCACGATTGAGCGACTATTTCAGGAAATGCGCTCCTTGGCGCGTAAACAGCGGATTCGACTGGCGGATANTAAGGTAAACGGTATCCAGATCGCTGTGAATGTCTCCGGTCGTGAAAATATCGACAAATTCGAAACCCTTCTCAACGATGAATTCCCGGGCCTTCGGGAGCAGAGTAGAACATCGGCCAGTGACAATCTGAGTCTCGTTCTGGATCTGCCGGAGCGGGATCAGGAACACATCAAGACCCTGGCGGTGGACCAGGCATTGGAAACCATCCGAAACCGGATCGATCAATTCGGTGTATCCGAACCGGACATCCGAAAACAAGGCGATCGGCGGATTTTGGTACAGCTTCCCGGTGTAAAGGACACGGATCGCGCCAAAGACTTGATCGGCCGGACAGCGCTGCTGGAGTTCAAGCTTGTGGATGAAACCATGGACCCGCGGGAGGCGCTGGCGGGGGCCATGCCGCCGGGCACCCAGGTCCTGTATGAAGTGCAGGAAGATCCTGAAACCCGACGTGTGGTGAAAACGCCGTACCTCCTCAAAAAGCGGACCCTCCTGACCGGAGCTTATTTAACGGATGCCCGGGTTCAGATAGACTCTCAATACAACGAGCCGTATGTGTCCATTACATTCGACCGCAAGGGCGCTCGGATTTTCGAACGGATTACCGGGGAAAATGTGAAACGGCGGTTGGCCATTGTTCTGGATGACAAAGTCTACTCCGCGCCGGTCATCCAGGAAAGGATCGCCGGTGGAGAGGCTCGCATCACCGGAAATTTTACGGCTGAAACCGCACGAGACCTGGCCATCGTGCTTCGGGCAGGTGCTCTTCCGGCGCCGGTGACCATCCTTGAAGAAAGGACGGTGGGACCGTCGCTGGGCACAGATTCGATTCGGCAGGGATTGATTTCCATGATTGTCGGGGGCGTCATCGTGGTCCTGTTCATGGTGGTCTACTACCAGGGCGCCGGTCTGATCGCCGATATCGCGTTAATTTTGAATATTATCCTGATTGCCGGGGGCCTTGCCGGATTCCGAGCAACGCTGACCCTTCCGGGTATTGCGGGTATCATCCTAACCATCGGCATGGCCGTGGACGCCAATGTGCTCATCTTCGAGCGAATCCGGGAAGAACTCTCATTGGGGAAAACCCCACGGGCCGCAGTGGATGCCGGATTCAGCCGCGCGTCGCTAACCATTCTGGACGCCAACGTGACAACACTGATTGCGGCCCTGGTGCTTTTTCAATTCGGAACCGGACCCGTCAAAGGGTTTGCCGTAACGTTGAGTCTTGGTGTGATCTCGAGCCTGTTTACGGCCCTGGTTCTGTCCCGATCCATTTTCGATACCCTCCTGACCCGGTGGAGGGTCAAACGACTGAGTATCTGAACTGAGCGGCGCAGCCGCGTTTCATAAAATCGTACCACGATTTTATAAGGACCTTTTACATGCAATTCATCAAATCGGATATCAATATCGATTTTATCGGGAAGCGAAAAATCGCCTTTGCGCTGTCGCTGTTAATGATCCTCATCAGCATCGGTTCTTTGGTCATCAACAAAGGCCCTAAGTATGGAATCGATTTCGCCGGTGGCACAGTGGTGCAGGTAAAATTTAGCGCCCCCGTGGAAACGGCCGCGGTCAAATCGGGCTTGAGCAGCATCGATGTGGGTACGGCATCGGTTCAGACGTTTGGAGAGNCGGGTGACAACGAGTTTTTGATCCGGCTGGATGCATCCGTGGAAACATCCGGGGGGTTTTCCGGAAGGGTTGAAAAAGCACTTTCCGAAACCACCGGCACACCTGTGGAAATCCGACGGGTGGAAATGGTCGGTCCCCAGGTGGGACAGGATCTCAGGGAAAAAGCGCTTTTCGCCATGTTCTACGCCTTGTTATTTATCACAATCTATATTTCCGGCCGCTTCGAATTGAAATGGATGCTCAGCGGTGTGATGGCAGCCGCACTGGCAGGGGCCGTCTACGTGCTGTCGTTATTTCAAGTCAGCGTTCCATTTCTCATGTTGTCGGCCCTGATCGTCACGTTGATCCTGTTCTGGTTTCTGGAACTCCGTTATGCCATGGGAGCCATCGTGGCACTGATCCACGATGTCACGATCACAGTGGGCATTTTTTCCATCTTTGGNAAAGAATTCACACTACCGATCATCGCGGCTTTGTTGACCATCATCGGGTATTCACTGAACGATACGATTATCGTGTTCGATCGGATTCGGGAGAACGTACGCAAACATCAGCGAAATCCGCTCGACTTTATCATTAATCGAAGCGTGAACGAAACGTTGAGTCGAACTATTCTCACGTCCCTGACCACATTGATTGTGGTGGTCTCGCTGTTCGTGCTGGGCGGAGGCATCATTCATGATTTTGCCTTTGCCTTGATCGTTGGCGTCCTCGTGGGAACCTACTCTTCGATTTATGTTGCCAGTCCGATGCTGCTGGCTTGGCAGGGGAGGTCCCCCAGATAGAGGCTGTGTCGTAATTAGAAACTAAACCGAAAATGTGTCTGTCATGCCGCTCTTGATCTCCGCTGAAGACGGAACCTATGACCGGCATCCAGCAACGTAACTATCTAAAAAGACCTGGATTCCCCTTCGACGTTGCTCAGGGTGGTGAGCTTGCCTGTAGTGAGCTTGTCGAATCTGTCGAACCACGGGTCAAGCCCGGAATGACGAAATCATCAATACACCGAGTTTTGAAAATTGTGACACAGCCTCGCTAGCCAGAACCTTGAACCCACTTGTCCTGAGCAAGCGCAGCGCGTCGAAGGATGAACCCCTGAATCCTTGAACCCTTGAATCTTCGGTCCCTTGGACCCCCTTTCCAGCGAATTTTGGAAGGACTCTGACATAAGAATTTGTTATCGAGATTCTGTTTATAACGACCTATGGATGATCTCTTATCCTGGTTTCGTCTAAAAAGTACCCCCGGCATCGGCAACCATCTGATCAAGCGTCTCATCGATCGCTTCGATTCACCCGGCGCCGTTTTCGATGCCCCGAAGGAATCCCTGTTGAATGTCGACGGGATGTCGCAACGGCTCGTGAGATCCCTCAGAGATCATTCCCTCCCTCAGAATTGCACGGCTGACCTGGAAGAAACACTGGCAAGGGGATACCGTGTGGTACCCATGACCGATGCGGCTTACCCCCCATTGTTGCGCCAGATTCCAGATCCNCCACCCTACGTGTATGTTCATGGACGTCTCGAGCCGAAAAGCGCCAACATCGCAGTGGTCGGCTCGCGAATTGCGACCGATTACGGGATTACGACCACCCGACGGCTCTCCAGTGATTTGGCCCGGCGCGGCCTGGTTGTGGTATCCGGGATGGCCCGGGGGATCGATACGGCCGCCCACAGGGGTGCCCTGGCCGGCGGTGGCCCGACCTACGCCGTTTTGGGCAGTGGCCTCGAGCGTGTCTACCCTCCTGAAAATCGTCCGATTTTCGAACAAATTGCCGAAAACGGAGCGGTTATTTCCGAATTCCCATCCTGCATTCAATGTTTAAGTGCAACACTCGGCCTTAAAGACTTCCGGCGGTGTTTTGAATTTCAAGCATTTTCTTGGCCGGTTGTTAAGCCAGTGTTCG
>Ga0049113_10000132_pt1 | contig 16243 bp, 10 predicted proteins | sample WorMettanBELIZE1_FD_55214 | JGI IMG/M metagenome (GOLD analysis project Ga0049113, IMG submission 55214) | Marine gutless worms symbiont microbial communities from Max Planck institute for Marine Microbiology, Germany - Olavius tantulus BELIZE.1 | ecosystem: Host-associated > Annelida >... | reverse complement strand
CGATATTCATGGTATCTTCTCCTTTCTGGGAGAAGACCCTACACCACCACTTTGACAGATCCGGTCATTTTGGCCTTAAATTGGTACATAGTCCCGTTTATATTTAATTCATAAGAATTCCCTTTTCGGACGCGGCATGTGTCTGTCTATGAAAAGTTGCGAGATTTGTGCCAGGTGTTAAACCCGTTGAAATGATTCATGTAAACATCTTCAGACGTTTATGTAATTGCACAGAAATTTGTGCATGGTGCACAATTTACTGTGCACGCCTTGCATCAAAGGATTTATAGGAACTCCCTTTTCGAGAGCGGAAAAAGGGGAAATTTCAGATTGGGTGCTGAAGCAGGGTGAGCTCCAATATGTAGTAGGAACATCAAGACAGACTATATAAGGCGATTACCGGGTTCATATGACCAATAAGGGGTATTGTGTCAAGTAGGCAAATCTTGCTAATTATGTCAAAATTAAACAAATCTTAGGAATGGAAAACCTGTATACCCAATTGCGGAGTTTCTAAACATAGGCTTCTGAAGGGTATTGCCGATCTTGAATTCATTCCCCCGAGCTGGGACCGGGCAGGTCGTCATATGCGGGAAAAGCATCAATTGGTGGAGCATTTGCCAGAGGCCGTAGTTTATATATTATCAATTTTTGGCATATTGTCACTGGGTGTTTCCTTCGCTTATGCAGGAACTCTTTCGCTGGTTCAGAACTTCGGCAGCAATCCTGGTGGGATTAAAATGTACACCTATATTCCTGACAGCGTACCTGCCAATGCTCCTCTGGTGGTTTCCCTACATGGCTGTCTTCAAGGGGCTGAAACGTATTCCAATGTTGGCTGGAAAGAACTAGCAGAAAAGTGGAAATTCTATGTCATTTTTCCCGAACAAAATAGGGGTAATAATGCTTACAGGTGTTGGAACTGGTTTCAAGCCGACGATACCAAACGAGGCCATGGTGAAATCAAATCAATCATTGAGATGATCGATAAAATGAAAGCCGGCTATTCAATTGATGACAGTCGTATCTATATAGAAGGCCTCTCGGCCGGCGGATGGATGGTGCCGGTTATATTAGCGTCCTATCCGGATGTGTTTGCAGGGGGAGCCACCAATGCCGGTGGACCTGCCTTTTGTGTCTCGACCGAACAATACTTCTGGGATTTTTTCGGTTGGTGGAAGGTATACATTGGTGGCATGAGATCAAAAAAATGTTTGGAGGGAACTGATAAATCACCTGGTGAGTGGGGTGACTTTGTGCGAAACAAGGGCTATAGGGGGTACAGTGGCGATTGGCCTATGATTTCGATCTGGCAGGGCTCCGCCGACAGAACGGTTAACAAGATCAATCAGCAGGAGCTCGTAGACCAGTGGACAAACGTTCATGGTATTGACCTGATGCCCGACAGGGAAGAAAAAACGGGTCCCAACTCTCAAGTAATTCATAAAGAGTATAAGAGCAGTGAAGGCAAAGTCCTCGTTGAAACCTATCTGGTCCCTGGCATGAAGCACGGTACTCCAATAGCGGTAGATTCCGAACATAAATGTGGACAAGAAAGTGAATACATTCTTAATGAAGGCATTTGTGCGGTACGTCAAATTGGCCTATTTTGGGGCTTAAATAATTGAAAATATTAATATCAGAAACATTGATACTCTCACATCACTCCTCTTGCTGATCTAGCTGATCTAGAAGGAATCCCTTAAGGAATCCCTTCTCGTGGACCGCACGTGGCTCCGATGTCAGTTCAATAACCTATTTTGGTTCGATTCCAACTATTCCGAAAATTGCATGAAATCTTTTCAGCTCGTTGATCAGTTACCTAACGTGACACATTGTATTGCGGCCCGATGCATCGGTACTCACGTTAGGGCAACGATATTGTATCTTTTTAAACATTTGCTGAAAAGATTTCATGCAATTTTCGGGATAGGGTGAGGAGTAATGGAGTTTCTTGACATCAGCGGCTATTTTTGAGAAAATGTAGAATATTAAGCAGGTTATTTCACGTCGCAGCAGGTCCCTGCAATCCACATCCTATGAGAATCAAAAAGCTCATATATTCATATACTTTCGCAATCCTATGCTTGACTCTGGCGACTCTCGCCTTTCTCCTTTATGAGTTCTATCCCATTTGGTTTCTGGAAAATCGGACATATGACGTGATGTCCCGAGCCCGCAACAATTCCGGTCAGGGGTCCGTAGTGATCGTTGAAATCGATGCAGACGGCGTTAATCAGGGGGCGGATGTATTTTCCCTGCGCGAACAGGTTGCCGAACTGATCAATCAGGTTTCACGCAATGGAGCAGAGGCTATCGGTCTGAGTTTGGTATTCGGGCAAAGGACTCATAGCGAAGTGCTGGAAGAGATAAATTCCATACAAGTCGTCCTTAGAGAAGATAAACGCCTGAAAAACACAAGGGCAGCCAGGGAAGTCGATACATTATTGTCGAAAGCGGCTGATCAATTGACTTCGGGTAAAAACTTAGTATCGGCGGTCAGACGAGCCAGGAATATTGTATTGCCGTTTATTTTTGTTGAGACGTCATCCGCTTCGAATGCTTCAGGTGACATTTCGGCTCTGCTGAAGATAAATTCTATACCCGCGCCCCCCGCGCACCAGGGGCAAAAAGCGCTCTCCCCTGACCGTCGTTCAAACGATGCCAATCAAATACCGGCGCACCGGATTATTGAGACAAATCCAGTCCTCGCCAGAAAGGCCGGCGCTCTGGGGCATTTGAATGTATGTGTTGATTCCGATGGCATCGTCCGTTGGATACCTTTGCTGGTGCGGCATCAAGACAGGTACTTTGCTTCCATGTCACTTCAACTGGCGGCTAAATACAGTGGCGTAAGCTTTCGCTCCCTTTTCCCTGAGGATGCCGGCGGCGAAATGCCGCAACTGTATATCAAAGAGACCCCGATTCTCACAGATTCCGATTATCGAATGCTGATCGGTTTCAGTTCGAATACCAGCCGGATGCCAACGTATTCTATCCATGAAGTCCTGCAGGGCAATCTGACTCCGGAGGTATTCAAGGATAAAATTGTCCTTATTGGAAGCCGATCGAAAATCTGGACCAGAGCCTTTCAAACGCCCGTAGAAAAAACCGCCTCACCGGTGGAGATCATGGCTGCGGCGGTCGATACTATCGTCAGTCGGAGTTTTGTGTCCCGCCCGCGCTGGGTGCTGCATGTTGAAATTGGTGTCGTCGTTTACTTCTGCCTCTTTTTGCTTTTTGTCATACCCAATGTTTCTCTCCGAATAGGGGGAATTATTCTGACGATAACCCTGTTCACCTGGCTCCTGATTTCAGTGCTCCTCTTTTTTTTGGGTGGCATATGGGTGTGGATGTTTTCCCCGATCTTTCTGACGCTGTCCGGTTTTCTTCTGGCAGCTTACCATAAGACGGCACAAAACATGCGAGCAGAACGGCTGGAAATGAATCGGACGCTTGGTCTCTCCTTCCAGGCCCAAGGTTTGCTGGATATGGCCTATGAGAAATTTATGCAATGTCCGGTCGAAGAAAAATCGGTTAAGGAGCTCTTGTACAACCTGGGTCTCGATTATGAGCGTAAACGGCAATCCAATAAGGCGCTGAATCTTTATGAGAAGATCAACTCTGCCGGTAAATTCAAAGATGTATTGGACAACAACGTCATCGCACCGACCTTCGGAAGGTATGAGATTCTCGAGGAGTTGGGTCAGGGTGCCATGGGGACCGTGTATCTGGGAAAGGACCCGATGATCAATCGGGAAGTCGCCATCAAGACATTAAAGTACAACGAAGTCCCCGAAGAAGAGCTGAAAGAGATAAAGGAACGATTTTTCAGAGAAACGGAAGCCGCGAGCAGGCTGTCTCACCCCAACATCGTCACGATCTACGATATCGGCGAGGAGCACGACATCGCCTACTTCGCCATGGAGTTGCTGGACGGGCAGAATTTGTCCGATTTTTGCCGGAAAGATAATTTGCTGCCGGCGAATCGACTTCTCGGCCTTTTGATATCGGTAGCAGAGGCTTTGGGGTATGCCCATCGAAAAGGTGTCGTTCACAGAGACATCAAGCCGGCCAATATCATGCTGATGGCAGACGACCAGGTTAAGGTGACGGATTTTGGCATTGCAAGGATCGTGGACGCATCCAAAACACGAACCGGCCTGGTTCTCGGCACCCCGTACTATATGTCCCCGGAGCAGGTCGCGGGGAAGAACATCGATGGACGATCAGACCTCTTTTCGCTGGGTGTGGTATTTTATGAACTACTCACCGGCGAAAGGCCTTTTGAGAGCGAAAACCTGCCGACGCTGATGTACGCCATAACGGAATGTAAATACACACCCATATCGGAACTGGCCCCGCAGGTTCCGTCCTGCTGTGCTTGGATTGTCGATCAGTTGCTGTGCAAAGAATTGGGTGAGCGATGTGAATCGGCTGAGCAGCTGATAGAGAGCATGAGAATGTGTATGGCTGAATGCAGCTGATCTATTCACCGGTATCCGCCAAGACCTCGCTTAACCTGCGAACACCTTCCACCAAACGTTGACTGCTGTAGTAAACGAAACACAGGCGCATGCAGCCTCCCAGCCGCTGCCGGACTGAAAAGCTGGTCCCGGGTTGAAAATTGACACCGGCCGACACAGCCCTTTTGCGCAATGAACGGGTATTTATCGAGGTAGCCAGCTGGAGCCAGATAAAAAAACCACCACGTNGCGGTGTAAACATGGCGGATTGGGGCAGGTGGTGACGCAAGGCGCTGATCATACCATCCGCGCGTTGTTGGTAGACGGACTTCAGGTTGTCCAGATACTCGTGCTGCAGTCCAGTTTCGATCACACTCTGCACCAAAGAAGACGTGAACGGGTTCATTCCACCGCTGCTCAGCAGCAGACCTCCGCCGGTCATGCGTGCCAGCAGTTCGGGCTGGGCTTGGATCCAGCCCAGCCGTAAGCCCGGTGCCAGAATTTTTGAAAAGGATCCCAGGCCCAGCACGCGTGCATCGGTATCGAGCGCTGCCATGGGCGGGGGAGGTTCGTATCCGTATGACAGGAGCTGATAGACTTCGTCGGCAACAATCATAAAGCCGTGTTCCCGGCTCAGTTCCAGCAGTTGCCGGCGCCGTCTAAGGGTCATGGTGACGCCGGCCGGATTGTGAAAGGTCGGAATAGTGTAAAAAAAGACCGGATGGACTGACTTTAGCGCCGCTTCGACGTCGTCGATGACAGGCCCTTCGCTGTCGATGGAAATGGGGACCATGTTCAAATGCCGATCTCTGAATATGCGCAGGGCCAGAAAATAGGAAGGCTCTTCAACCAAAATAGTATCGCCCGGAGATGCAAGGTACGTGCAGGCCAGATCCAATCCGTGGGTCGCTCCGGCGGTTATCATCAGGTGATCCGGATCCACCTCGGACCGGTAACCATGGCTCAGATATCGTGCCAGGTCCGTTCGAAAATATGCGTTTCCCTGCTCGGTGCCGTATTGCAGGGTCGCCTTACGCGCTCGGCGCATTCGGTGTTGGATGGCCCGACGCATAAATGCCAATGGCAGCAGGTTCGGATCAGGCTGACCCGCCCCCAGATCGATCACGTCATCAGGGATGTTCAATTGGGATATCTGCAACGGTTCTCCATTTCGAGGATTGAATTCTTCCGGCCAAAAAAGATAAAGGATATTGGACGTGGGGGGTTGTTTTGAAACCGCTCTTTCAGAGCACTCCTTTGGGCATCGGCCCCACCTCCTCCCCTCCCAGGACATACCCCCCGTCCAGCCGAAGGACACTTCCTGTCATAAAGGGTGCCTGCTCAAGTATAAATCGGACGGCGCGGGTAACGTCTTCCAGACGGCCCGTGCGCTCCAGAAGGGTATGATCGATGATGGCCTGGCGCTGTGCCTTGGTCAAAAGATCCCATCCACGGGTGCCTTCACCGTGACGGGTTTCGAAAATGCCGAGCATAATCTCGTTGACGCGAACCTCAGGAGCGCCCAGCCGCGCCCAGGTTTCGGTCAGCAGAGAGATACCGCGGTTGGCCGCCGCGTATCCGTCGTTGAAGATCAGGCTGGCCGGACCGGATCGACCCACAATTCCGGCAATGGAGGACAGGTTCACCACCGCCCCATCTCCAGATTCTCTTAGAAAAGGAAGCGCCCGATCGAATACCCACCATTTTGCCCGCAGCGTGGTGGCCAGTTCCAGGTCCCATTGAGATTCGATGTATGGACCGTGGACCACCGGCATCCCTCCCCGTTCGATATTGTTAATCAGGATATCCAGCCTGCCGAACCGGTCGACCACCTCCTGGATCAGTCCATCCACCTGGTCTGTCTCCAACAGATTGATATTCCAGATGAAATGCTGTTGACCGGTCTCCTTGAAGCGTTGGCGCATTTCATCCAGGCTCTCTTCCCAGTCAAAGTAGGTCAGCGCCACCCGAACGCCGGCCCGGGCCAGATCCAGTCCGATATGCCGGCCGATCCCTTTGATACCACCCAAGACAAGGGCGACTTTATTTTTCAGTTCCATGTATGGCGTCCTTAAAATGAAATGCCTCTAAATGCTCTGAAGCAAAAAATTCGAAGCACGAAATAATAAATCCGAAACAAATTNAAAAAAGAAAACTCCTAAACTCAAAACACCTATATGCCACCGTCATGCGGCATTTTGGTCATTCGAATTTTGAACATTCGTGCTTGTTTCGAATTTCGAAATTCGGATTTCGGATTCTCGCCCGCCATAGTTCCGTTGGGTGGGACGACGGCGGGTCGTGCTTCGTATTTAGCGCTTTCCAAAAAGCGTAAATCATTCCGTTTCGCCAAACAGTTCCTTTTTAACGAACATCATTCCAAGCTCNAAAAGGGCGACATCATCGGTTCTGGCTGCCTCGAGTATCTCGGCATCCGGTTTCATTTCCTCGAGAATCCCTTTTTCGAACACATGAGTCCGAAACTCGTCCAGATCGTACAGGGCCAGGCGGAAGAGATACTGGGATTTTACATCGAGGGGTTCCGGGTGATGCTGGTTTTTTAGGCTGATAATTTCCAGCATCCGATTGTTCATCCGGTTATAGACAGCAAGGTCCTGATCCTCGATCCATTCCGTTACGGTCTGGGTGCCCTCCTGATCGAACCCGCAGCAGTGGGATTCCTTGAGGAGCGCAAAATGCTCGGTCATTTCACCGCTTTCCCTGTTCCGGGACAAGGCCCGGGCCAGGGGATACATTCGGCAGGCGGCGGGCCGATCCGTGTAAACACGACATCCTTCCGCAGAAACAAAGGGACATTTCAATTCATCCGCGTAATCCGCTGTCAAACTCGCGATGGGCAGACCGGACTCGGGCCCCACATGTATTGTCGTGTATTTATTCAAAAACTGGGACGACGACAGGCCCAGATGGTTTTTCAGGCGCAGGATATCATAGGGGTAAAGAAACTGGTTCAAATCCCGGCAGCAGGCATTAAAACAGGGCACCTCCGGGGAACAGCAGAACTGGAACGTCTCGTCCGGCGCGATCGGGGTCATGGGATCGGTCATGGGGGCGACTCCACAAAGTATGGGTTCAGGGTTTAGGGTTCAGGGTTCAGGGTTCAAGGTTCGAGGTTGAGGGGTCAGGATACTGCAGATAGAAGTGAGGATTCAAGATGCAAGATACAAGATGCAGGTCTCATCCCGCTTCGCCTTCGCGGCTTCGCAGGACAAAAGGGCCAATCCGTCTTCGCCCTGCGGGCTACGCCGGACAAGCGGGCAAACGGGCAAACGCACCAGCGGGTCAACGGGCTAACGGGCCGACGGGCCAACGGGCCAACGGGCTAACGGGCCAACGGGTCAACGGGCTAACGGGCTAACGCATAATAGGGATTCGGTATTGGGTATTCGGTATTAGCTGCTAACGACAGTCTGCCAATCCGCATCCGGTTTCCGATACCCAGCATCCAGCATCCAGCATCCAGTACCCAGCCGAAGGCTAGTGGTAGCACGTCAATCGGCCATATCAACGCCAAAATGCCCTCGCCAATTTGGGGCTTCGTTGGCACTCATACCTTATTATTATAGCACACCATATATAGTGGCCCGGCAACCTGATTTTTCCAGATGTTGTTCTCTCCCTGATCCGCCTGTAACCTGTTGCATATTTTGGAATTGTTCGGGTGAAAATCCTTGACAAGAAAAAACCTGGGTGATATTTAGTTCTATCTGTAGAACGGCCTGTATATATTTGATATTAATAGATAATTTTAAATCTTCATATCGGACAACCGCCTGAAAATTCCCAATCATATTCAGACGCTTGAGGTGTATTTACAGGCAGATACATAGAAAAGGCAGTCAAAAGCGGATTCGAAATGGCACCCTTTTTCGGATCGAATCAGGAAGGGAGGTGTAGAACAGGGCAAGGGTGCATTAAACAAGTAAGAAACCGAGTAGAGGCAATATGCAGAATCTTAAACTTAGGAGGGATAATTAATGCCAAGCTTTGTGATTAATGAAAAATGTGACGGTTGCAAAGGCGGGGACAAAACGGCTTGTATGTACATCTGCCCCAACGACCTGATGGTGCTGGAGCCCAACGAGATGAAGGCTTACAACCAGGAGCCGGATCAATGCTGGGAATGCTTTTCCTGCGTAAAGATCTGCCCGACCCAAGCCATTGAGGTAAGAGGCTATGCCGACTTTGTTCCGCTGGGAAGCAGCATCATGCCGATGCTGGGTACAGAAGATGTCATGTGGACCTGCAAGTTCCGCAATGGCGTCGTAAAACGCTTTAAGTTCCCCATCCGTACCACTCCAGAAGGTGCTGCCAACGAGTACCCTGATCTCAAAGGCAAAGATCTCGAAAGCGGCCTACTGTCCACACAAGAAGCCGACGATTACAAGATTCCCACCCCCCAGGCAACGGTTTAAGCCGGCAGGGGACGTACCATTCTATTCTAATTTTAAACAAATGAATTCAACACCTTAAGGAGGAACAAATATGGCATTACCGAACAAACCCACGGGTGAACTTAAAGCCGTCCGTGACCCCGAAGTCGAGGAGAAGGAAGTTGATGTGTTGATCGTTGGCGGTGGTATGGCTGCCTGCGGTGCGGCATTTGAGGTTAAAAAATGGCTGAAGGACGATCAGAGCGTTCTCCTGGTGGACAAGGCCGCCATGGAAAGAAGCGGCGCGGTCGCCCAGGGCCTGTCCGCCATCAACACCTACATCGGCGAAAACTCACCGGATGACTATGTCCGCATGGTCCGCAACGACCTGATGGGCATCGTCCGCGAAGACCTGATCTTCGATCTGGGATGCCACGTCGACGACTCGGTCTATCTGTTCGAAGAATGGGGCCTTCCGATCTGGAAAAAATCCGAAGAAGGAAAGAACCTGGACGGTAAAAAGGGCCAGAAAATGGGGACCCTGAAGGAAGGTGCCGAGCCGGTTCGGACCGGTAAATGGCAGATCATGATCAACGGCGAGTCCTACAAGAGAATCGTTGCCGAAGCCGCCAAAAAAGCGATCGGCGAAGACGATGTCCTCGAGCGGGTGTTCATCGTTGAGCTGCTGCTGGATGCCAATGAGGAAAATCAGATTGCCGGTGCGGTCGGTTTTTCCGTCCGTGAAAACAAAGTCTACATCATCAAATGCAAGACCATGCTCGTGGCCTGCGGCGGCGCGGTCAACATCTACCAGCCGCGGTCGGTGGGCGAGGGCAAAGGTCGTGCCTGGTATCCGGTGTGGAATTCCGGTTCCACGTACACCCTCTGCATGCGTGTCGGCGCCGAGCTTTCCATGATGGAAAACCGGTTCACCCCGGCCCGTTTTAAAGACGGTTACGGCCCTGTGGGTGCATGGTTCCTGTTGTTCAAGGCCAAAACCCTCAATGGTCTGGGCGAAGCCTTTGCCGGCAGCGATGCCGCCAAGGCCGAACTGGAAAACTACGCGCCTTACGGAACGGCCGCCATCACCCCGACCTGTCTGCGGAACCACCTGATGCTGTTCGAGATGAAAGAAGGCCGCGGCCCCATCATTATGGACACGGTCACCGCTCTGGCCGAACTCGGCAAAACCATGGACAAGAAGGAGCTCAAGCACCTCGAGTCCGAGGCTTGGGAAGACTTCCTGGATATGACCTGCGGCCAGGCCAACCTGTGGTGCGCCACCAACACCGAACCGGAAAAGAAAAACTCCGAGGTCATGCCGACCGAGCCGTACCTGCTCGGATCCCACTCGGGATGCTGCGGTCTGTGGACCTCCGGCCCGGATTACGACTGGGTGCCGGATTCCTACAAGATCAAAGCCCGCAACGGCAAAATCTACAACCGGATGACCACGGTCGATGGTCTGTTCACCGCCGGCGACGGCGTTGGCTGCTCCGGCCACAAATTCTCCTCCGGCTCCCACGCCGAGGGACGGATTGCCGTCAAGCAGATGGTCCGTTATGCCAGCGACTTTTCTGAGTTCTCCCCGGCACTGTCCCAGAGCACCGAAGAGCTGGTAGACATGGTCTACAAACCGGTCCGGACGCTGCTCGACAACATGGACTACTCCACAGACATCAATATCAACCCGGCCTACCTCAAGCCCGAGGGCATGATGTACCGGTTGATGAAGGCCACCCATGAGTACGGCGCCGGAACGGCCACCTACTACCAGACCACCTCCAAGAACCTGGAGATCGTCATGGATCTTCTCGCCACCATGCGTGAAGACTGCGAACAACTGGCGGCCGGCGACCTGCATGAGCTCATGAGAGCCTGGGAAATCATTCACAGGATCTGGACCGTTGAGTCTCATCTGCGCCACATCCAGTTCCGGAANGAAACCCGGTATCCTGGTTTCTACTACCAGTCCGACTATCCGGGTCAGGATGACGAAAACTGGTTCTGTTTCGTCAACTCCAAGTACGATCCGAAAGCCGGCGAATGGGATATCTTCAAGAAAGATTACGTCCAGATCATCCCTGACTAATTGCCGACTGGAAATGACCTAGTCGTTCCAAACATAAAACCTCCAGGTGCCCCTGCGGCACCTGGAGGTTTTTATTAATTCAGCGGTTCCCTTTCCGGTCATATCCGTGGATCCCTCGACTGTGTCCACATGCTTAAAGGCTTGACGGTGCTGGAGCCTTTAAGTATTTGGACATGGACGAAGCTGGATATCGCCTGAAGGGAAGCGGGCGACAAAATTTTTAACAACACTCTTATCCACGGAGGGATAGAATGACAGCAGAAAAATNAGCCCCTGCGAGCGGAAGCATCCTAGTCGTTGGCGGAGGAATCAGCGGGCTGACCACGACTCTCGAAGCCGCAGAGGTGGGCTACGAGGTGTTTCTGGTCGAAAAAAATCCTTCGCTCGGCGGTCGAGTGGCACAGCTAAATCAATATTTTCCGAAGNTCTGTCCACCTACCTGCGGTCTGGAGATCAACTTTCGAAGGATCAAGGAAAACCCGAGCATCAACGTGTTCACCCTGGCCGAAGTCGAAAAGGTGGAAGGCTCCCCGGGAAACTATAACGTGAGCATCAAGCTCAGCCCCCGGTATGTCAACGACAACTGCACCTGTTGCGACGAATGCGCCAAGGCCTGTGACACGGAGATACCCAATGAGTTCAATTTCGGGATGGATCAGCAAAAGGCCGCCTATTTTCCTTTTGAGATGGCCTTTCCAGCCCGTTATGTCCTGGCTCCGGAGATTATCGGCAGCGACGCCGCTCAAAAATGCAAGGAGGCCTGCCCATACGATGCCATCGATCTGGACATGGAGGCCAAAACCATCGAACTGAATGTCGGAGCGATTGTCTGGGCTACCGGATGGGAACCTTACGACGCCACCAAAATGGACAATCTCGGATTCGGCCAATACGAAAATATCGTCACCAACATGATGATGGAGCGATTGGCCGCACCCAACGGCCCCACCCAGGGAAAAGTCCTCCGGCCGTCTGACGACAAGGAGCCTGAAAGTGTCGCATTTGTCCAATGCGCCGGCTCCCGGGATGAAAATCATCTTCCCTATTGCTCTTACATCTGCTGTATGGCCTCGCTGAAGCAGGCCACCTATGTGCGAGAACGGTATCCCGATGCGAAAATCTACATTTTCTACATCGATATGCGATCGCCGGGCCAGCGGTATGAAAAGTTCTACAATATGGTCAAGGAAGACGAAAATGTCTTTCTGATCAAGGGAAAGGTTGCCGAAGTCAGCCAGGATCCGGGCACCAAGAACGTTACCGTGGTCGCGGAAAACGCGGTCACCGGAGAAAAGATTCATCAGGAAGTGGAGATGGCGGTCCTTGCCACGGGCATGCAGCCGACGGCAGCCAACATCACCCTGCCGGCGGATCTGAAATTCAATACGGACGGGTTTATCATTAATGACTTTGCAAAAGGCGGGATGTTCGCCGCCGGATGCGCTGCCAAACCGGCCGACGTGGTGTCATCGAACCAGAATGCAACCGGTATGGCATTGAAGGCGATTCAAACCCTGGTGAGGAGGTAGGAGGTTATCCATGGGTAAAAAATATGGTGTGTATATCTGCGAAGGATGCGGCATCGGGGATTCCCTGGATATCGAGGCACTGAAAGGTGTTCCGGAGGAAGAGGGTCTGCCGGTTAAAACGCATCCATTTTTGTGTTCCAAGGAGGGCGTTGAGTTTCTGAAAGCCGACATCGCCGAAGGCACCAATACACTGGTGTTGGCGGCCTGCTCACGCCGCGTCAATTACGATGTGTTTCGCTTTGACGGCTGCATTGTGGATCGGGTCAATCTTCGCGAACAGGTGGTCTGGTCCCATCCGCGCAGCGAATTTCCCAAGCTGGAGGAAGATCAGAAAGACGATGGGGTGCATTTCGATCGCGTTCAGATGCTGGCCGAAGACTATGTGAAGATGGGTATGGCCCGGGTCGAAAAGATCGATCTGCCCGAACCCTACCAGATGGAGACCTTCAGCCGCAAAATCCTGGTGATCGGCGGCGGCATGACCGGCATGACGGCGGCTCTGGATGCAGCGGCCACCGGTTATGATGTGACCATTGTCGAAAAGGAAGATCAGCTGGGCGGACATGCCACCCAGTGGCGGAAACAACTGCCGGCCAGCGATCCGTTTGATGCTCTTTCGACGCCCCGTGTTCAGGAGACGATCCAGGCGGTGGAGGCCAGCGACAAGATCACCGTAAAAACGAGTACGATGGTGGCCCGTCTGGCCGGAGAGCCCGGAGACTACACGGTCACCCTTAAAACGCCGGGCGAGAAAATCGCCTTTGACGTGCCCTATCCGCTGCCGGACGAAATGAAGGTGGACGACAAGGGCAAGGAACTGGATGCCGAAACGCTTCACAAGAAGTTTCTCGAATATAACGAGGGCAGGGAAGATATCCTGAAGTTCGATCCGAAAGGCGAAAAATTCGGGGCCGTGGTGCTGGCCGCCGGCTGGCAGCCTTATCAGCCGAAAGAGGGCGAATTTGCGCACCTGGGATTCGGTGCAAGCCCGGATGTGGTCACCAATGCCCGGTTCGAAGAGATTGCCAAGGCCGGAAAAATCGTCCGCCCCTCCGACGGCAGGGAGGCCAAATCCGTCGTATTTGTCCAGAGCCCCGGCACCGAAGGCAACGATTCAGACTTCGAGTATGCCGGTGCCGTCACCAGTCTGGTAGCACTGAAGCAGGCCAAATACGTTCGGGAAGATTACGCCGATGGAAAGGCCTTCATCATTTACCAGCACATGAGGACCCCCGGACTCCAGGAGAATTTCTACAAGAGCATCCAACAGGATCCGGGTATTTTCCTGACCAAGGGGGAAGTAAAAGGCGTGTCCGGAAACGGCGACGGGCTCGTTGTAGAGGCCAGCGACACCCTCCTGGGTGAAACGCTCGGCATCAAGGCCGACATGGTTGTTCTGGCCACCGGCATGGTGCCGGCCACCGTGGACGATCCGGTGGTCAACATGGCCTACCGGCAGGGTCCTGCCTTTCGCGACATCGACCTGTTCAACGGATACGTGGACTCCAATTTCATATGCTTCCCCTATGAAACCCAGAGGACCGGCATTTACGCCGCCGGTGCCATCCGCCGCAGCATGACCGTGGAAGAATCCGTTGAAGACGCTTCCGGTGCGGCTCTGAAAGCGATCCAGTGCCTCGAATCGGTCAATCGCGGAATGGCGGTCCATCCCCGGTCCGGCGATCTGACCTATCCGGATTTCTTTTTCCAGCGCTGTACCCAGTGCAAGCGGTGTACGGAAGAATGTCCGTTCGGCGCCCTTGACGATGATGAAAAGGGAACTCCGAAACCGAATCCCTCCCGGTGCCGGCGATGCGGAACCTGCATGGGGGCCTGCCCGGAGCGGATCATCGGCTTTGCCGACTACAACATCGACAGCATCGGCTCCATGGTCAAAAACGTCGGCGTTCCGTCCGAAGACGACTACGAAGAACCACCGATGCGGGTCCTGGGTCTGATCTGCGAAAACGATGCCTATCCGGCCATCGATATTGCCGGACTCAATCGGCTGTCCTACTCGGCCGACGTTCGGTTCATCCCGGTGCGGTGTCTCGGTTCTGTAAATGTGATCTGGATCAAGGACGCCCTGTCGGTTGGCATGGACGGCGTCTTCCTGATGGGCTGCAAGCACGGCGACGATTATCAGTGCCACTTCGTCAAAGGTAGCGAGCTTGCCGAAATCCGGGTCAAGAAAATCGGAGAGGCGCTGGCCAGCCTCGCCCTCGAGAACGAGCGGGTGGCCCAGTTCCAGGTGGCCATCGACGAATACGACAAGATTCCGCAAATTATCAATGAATTTGTGGAAATGATTGAGGAACTCGGACCGAACCCGTTCAAGGGCTTCTAACCGGCGCAGGTATGGTGAACGGTACCAACCACGCGATTCATATTAGGAGGTTTGCAAATGTCAGTACAAAACATGGTTGAACCGGATGTGGGGTTTATCAATGAGGTGGCCTCACTCGGCGGCGGCGACCTGAAAAAGTGTTTCCAATGCGCGACCTGTTCGGTGGCTTGTGCCATTTCACCGGACACGAAACCGTTTCCGAGAAAGGAAATGATCGCTGCATCCTGGGGGCTGAAAGACCGTCTGGTGGCCGACTCGGACATCTGGCTGTGCCACAATTGCGGCGACTGCACCACCCGGTGCCCNAGGGGCGCCAAACCGGCCGAGGTTCTGGCAGCCATCCGCGCCTATGCCATTAATGAATATTCGACTCCCAAGGGGCTTGCCAAAGCCGTGGCCAATCCGAAGATGCTGCCGGTGCTTCTGGCCGTTCCAGCGGCCATCTTTATCGGCCTTGGCCTGATACTGAAAATGTTCGGGATCGACTGGCTCAATTTTGCGCCCCATGGCNATGTGATCTGGCAGGCCCACTTTATCCACAACTATCTGGTGGACATCATTATGATTCCCNCCTTCTTTGGAGCCATCGGCGTTTTTACTCTCGGGTTGAAGCGTTTCGTGGTGGATATGCATAACAGTGCCGTGGCTGAAGGCAAGACGCAGCGGACCGAATTCGAACCCATGGAATTTATCAAGGCCATCGGGCGGGTGGTACCGAAGATCCTCAAGCACAAGCAGTTCAATGAATGCACGGAAAACAAGGATCGCTCGACCGCTCACATGATGGTCCTGTTTTCGTTTATCGGACTGTTCATTGTCACAAACTGCTTTTTTGTCGCCGAATGGATCCTTCACATCGAAGGGCCCTACAGCCAGCTCAGCCCCGTCAAGTGGCTCGGCAACGTCAGCGGGGTCGCCCTGATTATCGGCGGATTCCTGCTGCTGAAAAACCGCCTGGGAAAAACCGACCAAGGTTCCACCTACTGGGATTGGTATCTCATCGGTATGGTCCTGGCCCTCGGCCTGACCGGCATGGGGACCCAGATGCTCCGTCTGGCCGGATTTGCCGGCCCGACCTACGTTGTCTACTTTTTCCACCTGCTGTTCATCTGGGCGCTGTTTGCCTACACGCCGTTCTCCAAACTGGGCCATCTGGTCTATCGGACCACGGCCATGACCTACCAGGAGTATTCGGGACGAAAATAAATCCCATCACCAATAAAAAAAGGGGCCGGTTTCGGCCCCCTTTTTTATATAGGAAACCTGTTATTACTTCTCCGGCAGTGACGCGAGATCATCTAAAAGCTGCCGATACATCGGACGCAATTCAAAATTCGTGGTGGCCGCTTTCTTTTCGAGCGCTTTCAGGAAATTATATGGCAGACGCCGCTGAACCCGGTTTACCAGCCAGGCCG
>Ga0049113_10000131_pt1 | contig 16512 bp, 15 predicted proteins | sample WorMettanBELIZE1_FD_55214 | JGI IMG/M metagenome (GOLD analysis project Ga0049113, IMG submission 55214) | Marine gutless worms symbiont microbial communities from Max Planck institute for Marine Microbiology, Germany - Olavius tantulus BELIZE.1 | ecosystem: Host-associated > Annelida >... | reverse complement strand
TTAATCGATACCAGCTTTGCAGCAACAGAGCCTTGAACATCATCGATGGTGGCCACGTCTTCTTGCCTGTCCGGTTCGCATGGACACCCGATAATAATTTTCAGGCTTTGTCCAATCAATCAGCTCATGAACCTCATCCAGCTTCTTGCAAGGCATCGTGTTCTATCTGAATTGGATCTGCTAAACTACGTTGTTGCAAGTTTTTCCACGCCAACTGTTGCTCCCCCGGTACGCAATTTTTATGAGTCAACCTTATCTCAAATCCCAGCAACTTTGGGGATCTCGTACAAAGGTCTCGTGACATGAATACCCCACCGGACATCGACGATCTACGTTGGCAATACGGCGACGGTGATGCCGTAGAGGCAAATCAGGCCGTCGTCGATGAGATTGCCCGACTCATCAAGGCCAAGGAGCGTGAGCGCCTGCGGGCGGTGCTGGACCATTGGTCTCCGACGGATGTGGTCGAGCTGTTCGTTGCATTGCCGCTGAAGCGGGCCCGCAAGCTTTTCGAGTGGCGTGATCGAGAGACCGTAAAGGCCGTCGCCCTACTCAGTTCGGAGTTCCGCACGGCTCTCCTCAAAGATGTCTCGATCGCCCGTATCGTCAAGGTGCTGGATAAGATGGAGCCGGAAGATGCCCTCCAGGATCTCGACGACCTTCCGGAAGAGGTGGCACAACAGGTCCTACCTAGGCTCCGCGCGCGCTCGGCAATCGAAGTACTGCAGGCCCACGGCGAGGACTCCGCCGGCAGCATCATGAGTCGCAAGTTCGTCGCTGTTCCCGTGTACTGGACCATCGGGATGGTGACTGCCGAGATCCGCGCCAATGCCCAGCTGATCGAGAAGCTCTACGGCGTGAGTGTAGTCGATGCCGAGCGGCGGCCAGTCGGTTATCTCAAGCTCCGAGACTTGCTGCTGCCCAAGGAGGCCAGTGTCCGCGAGGTGATGCATACGGATTTCATCGCCGTGACCCCGGGTATGGATCAGGAGGAAGTGGCGCGCCTGGCGGACCGTTACGAGCCCAATGTGATGCCCGTGGTGGATGCGGACGGCCACCTGGTCGGGCGCATCACGCCGGACCGTCTGCGGCAGGTCATCCGGGACGAGGCGGAGGAAGACATCAAGATCATGGCCGGGCTTGCGACCGATACCCAGCAAGACGAGTCCGTCCGGCGCATTGTGCGCGGGCGAGCCCCTTGGCTGCTGGTCGGACTAATGGGGGCGAGCCTGTCGGGGGTCGTCGTAGGGGCCTATGAAGAGCAGCTGGCACAGGCCGCGATTTTGGCCAGCTTCATCCCCATCGTCATGTCCACCGCGGGCAATGCCGGCATCCAAGCATCGACGGTGGCGGTGCAGGGGTTGGCGACCGGAACCCTGACTTTTGCCGACCTGGGCTGGCGGTTGGGCAAGGAGCTGTTGGGCGGACTCGCCAACGGCGCCATTGCGGCGATTGCGCTGGTCTTGTTCGTGCTTTTGGTATCGCATCTAGGCGACATTGAGGTGCCGTTGCGCCTGGTGATCACCGCAGGGCTGGCGGAGATGACCGTTGTCGTTGCTGCAGTCACCGTAGGGGCTACCATCCCCGTGGTATTGGATCGTCTCAGCATCGACCCGGCCATGGCCACCGGTGTGTTCATTACCACAGGGAACGATATTCTGGCCGTGGTGATTTTCTTTGTTACGGTGACCCTGTTCTATTTTGTTTGAACTACGCTGGTTTTTTCTCTACGGATTTGCGAAGAACGAGCGGGCCAACATCGATGAGCGTGAATTGCGTCTATTCCGGGAAGTGGCAACGGACTTGCTCGGGCTCGGTGATCGGCAAATCGCCGTTGCGCTTTCTTCCGGTGAAATAGAAGAGATTTGTCATGACCACAACCAAGAGTAACAGTCGAATCCTGGCAGAAATGCATGAAACTGCTCGCGGATTGCACGCAGCCGGCCTGATCGACAAACGACGCATGCACGAGTTTGATGCATTGTGTCATCTCGATGTCGAGGAGATACCGCCGGGAAAGATCAGAGCGCTTCGCAAAACGGCGCATGTCAGCTAAGCGGTTTTTGCCCCTATCTTGAATACGAGTGTGTCCACCGTTCAAAAGTGGGATATAGGTAAGGAGAAGCCGAGCAGGCCTTCCTTGAAACTACTCATTCTCCTTGACAGAAAGAGGTTCCTGCAACGTGGTGCTTACAAGATACGGACGACGCACCAAGGGCTTGTTCTCTGCCATGGAATCTTGGTGGCGATAGAGCGAGGTCAGTGCATCTATGAATGCTGGAATGCAAGATCGGACCCAATGCCATTAAGTTAAGCGTTACCGGTCGGCAAAGTAAGCGAAAAAACTACGAATCACGCGAATCCTCATGAATAGATTCGCGAGATTCATAATTTTCTCTTTCGTATTCCGACTAACCACGACTAGTGGCCAACAGCTAACTTAGTGGCATTGAGATCGGACCCGCTTGAGACACTTTCTTGCCCCGGTTGGTTCTATGGTCCCCCCTATAGGTTGAAAGAATGCGTTGAATCTCTTATCTTTTGTGACAGTGCATCAGCGGCGGTTCTGGCTATATTGAGGAGACGCTTATCAATTATCGTTCTGGCAATATCGGCATAGAAAGCGAAAATACAGCTTTGAAGAGAACCATAAACTCTAACTTCTGGTCTCTGGAACGTCGGTGGGGGTTTGTCCATCTCGCCCGTGGTTTCGGGTGTCTCCTTTCCCTGTTTACTTTCCTGGATTTACCTCTCCTGCCTGGGAATCTCCTGTATGAGCATATAAGTATGCTTGATGTTTTGGAGCACTATTTTGACATAGACGATGCGAAGGAAAAAGATACGTTCCAGACGATCGCATTCTTCATTCTCGTTATATTGCTTGCGTTGGTTATTCTTCGTTGGCGTTTGGAAGATTTTCGGAAAGAGGTTGTCTTGGTTTTTATTGCTCCTTTTGTTTCAAGCTTGGAAACAAACAAAGATCGGGACGATCCCCATAACAGATTGGAACTTCAACGGAAATGGCTAAAGATTAGTTTCGCGTTCGTGCATGCACTTCTCTTCGGTTTTGCATGGATGGCGCATGGTTTTCCGAGTGCGTTTTTTACACAGCCTTGGCCGTGGACGTCGGAGTACGTGTGGTCGTATTGGCATCAGCCGTTTCTGTATGTGTTACTGACCGCGATTCTAATGATTACGGTTTGGCGTTATTTGAAGGTCCTGGATCGAAAGCACCGGTGAAAAGCAGGCGCGCACAGTTCCAAGACAGTCTTCTAGTGAATTTTCGCCAGCCGTTCCGCGCTTTAGTGGCTTGCAGGCAAGTACGTTGAGCATTAGCAACCACGAGGTTTTCATGATGGTGTTAACCAACTCGATATTCCGTGTTAGGTTCCGGGTCGGTGCGGTTCTTGCCGCAGTTCTCATGTCTGGTGGTGTCCAAGCAGCATCAATCACTCCAGTTCTTAGCTGGTATGTGTTCGACGAGCAATCCGGCGCTTTTGCTAAAGTGGCGCGGCATTGCGCCGAGAAATCGGATAGCGCTTACCGCGTTGAGCTCAAGCCGCTTCCCACTGACGCCGACCAGCAACGCGAGCAGTTAGTGCGGCGTCTGGCCGCGCGGGATAGCGATATCGATATTATCGGAATGGACGTGATCTGGACCGCGGAGTTCGCGCAAGCAGGATGGATCCTGCCCTGGCCGCAGGACGAAGCCCGGCAGATCAGAATGGGCCGGATCGACGCCGTTGTGCAGAGCGCTGTCTACGAGGGGCGGCTGTGGGCGGTGCCTTTTACCACCAACGCTCAGCTTCTTTGGTACCGCACTGACCGGGTGCCGCAACCGCCGCGGACGTGGGACGAAATGATCGACTTGGCCGAGAGGCTCGGGGGGGACGGCACGATCCAGGCCCAAGGTGAGCGCTATGAAGGACTCACGGTCTTTTTCGTTTCCCTACTCGCATCCGCCGGGGGCTCGGTGCTCGACGAACAGGCGGATGCTCCCGCCTTGGGTAGCGCCCCCACCCGGGAGGCCTTGCGCATCCTGCATCGCCTTGCCGGATCCCCATCCGCCGATCCGGGATTAGCCACCGCCCGCGAGGACCAGTCACGCCTTGCCTTTGAGTCCGGCGGCTCAAGCTTCATGGTCAACTACACGTACGTGTGGCCGAACGCCCGAAAGAATGCCCCGGCGGTCGCCGAGCACATGGGCTGGGCGCGTTGGCCCGCGGTGGAGCCGAGGCAGCCCAGCCGAGTCACGATCGGGGGAATCAACCTCGGGGTGGGAGCCTTCTCAGACCATCCGGTCCTAGCACGGCGTGCCGCTGCTTGTATCGCCTCCCCGGAGAGTCAGCGTATCGCCGCTGAACGCGGTGGCTTGCCTCCGACGAGTGACACGCTCTACGACGATCCGCAGGTACGGGCGACGTTTCCCTTTGCTGACCTGTTGCGCGAGACGTTGCGTGATGCTGTGCAACGTCCCCGGACACCCCTCTACAATGATGTCTCGCTGGCGATCAGCCACACTCTGCATCCCCTCTCCAAGCTCGAGCCTGAGCGGGATGCCAAGCGCCTCCGCGATGCCGTAGGCCGCGCACTGCGCTCGGAGGGCCGGTTATAAATGGAAACCTAGCCAAATGCAGTGCGTTGGGCACGCTACACCCCTTCCCGTCGAGGGTGTCGCAAAAGGCCACATCCTTTGGAGGAGGGGGCTGACAGCTGCCGGTTTGGACTCGATAAGGACCACCGTTCTGTCGGTTCACTCCAAAACATCAGGCCGTCATTCTGGCTGGGACGCCGGAATCCAGGGGCCAGGGACGGCAAGTTGCAGGGATCTGCAATACTTGATGTCCGCACTTCTATGCATAGGCCCGAAAGAAAAAACGAAAGTCGATTGCATACTTCGAGCTGCCATCCCTGGACGACTGGGTTCCGGGGTCCCACCCGGAACGACGGTGAAGTTCTAGGTTGCCGGTCTTCGCGGACCCGATGTCGCTTTGGGATGTTGGACCCTGCCGGCTTTTGCGACACCTTCCGTCGGGAGAGGGCCGAGGAGAGGGGATCAAAAAAGAAATGGAAGTAGTTAATGAACCTCTCTCTAACCACTGAGGAGCACCTAGCCTGGCTCTTGTGCACCCCGGCGGCTCTGGCCATGCTGCTGGTGACCGCCTATCCGATCAGCTATGCTTTGTGGCTTTCGCTCTTCCGCTACGACTTGCGTTTCCTGGACGAACGGGCTTTCGTTGGGCTCGCCAATTATGCCAGTGTGCTCACTTCCGGAGTCTGGTGGGAGTCGCTGGCTAACACCCTGATCATCACCATCAGCTCGGTTTCCATCGAGCTGGTGCTGGGCATATTACTCGCGTTGTTGATGCACCGGGTTCTCTTCCTGCGCAGCACGGTTCGTGCGTCTATCCTGGTCCCTTACGCCATCATTACCGTCGTTGCGGCTTTGGCCTGGAAGTTCGCCTTCGACCCAGTCACGGGATTCCTGAACCCATGGTTCGGTCTGGAGACGGCCTGGTTAACGGAACGCTGGTCGGCTTTCCTGGTGATCATCCTCACCGAGGTATGGAAGACCACGCCCTTCATGGCCCTGCTGCTGCTTTCGGGCTTGACGTTGGTTCCCCAGGACCTGCTGGACGCGGCGCGCGTGGATGGGGCGAGTGCCTGGCAGCGTTTCTTTCGGGTGACCTTGCCCCTGATGCGCAATGCGGTCATGGTGGCTCTGCTGTTCCGTAGCCTGGATGCTTTTCGCATCTTCGACACCGTCTTCGTGCAGACCCGCGGCGCCCAGGGTACTGAGACGGTATCCATCGTCGGCTATCATGTCCTTGTCAGCCGGCTTAACCTCGGGCTCGGCTCGGCGGTGTCGGTGCTGATCTTCCTGTGCGTCGTCGCCATCGCGATGCTCTTCGTCAAAGGTCTTGGGGCCAACTTCGCCGCGGAGGACAAAGCGTGAGCCCGCACAGAGGTATGCTTGAGACTTTGTTCTGGCGCACCGGCAGCCTGGTCGTGATCGCCTATGCGTTGCTGCCGGTTGCGTGGATCCTGTCCTTATCGCTTAAGCCCGCGGCGGACCTGAACGACAACCGCTTCGTCCCACGGGAGCTCAGCCTGGAGCATTACTGGGCGATCTTCGCGGACGCTCAGTTTCCGGCAGCGCTTTGGAACTCCATCGGCATCGCCGCAGTTTCAACTCTGCTCGCCGTGTCGCTGGCCATGTTCGCCGCCTATGCCATCGTGCGACTGCGCTTTCGCGGACGCGCCCTCATACTGGGGGTGGCCTTGTCCATTGCCATGTTTCCTCCAGTGGCGCTCATCGGTCCGTTGTTCAACCTTTGGCGGAACATAGGTCTCTACGACACCTGGCCGGGTCTTGTTCTACCCTACATGACTTTTACCCTACCGTTGGCTATTTGGATCCTGTCGGCCTTCTTTCGCGAGATCCCGTGGGATTTGGACAAAGCGGCCCGCGTAGACGGTGCGACGCCGCTTCAGGCGTTCCGCCACGTGATCGCCCCTTTGGCAGCGCCGGGGATCTTTACTGCAGCCATCCTGGTGTTCATCTTTGCGTGGAACGATTTTCTGTTCGCCGCGGCGTTGACCTCCACCAACGATGCTAGGACGGTGCCCGCTGCCATCGCCTTCTTCACCGGCAGCTCCCGCTTCGAGCTGCCAACCGGTTCCATCGCTGCTGCCTCCGTAGTGGTTACGGTTCCGGTGAGCCTGGTGGTCCTCATCTTGCAACGGCGCATCGTTGCCGGACTTACGGCGGGCGCAGTCAAGGGGTAGAAATGGCGGAGATCGTTCTTGAGCAGGTAAACAAACTCTTTGCGGATGGCACACAAGGTCTCCGGCCAACAGACTTGACCATTCGCGACGGCGAGCTATTCATTCTGGTTGGACCCTCCGGGTGCGGCAAGTCGACACTTCTCAAAATTATTGTTGGTCTCGAGTGGCCTACATCTGGAGATGTCCGTGTTGGCGGCGAGTTGGTTACGGAGAGAGATCCAAAAGACCGTAACATGGCTATGGTTTTCCAAAGTTATGCGATCTATCCTCACATGACCGTGCGCGAGAACATGGCCTTCCCGCTAAAGCTGGCCGGGATGGATAACGCAGAGATCGCTGCGCGAGTTGAAGAGGCTGCAACCATCCTGGAGCTCGGCGGACTGCTCGAACGTAAACCCGCGGCGCTCTCCGGCGGCCAGCGGCAGCGCGTAGCCATGGGCCGAGCGATCGTGCGCCAGCCTGCCGCTTTTCTGCTCGATGAGCCGCTTTCGAATTTGGACGCCAAGCTCAGAGTGCAGATGCGAACCAAACTGGCGCGGCTGCAGCGGCGTCTCGGTACAACAATGGTGTATGTCACGCACGATCAGACCGAGGCCATGACACTCGGCCATCGGATTGCAGTGTTGCGTAAGGGGGAGATCCAACAGACAGGAACGTCGCGGGAGCTATACGGACGTCCAGCCAACTTGTTCGTCGCTGGCTTCGTCGGCTCGCCTGCCATGAACCTCCTTCCTGCAAGAATCGAGGAGAACAGGCTCATTCTTCCCATGAGCGAGGTCGCCCTTCCCGAAGATTCTTCTTATAGCTTGCTGCGGGGAAAGCGCGAGGTCATAATAGGTATTCGCCCAGAAAATTTTCGCCACGCGAATCGGTCAGACGCCGGAGTGTTTAAATTCCGAGCTCGGTTAGAAGTGGTTGAATGGCTTGGGGCTGATCTTTTCGTGCATTTCGACGTGCAAGGTAATACCGGCGGGAGGTTGGGCGCACTGCATCGGGAGCTTGAGATCGATGCCGGGCATGATGGTTGCTTGCGTGTTGTGGGGCGCCTGGGAGCAGATATTCGAGCGCAGGAAGGGGAAACAATCGACCTTTCCGTCGAACGAGGCGATGTCCACTTGTTTGATTCTGAAACCGGCGAGAATATCACTCCGGTGGTTTCATGATTTTCCGGTTCTCCCGAGCGATCTTTTTCCCATCGATATAAAGGTGCGCATGGCCCTCACCTGCCCCATGCTCGGGTGAAAAACGGAAGTTCTCGGTGACGATCTCCAGATTCCGCCCCGACCTGGCGTCCTTGTGAATTACCAGATCGACCCGCGGAATGGCAGCATCACCTGCAACCTCAATGGTTCTGTGGTTATGGTGATGCACGGCCTGCCGGGATGTCTTGGCTCGGTGCCCTGAGGTATTCCTTGACCGCTGGGTGCCGAGAAGGTAGCCACCGAAAAAGACTGCCACCACAACCAGGGTGATGACCGTCTTTTCCCTCCCGCTCATAGTGGTCTAACGAGTCGCCGGTGATGGCATGGATGTTTCAACCGGCAAGCAGCCAAAAAACTGCGTTGATGATCGCTGTGCGCCGAATTTTGCGACACCCTCGCCGGGAGAGGGGCTTTTGCGACATCCTCCTTGTCCTCCGGGGAAAGGTGACTGTCGGGCCGTAGGGCCTTATACTGGGGCCTCTCGCTTGGTCTTATCTGCCGCCGCAGTCCATACCTGACGCCGACGCGGCCTAGTCTCGGAAATTTTTCGTCATATCCCACATGCAGCCACAACAACTGATCGAGTTTGTTGGTAATCACTGGGTGCTCTTCACGATGCTGGCGGTGATTATCGCCCTGTTGGTCCACAATCTACTCGTCAGCGGACGGGGCTCTGTGGATCCGGCCAGGGTGACGGAGCTCATCAATCACAAAAACGCCTTGGTGGTGGATGTACGGCCGACGGCCGATTTCGCGCAAGGACACATCATCAATGCGCTCAATCTCCCCATGAACGGTTTCAAAAAACAGATCGGGACCTTGCAAAAATGCAAGGAGCGCCCCATCTTGGTTGCTTGTCGCTCGGGCTCCCAGTCGGCGATGGCCTGCCAACAGCTGCGCAAGGAAGGCTTCGAGAATGTGTATAACCTGCGCGGCGGGGTCCTGGCCTGGCAGAGTGCTAATCTGCCCTTGTCCAAGAAGAACACTGAGAGGCTATCTAAAAAAGGACCGTAGGCCAGCATAGGCAGTAGGCTGGGTTGAGGAACGAAACCCAGCGGTTATGGCTCGTTCCCACGCTCCAGCGTGGGAAGGTCGTTGTGGCCACTTCAGCGGCCAAGATCCCTCATGGGGACAAAGTTTTATGACGCTGGAGCGTTTGGACTTGCTCCCACGCTGGACAGCGCGACTGATTTGTGGGGATACCTCAGAGTCTGGCTCCCTTTCAACCCAACCGGATGATCGCCGATGGCCGAGAACGAGCAGCAGAGCGAAAGGCAGTTTGTAGTGCACCGCATCTACACCAAGGACCTTTCCTACGAAGCGCCGAATGCCCCTAATATCTTCCGCCAAGAGTGGCAACCCAAGCTTGAGCTCAACATGAATACCCAGGCGAACAAGCTTGACGAGAACACCTTCGAGGTTGTCCTATCGGTCATCGCTACCACCAAGCTCGCCGACAAGACGGCCTCGATCGTGGAGGTACATCAGGCGGGCCTGTTCGGGATTCAGGGGTTCCCGGACTCGGAGCTCGCCCATCTGGTCGGGGCTTACTGCCCCAATCTGTTGTTTCCCTACGCACGTGAGGTCGTCTCCGATCTGGTCACCAAGGGCAGCTTCCCTCAACTCGTGCTGCAGCCGGTCAATTTTGACGCCTTGTTCGCCCAGCACCAGCAACAGATGGCGGATCGGGCCAAGGGTAATCCCGCCCCGACCTCGCATTGAGTCAGCCCGTCGCTCCCGCGTTCGCGGTCCTGGGTGCCGGCTCTTGGGGCACGGCGCTCGCATTGCTGCTGTGTCGCAACGGCCACCGCGTGCGACTTTGGGATCATGCTCCGGAGCAGATTCTGGCCTTGGACCGTGACGGAGAAAATTGCCGTTACCTACCTGGGTTTCCGCTGCCGCCGACATTGCAACCCGTAGCGGAGCTCACCGATGCCTTGGAAGGGGTAAGCGAGCTCCTGGTCGTCATTCCCAGCCATGCTTTCGCCGCCGTATTGTGTCGGCTTCCCGACCGACTGTCGGAGGGGCTTGGCATGACCTGGGCCACCAAGGGGTTCGAGCCCGGCTCCGGGCGACTCCTGCATCAGGTCGCGGAAGAAATCCTAGGATCCCGGGATCTAGCCGTCGTCTCCGGCCCCAGCTTTGCACGAGAGGTGGCCAAAGGGTTGCCCACGGCGGTCACTGTGGCCTCCCGGAGACCGGAACACGCGCAGCGCGTAGCTGGCTATCTGCATAGCGACTACTTCCGGGTCTACACCAGCGACGACTTGATCGGTGTCCAGGTAGGTGGTGCGGCCAAGAATGTGCTGGCAATCGCCGCCGGCATTGCCGACGGTCTCGGCTTCGGGGCCAACACTAGAGCCGCCCTGATTACGCGCGGGCTAGCAGAGCTGATTCGGTTTGGCACTGGACTGGGCGGCAGGCGGGAGACCTTTATGGGCCTCGCCGGGCTCGGAGATTTGGTCCTCACCTGTACCGACGACCAGTCCCGCAACCGCCGCTTAGGTCTCGCCCTGGCGCGGGGGCTGAGCGTCGAGGAGGCCAAGCACGAGATCGGCCAGGAAGTGGAAGGCGTGATAACAACCCGTGCCGTCAATGCCATCGCCCACTGCCTAGGGGTGGAGATGCCTATTTGTAGCCAGGTGTTCGGTGTCTTATACGAAGGTCGCACGCCGGAGCAGGCTACCCGCAGTCTCCTCATGCGCAGCAGCAAGGCCGAGTTAATCTGAGGCGTAAAATTCGAGTATCCAACCCCTAGTACAATGTTTCATATAATTTTCTGATTTGTCATTTCTCGCTGCACGCGAAACGCAGGACTTCTCCTTTCGATCGAAATGACCACAGAAAAATTAGATGGAATGACCTACTAGTTTCGACGCGGTTAGTAAAAACACCGGGCTCCAGCGAAACCATTCTGACGCCAGACCTCGTAAAGGATGATCGGCACCGCGTTCCGCGGGTCTCTGGGCCAAACAGAAAAGCATCCCCCGCCTGGCAGGCCGGTTGCGTAGAAGGGATTCTACCGCGTGTGCTGCATGCCTATAATCTACCTTTAGGTCTTGATCGCAGATAGACCCCGAGAGATGAGTGAATCCGTACCTTAACCTATTCGCGGTAATCCAAATCCGCGCGGCGCAGTTGCCGGACCTCGAGCCCAAACCCGAGGGGTTCGATCAGGTGTAGACAAGTGCCGGCATTGGCAAAAAGGCGCATGATGTTCCCGGTGTTGGGCGGAATCTCCGGTTGGTATAAGACCACGTCGAACATATGCCGATCCTGTCGAATTAAGCGGTGGCGAAGGCTTCGAGCCATCATAGCCATGTAACGGCATGACGGATAATCTACCATGTGCATGGCGAATGACCCTCGGCTGGTAATCGACTTTTGCGGATTGCACTTCGCCACCCCCCTGGTATTGCTCTCCGGGTGTGTCGGCTTCGGTGCGGAATATCCGCGCGTCCAGGGATTCTCGAATCGGGATGCCGGGGCCCTGTGCCTCAAGGGAACCACGCTGGAGCCCCGGCTGGGAAACCCTCCGCATAGGATTTGCGAAACCGCGAGCGGCATGTTGAATGCCATCGGCCTGCAAAACCCCGGCGTCGATCATGTAGTGGACCGGGTCCTGCCTACCCTCGACTTTACCGAGACGCGGTTCATTGCCAACGTCTCGGGTACCACCGTCGAGGAATATTACGAGGTCACCCGCCGCTTCAATGACTCTCCTATCGACGCCATCGAGATCAACATCTCCTGCCCCAATATCAAGGAAGGTGGTGTGGCCTTCGGTAATGATCGAAAGCTGTCGGCACAGGTGGTCGCCGCCTGCCGAGCCGCTACCGCCAAGCCCCTGATCACCAAGCTCTCCCCCAATCAGACCGACATCGCCGAGAACGCTAGGATCTGCCTGGACGCGGGCTCGGATGCCTTCGCCGTTATCAATACCCTGATGGGCATGGCGATCGATAGCGAGGCTCGGACTCCGGTCATCGGCAACAATCAGGGTGGGCTGTCTGGGCCGGCCATCAAGCCCATCGCCCTACTGAAGGTACACCAGGTCTATCAGGTATGCCGCGAGCACGGGGTTCCCATCATCGGCCAGGGCGGTATCGCCGGCGCCGAAGACGCCCTCGAGTTCCTGATCGCCGGCGCCAGCGCGGTAGGAATTGGCACCGCCCTATTCTATGATCCGCTACTGCTCCCCACCATCAACCAAGGGATCTGCGCCTATCTGGACCGCCATGGGCTGACCAACGTGAGCCGGCTCACGGGTAGCTTGCAGCTCCATTCGTCGCCTATGGATTGCGCGGGAGATTCGTGTTCCGAACCCGAGATCGGCTAGTACACCCGTACCGAGGTACCGAATCAGACCTCCGTCTCCGACCATTCCAACATCGGCCCGAGGACGCGCCGGGCCATTTGCTCGAATTCCTTGCCGATGGGCTCGCGGCCACGGAAGGCGATGCGCACTGCGGCCTGATCCTGCTCCGGCGCGAGGTTGTAGTGCCCGCACCAGGCGTGGTCGAAGCCGCTGCCATAGCCGTGTTCCAGCCAGGCCAAGGCGCTCTCGGGGAAGAAGGCGAGGGGCCTGTTGAGCCCTTGCCGGCGCAGCTCGAGCAAATCCGAGAGCAAGCCTTCTGCGTCGGCGACCGGCGTCAGGCGCAAGATCCGGTCCTTGGCGACGAAGGTACTCGCCGGCTTGATCCCCTCCGGGGCTAGCAGATTCAGCACCAAATGGCGCACCCAGGCCCGCAGCCGGTCTTTGGCGCCGAGCTTGCCGAAGCGATAATCGACCAGTCCCGTGGCGTGCAGGTTCCCCAGCTGTCCTTGCAGGTGGAAGCCCGCCAGGGATAGATCCACCTCGATGGGTGCGGTCTCCGTCGTCAAATAGCCTTGCAGTCGTTGGACGAAATGCTCTGCTGCATCTAGCTGCTCGTCGAGGAACAATTCACCCGGTGCACCGTGGGGTAGGATACCCGCGCCCCGTAGGCGGGCCAGGATCGAAGGTGGTTCCTGCCCTGCCAATAATCCTTGCAACAACGCTTGATCGAGTCGATAGCGCTCCAGTCCTACTGCGTCGAAGGGCTCGGTATCCGGCGGGGCCTCCGCTTCCTCAGGCAGGCGCAGTCCGAGGCGTTCGGTGAGGAAATACTGGGCCGGATTGCGTAGAAAGCGGATCAGGTCCTCGAGCTCGATGGTTATGAACGCTTCTTCCGGTTCCGGGAGTTCGGCGTCGCAGAAGGTTGGAATCCCCTCTCCGACCTGGGTCCAGGCCGCCTCCAGCCAGGTCCGTGCATAGCTGAACAGGCGTTCGTCGTCCCGGTCGAAATAGCGGTGGCTGAAGGGTTGCAAGGGATGGCGCATGACCAGCTGCTCGACGGGGTCCGCGCCGTCGGGAAGCCGGTAGCCCCGGCGCAGATAGTCGAGCAGCTCGTCGATCACCACGGAGGGTATCCTGAGGCTGTTGTCGCGCTCGTCGTTTCCGACCCAGCTCAAATAGAAGACGTCACGGGCCGAGAGCAAGGCCTCGAGGAACAGGTAGCGGTCATCCCGGCGACGGGAGCGATCGCCGCGCCGGGGGTGGCGAGCCATGAGGTCGAAGGATAAGGGCCGCTGAGTGCGTGGGAAGTCGGTTCCATTCATGCCGATCAGGCAGACGACCCGGAACGGGATGCTACGCATGGGCACCATATTGCAGAAGTTGACCCGTCCGGTCAGGAAGTGGTGGGCACCGCGGTTGTCGTCCATCAGATCCCGGACTATGGTGCGCAGCACCTCCAATCCGACGGGCCGGTCGAACCCTACCGTCCTGGCCAGGGATGCCGCCTGGTCGAGCCCGTCGCGTACCAGCTGCAACAGGGTCTCTTCCTCATCATCGTCGGGGGCAAAACAGGCCACCAGTAGCTCGTTCACGGTGGACCGCCAGCCGGCCAGGCTCCGCGGGACCGCGAGGCGCCTGCGCCAGCTGCCGAGGGTCTCGACTAGGGCCGCCAGCTGCCCGAGATCGGCCGCCTCACTACCCTCTAGATTCGGGTAGGGCAACACCCCTGCGTAGAGCGCGTCATCCGCATTCGGCGGCAGTGCATAGCCGAGAAATAGGCGCTTCAGGCCGAAGGCCCAAGTATTGGCCGGTTCGTCCGGCAGATCCAGGTCGGTGCGCATGGCCCCGTCCTCACCCCAGCGTATCCCGCTTTCTCGCACCCAGGTCCGGATCCGTTCCAAGCCCTGGTGGTTGAGGTCGAAGCGTCGGCGGAGTGCGGGGACTTCGAGCAGAGACAAGAGCGCGCCGGCCTCGAAGCGGCTGCTCGGCAATGTGAGCAGGAATTTCATGGCATCCAACACCGGTCGCTCGCCGGCGATCCGCCGATCGGCAATGGACCAGGGGATGCGCATGGACCCATCCGCGGCGCCGAAAACCGCCTCCACATAGGGGGCGTACTGGTCGATGTCTGGTGCCATGACGATGATGTCCCGCGGCTCCAGGCTGTCGAGCTTCTCGAACAGGTGCAGCAGGCGATCGTGCAAGACCTGGATTTCGCGCAGCGGACCATGGGTGCTATGCAGCTGAATCGATGGATCGTCGCGAGCGATGACCCGCGGCTCCGACCCGCTCGGATCGGCCAGCTCCAGCAGATCCCGTTGCACCCGCTGTAGCAGGTTGTCGCCGCGTGGGGATACGAAGCGGTCCTGGTCCAGGCCACCAAGCTCGAGCAGCTGATCGAGAAATATCTGTCCCGCATGGCCGAGGGAGGCCAACAGTGGATTGCCCAGGTCCAAGAGTCCGGTGGGATCCGACCGACCGGCCCGCCGGCGTGCCTGACCGCGCTCGTTCACCAGGTCGGACCAATACTCACGGCAGGGGTTGAGGAAGAGCAGGTATACTGGAATCCGGTCCGCTAGGACACCGAGCATGCGCACATAGATGGGTGCCAGTGCGTTCAACCCGAATAGACACACCCGCTCCGGCAGTCCATCGGTGTCGGGTTCGCCCCGCGCCATTGCCGATTCCAGCTCGGCCAACAGCTGTGCTCGATGGACCTGGTCATCATCGGCGTCCAGGGCGCGCCACAGCAGGGCCTGCCAATGCCGATCCGCGCCCTGCTCCCAGTCTAGGACCAGATCCGGTCGAAAGACCAGGTATTGATCGAACAGGTCCGTGATGCGTTGCGCAAGTCGATACAGCTTCAGCCCCGAGGTGTCATCGGCAAGATAGCGCGTGAGGGGAGCGAAGGCCGACTGGTCGAGTAGAACCGGCAGCTGCTTATATACCCGCCACAGCAAGGCACCCTTGTCGAATCGGGTCGCATCCGGCGCATCGGGCAGCCAGGCTTGCAATACCCGCCACAAGAAGCGCGCCGGTAGGGGAAAGTCCAGCTGGGCACTGATACCGTTGTGCTGCGCCAGCTGTTGAGCGATCCAGCGGGCCATGCCCTGGTTCTGGACCACGATGGTTTCGGGTCGGAAGGGATCGGCAAGCGGGGTTGCGGTGATCCGCGCCAGCTCCTCGACCAGGGCCTCCAACCGGTTGCTGTGATAGATCTGGAGCATGTCCCTTCAGGAGTTGTACCTTATAAGTAAAATGCTCTTGGTTATCAAATGTGCTCCGGCTGTCAGCTGCCGGCTAGGGGTATCAGGGTGGGTTCAATTGGCTCCACTTGGACTTCCCGGACTGGCACAGCGCACCCTGGTCAACTTGCCGCGGCTATCGATACAGACTCCGCTGAACTTCGCCATGGCCCCTCACCTTTTAATCGTACTTTGCCGATGCGGTTCGCGCCGCCTGGCAGTGCTATCTTGAAAGCTCTCCCGCGCTCACCGCATATATGGACCCGTCCGTTTGCAACGGTAAAACACACCGGCTTTGGCGAAGGGAAAGGTTGCTGTCATCTATCCGGCCTCTGGCTGGGCATTCGAATACCCACGGCCTCGATGGAAAATTCGCGCACCTCGCCTGGAACATCCTATTGGCCTCAAAAGCCTCTGCGGTCGAACAAGTTTGAAAGGTGCCGATCTGACCGGTCTTGCCATCGGGTGTGTATTACCAACGCAACCGTTGTTGGAAGATGCCTCTCGCGTTTGGTGTTGACGGCGCCAGTGTCGGATCGGGGCGGGTTTTCCACCCGTTGTCCACGGCGGGGGCGCTCCCGACTTGCTTGCTGGCCCACGCGGGGAGCAACGGGTGGAAAACCCGCCCCCCATGGGCGATCAGGTGCCGGTCGCGAACCGGTACACTTCCTGCCGCGTCAGCAGTGCCCAACTGATGCGCGCGTTTTTGTTTGCTACCGCCACCATCGCCCGGTTGTGGCCCCGCTCCCGGACCAGGCGCTTGATCCAACGACGCCGGGCGTCTGACTTGTCTTTGCTTATCTTCCAGAATCTCCGGCAGCGCTCTTGGCGACCACCATGCCATTCTCCCCTAACACCCCGCCCGCTGGTTGACCACGGCCGTGTGCGCCTTTACCGCCGCCTGACGAAGCCGGTGTAACGCCTGCAGCTCTTGTTGCTCAATGGTCTTGACCGCAAC
>Ga0049113_10000130_pt1 | contig 16630 bp, 17 predicted proteins | sample WorMettanBELIZE1_FD_55214 | JGI IMG/M metagenome (GOLD analysis project Ga0049113, IMG submission 55214) | Marine gutless worms symbiont microbial communities from Max Planck institute for Marine Microbiology, Germany - Olavius tantulus BELIZE.1 | ecosystem: Host-associated > Annelida >... | reverse complement strand
GGGGGGGGGGGGGAGATTAGGTGGTTTGCGTGATCCATTCTACTTTGTAACATTTCAGGCTAACCAATTGATTTTATTGTTTCTTTGTTTTCGCAGATTCATTGTAGTGTGACAAAGTAGAAATAGGAAGTTAGCATACTAGATTGCGTGCATTCTACTGTACTGGTGTTTGTGCACAGTCTAACCCAATGCAAAGCCCCTCTCCCGCGGGAGAGGGGCTTTGAGGCTTAATTTAATAGCATCGGGTTGCTTTGCGTTCATGGAAACATTCACGTCGATCCAGGTGACTCATAATTATACCTGAGTGAATTTCCGTTCAATAGGCGCAGGTAGACTACTTCGGCAGTAGGTCGGTGGAAGCCAGGTGGTCGACTTGAGCCCAGGATTTCACTATCCAGGCGTTTCCATCGATGTGCAGCTGATTGACAGTGGCGTTGCGCAGATCGATCCGCATGCGTTCCTCAATTCCTTTCCCGACCGCGCGGCGGTAGCAATCCCCCAGGGGACCGCCGTGGCTCACCACCAGGACGCACTCTCCCCGGTGGCGTGCGGTGATCTCCGCAACCGCCCCGGTCACCCGTTCGAACCGCCGGCGGAGGCTTTCGCCACCGGGTATGGGCTCGTCCACCAGATATTCGCGCCGAATCCTGGCGGCGTGCAGTTGATCCCGTTCCACCTGGGTCCGATACAGTCCCGCCAGCACCCCTAGATCCCACTCGCGCAGGCGCGCGTCGGTGTGGACCGCTTGCCCGTTGCGGCTGACGATCGTCCAGACGGTCTGGAGGGCACGCAACAGGTCGCTACTATAGACGGCATCGAAGCGGGTGTCTTGCAGATGGGTGGCAGATGAGGGTGATGCGCGTGTACATGCTGGATCAAACATCGACCTGGCTACGTGCACTCACCTCCTTTGTCGCCCCGCGACCCGCAGGCGCAGGGCGTTGAGCCGGATGAAACCGGTGGCATCGCATTGGTCGTAGGCCCCGGTATCCTCTTCGAAAGTAGCGAGGGACGTATCAAACAGGCTATTGGTCTCGGACTTACGACCGACGACCATGACATTGCCCTTGTAGAGCTTCAGGCGCACTTGTCCGTTGACCACCTGCTGGGTGCGGTCGATGGCGGCCTGGAGCATCTCACGCTCCGGTGTGAACCAATAGCCATTGTAGATCAGCTTGGCGTAGCGGGGCATGAGCTCGTCCTTCAGCTGCGCCGCTTCCCGGTCCAGGGTCAGGGACTCCATGGCCCGATGAGCTTTGAGCATGATGGTCCCGCCGGGGGTCTCGTAACAGCCTCGGGATTTCATCCCCACGTAACGATTCTCCACCACGTCGTTGCGACCGATACCACGCTCGCCGCCGATGCGGTTGAGCGCGGTGAGAATCCCAGCGGGTGTCGATGGCTCACCGTCCAGAGCTACGATGTCCCCGCCTTCGAAGGTCAGCTCGATGTATAGAGGCTGGTCCGGGGCTTGCTCGGGAGCCCGGGTCCAGCGCCACATGTCGGTGGCCGGCTCGGTCCAGGGGTCTTCCAGGTCACTGCCTTCGTAGGAGATGTGCAGCAGGTTGGCGTCCATAGAGTAAGGGGACTTGGAGTCCGCGCGCTTCATTTCCACCGGAATGCCATGGGATTCGGCATAGGCCAGCAGCTTTTCCCGAGACAGCAGGTCCCACTCCCGCCAGGGTGCGATGATCTTCACGTCCGGCTTGAGGGCATAGGCGCTGAGCTCGAAGCGGACCTGGTCGTTACCCTTGCCGGTAGCCCCGTGGGCAATGGCATCGGCGCCGGTTTTATCGGCGATCTCCACCAGACGTTTAGCGATCAGGGGCCGGGCGATGGAAGTCCCGAGCAGATACTCGCCCTCGTAGACGGCATTGGCACGAAACATGGGATAGACGAACGCGCGCGCGAACTCCTCACGTAGATCCTCAATATGGATTTCCTTGATCCCCGTGGCCTCGGCCTTGGCCCGGGCGGGTTCGAGCTCCTCACCCTGACCAATGTCGGCGGTGAAGGTGACCACTTCGCAACCATAATGCTCCTGCAGCCACTTGACGATAACGGAGGTATCCAAGCCACCGGAGTAGGCCAGCACCACTTTCTTGATCTTGTTGTGCACGATTGAATGACTCCAAATCTCTCTCTATATTTACGTTCTCAGACCTGTCGGATAGGCTGTGCCCACCATCTAGGCAGGTATTGGAACCCTACGGGCCTTGACGTCGAAAAACCCTATGGTTTTCTATTGCTCGGCACGAGCCAAGCATGTGAAATCTCCCGGGAGCGGACCATACACGACCACGTCGAATTGAGCATCCTCAAACCCGACGATTGGCATCTGCACCTGCGAGACGGGGAGCAGATGGCATCGGTGGTACATTATACGGTGTGCCGTTTTGCCCGTGCCATGGTGATGCCGAATCTTGCTACCTCGGTTACGGACACCACCCAGGCCATCGCCTATCGCGACCGCATCCTGGCCGCCCTGCCTCCGGGGCATAGCTTCGAGCCCCTGATGACCCTGTATCTCACCGACCACCTATCGCCCCAGGAAATCGCGCGTGCCGCCGCGTCCGGGTCGATCCATGGGGTAAAGCTCTACCCCGCGGGGGTCACGACCAACGCCGCCCACGGCGTCACCCACATCGACCGTGCCTATCCGGCACTGGAGGCGATGCAGCGCCTGGACCTGCCGCTGCTGGTGCACGGGGAAGTGACCACCGAGGAGATAGACGTCTTCGACCGCGAGCAGGCCTTCATCGACCAGTTCCTCCGTCCTTTGGTCCAGGATTTCCCGGAACTGCGGATCGTCCTGGAGCACATAACAACTGCCGACGCAGTCCGGTTTATCCTCGAGACATCGCCGAAATTGGCGGCTACCATCACGCCCCATCACCTCCTCTACAACCGCAATGCCATCCTGGCAGGCGGCATCCGGCCCCACTTCTACTGCCTGCCGGTACTCAAGCGAGAGACCCATCGTCAGGCGCTCATCGAGGCTGCAACCAGCGCAAATCCGAAGTTCTTTTTGGGCACGGATAGCGCCCCCCACTCGCGCGCGGGCAAAGAAGCCGCCTGTGGATGCGCCGGGATTTTCAGTGCCCACGCCGCCATAGAGCTCTATGCGGAGGCCTTCGAGCAAGCGGGTGCGCTCGACAGATTGGAAAACTTCGCGAGCCGATTCGGGGCCGATTTCTACCGCTTGCCCCACAACCAGGAACGCATCCGCCTGATCAAGGAGACCTGGCAGGTTCCGAATTTCTACCCATTGGGCCGCGACCAACTGGTGCCGCTGCGGGCCGGCGCAACAGTGACCTGGCGCTTGGCTTGATCATTGGCTCGCGATTCTCATGGCTTTCCGGTTCCGGCAATCCCGATCAAACCGGTAGCATTGTCGGTCTGAGACAAAGGCTCACCAGGCGATAGTACAGGATTTTCAGGATGTACAGGATTTTTGGTCGTGAAGCGCGCTTGCTGGTATAGGAAACTTAGGAAATACAAGAATCCTGTAAATCCTGTCCTATTGGGGTTTCGCGACGAAGCTTGAATTGGGCAAAGGCTGAGAAATCAATGGCTAGGATTCCCTGGTGGGTCGGACGCAACCCGTAAAACTTATCCCAACACAGGAGAGATCTTTTCCCTCTGGACAACGCCAAATCATTCGGGATTAGTCTATCCGGTATCGGGATCATCTGCGACCGGAACTCGAGGTCCATTTCAGCACCCGATCGAGCCCCCGAGAGGACAGCACTCGGCGCAATCCACCGAATAGATAGGTGGGGACGGTGACATAGTAGCGAGGCTTGGGCCGTGGACTCTCCAAGGCATGGATCAGCTTCTTGAGTACCGCCTGCGGGGATAGGGTGAAGGGTTGAACTGGTCCTTCCTGGAGCAGGCGCTTTTCCACGGCGCGATATTGCTCCCGGTGGGGGCTGTGTGCGAGATCGATGTTGGCCCGGAATTTCTCATAACTATTGGCCCGGATCCGGCTCTCAATGGGACCGGGCTCGATTAAGGAGACCTGGATACCGCTGCCGGCGAGCTCCAGACGCAGGGTGTCTGTCAGACCCTCTAGGGCAAACTTACCGGCCACGTAGGCGCCTCGGTAGACCAAGGGCACCAACCCGAGGATGGAGCTGTTCTGGACGATGCGGCCGTAGCCCTGGTTGCGCATGACGGGTAGGAGGCGACAGGTTAGCTCATGCCAACCGAGCAGATTAGTCTCCAGCTGAGCGCGCAGCACCGCGCGCGACAGGTCCTCCACGGCTCCCACTTGCGTATAGGCACCGTTGTTGAATAAGGCGTAGAGCTGGCCTCGGGTGCGGGACAGAACCTGGTCGACCGCGTCCCGGATCGTGTCCGAATCGTCCAGGTCCAGGCGCAAGCCTTCCAGGCCCTCGCCGGACAGTCGTTCCACATCCTCCGGTTTCCGGGCCGATGCGAAGACGCGGTAGCCACGTTCCCGCAAGCCATGAGCGCAGGTGTAACCGATGCCGCTGGAGCAACCGGTGATCAGGATCGTGCGCGTTTTCTCGGGCTGCATTTGGTCTCTCCCAGGCCGACGGAGGAATGGTTCCATAGATCAGGAATTCTACCCGTGATCGGTTGAAATCATCCGCCGTAAGCCCTATTAGCTTCAAGTTTTGGCGATTGGCGAGTGTAGCAAGATGCCTTTCTACGAATACCGATGCGAGCAGTGCGACCACGAGCTGGAGGTCTTGCAAAAGATCAGCGATACGCCGCTGGTGGATTGCCCTGAGTGCGCACAGCCGGCGCTGAAGAAGTTGGTATCCGCCGCGGGATTCCGACTCAAGGGCAGCGGCTGGTATGAGACGGACTTCAAGGGTGGAAAGAAAAAGAACCTGCACGAGGGTAGTGAAAAGAGCGAAAAGAAGGATACGGGCTCATCTCAGGCTACCACGCAGGACAAAGACGGGCAAAACAAAGACGGCGATAAGAAAAAATCCACCGCCGAATCGAAGGCCAAGGCCCCCGCTAAGGGATGAGTAGAGGAATAGGACGCCAAATCCAAAGCGGCGGCGCGAGCGGGTGCTCCCTAGCCATCCCGGCGGTCAAGTCGGACACCGCGGACCCTAGGTGGAACCAGGGTAAGGGTTGCCGCCGCACTCCAAAGTTGCCGTTGGGTCGGTTGGGTCGCCCCGGTTCGCTGCGCTCACCACACCTCAGTGGTCGCATTGGGGGTGGAAGAGAGGACAGTTCGGAATCCATAAAAGGCCTTTTGTTTTTCAGCTGTGAAAATCCAGGTAATCTGAGAATATAAGGATCTCATTAGCAGACTATTTCCCATGCCCATGCAAAAACCCATGCTCGGCGAGAAATTCCGCCGTGATGCTCTGGGCATTGGGGTCCGCGGCCTTGTTACCGAGTACCAGGCGTTCGAGATAACGGGCAAAGAGATCGACTTCGAGGTTAACCCGAGTCCCCGGACCATAGTCGCTCATGGTGGTCTCCTGTAGGGTGTGGGGAATGATATTGAGATCGAGCACCGGACCCTTTACGCCGTTGACAGTTAGGCTGACACCGTCTACGCCGATGGACCCCTTGTGCGCGATGTAACGCGCGAGCTCCGCCGGCGCCTCGATCATGAATCGGACCGAGCGTGCATCCTCTTGACGATCCAGCACCTTGCCGACGCCATCCACATGGCCGCTCATCAGATGGCCGCCGAGGGGTGTCGCCAGGGTCAGGGCCGGCTCCAGATTCACACGACTTCCGGTCCGCAGGTTCCCGAGGGTGGTCAAGGCCAGGGTCTTATGGGATACGTCCGCCGCGAAGCCGGAATCTTCCACGAGCACCGCCGTCAGGCAGACTCCATTGACCGCGATGCTGTCGCCGAGGATAAAGTTTGTCATCTCGAGCTTGCCCGTACCCAGGGTCAAGCGAACATCGCCTCCCCGAGGCTCTAGGGTCCGGATCTCGCCGATAGCTCGGATAATGCCCGTAAACATGGTCTTACCCTTTTCTCACGCTAGGCTACAAAGCAATGCCATTAAGTTAGTCGCTGGCCGCTTTGTCGTGGTCGGTAGAGAAAACTACGAATCACGCGAGGATTCGCGTGATTCGTAGTTTTCTTTTTTTCGCCGATCGGTAACACTTAACTTACATGGTATTGGGCCACAAAGACACAAAGAATTCTTCTTCATTTCTGTCGTTCTTCTCTCAACCATTTTGAGTGTCTGGCCCGCATAGCTTACCGATGATGGTTATCAGCGGCCTATTTTCTCATGAATTCAGTCTACTTCGATCGATTCTTGGTATTTCCATCAATCAGTCTCCCACGGCGGAGGAGCGCAGACAAGTCGGGGTTGTTTTTCCTACTGAAACAGGGACCCTTGGGCCTGTTCTCTACTCCCTACCTTTCTCGATTTGAACATTCTTGCCGTCGACACCTCTGGTGAAGCCTGCTCCGTGGCGCTCCTGATCGGCGCCGAGCTCAAGCAACGTCTGGTGCGGGAGCCACGCCGGCACGGGGAGCTGGTGTTGAGCATGATGGATGGGCTCCTCGCCGAGGCCGGTATCGGCCTGACCCGACTTGATGCTCTGGCGTTCGGCCGGGGTCCGGGTTCCTTCACAGGCGTGCGGATTGCCACCTCGGTAATACAGGGTGCGGCCTATGGCGCGGAGCTGCCAGTAGTGCCGGTATCGACTTTGGCCGCCCTGGCCCAGGGATATTTTCGGTCCAGTGGAACATCCCAGGTCTTGGCGGCATTCGACGCCCGCATGGGGGAGCTTTATTGGGGGCCTTACCTGCTCGGCGACGGAGACTTCATGCAGGCGGCGGGGGCGGAGGAGGTCGCCTCTCCAGAGGCAGTTGCACTGCCGGCGGACGGCGGCTGGAGCGGAGTCGGCAGCGGTTGGGCCACTTACGGCGATGTGCTGCGCGGGCGTTTGGGATCGCGGCTCCTGGCAGTGACGCCGGATGCCCTGTGCGAGTCGCGGGATGTTGCGGTGCTGGCCGCCGCCGAGTTTGCGCAGGGCCATTGGGTAACCGCGGAGCAGGCCCGGCCCGTCTATCTGCGTGCGCGGGTAACCGCCGGCTAGATCCTTCCAACAATCCTGAACTTGGTGTTTCCCGAGAAGGCGTCTGCCACTATGCCTTCAAGTCGAGCAACCGTCGAAGCGTGGCGATCACACATCTACGATCGTTCTGTGACAATACGCTTGCCTTGCGGATCACCAACTGATGATCCAGCGTAAACAATTTCATACGCACTATGGAAGCAGATGACAGACCCGCTGAATTCAGGTTTTCAATTTCCACATCCAAGGGCCAGTCAGAGTTCCTGACACTAGTGATCATCGCCAGCACTGACTAACCAATCTGTTTGTTGAAAGCCTTGGCATCGGACAGTACCAACGCAGGCCTTCGTTTCGTGGTTGAACAATCCGTAAAGGGAAAGGGCACCACGACTATATTGAAGGCGTCAAATGTGAACATCCTTGTCCTCGATGTTGAAGGCAATTGCGTCACCAGTTTCCAGCTGGAGTAGGCGACATACCGGCTCGGGTATCCTTGCCTAGTACTTTTCCGTCAGTTTGCTGGTAGCTGTACGCATGATGAGAGCTCCTAAATCTATGAATGGGAGCCCGTAGGATGGGCAAAGCAGGCGCTGATCAGGGTGATTTCAAGGTCCGGTTATGCCACAGAAGTTTCCCGCCCCGACGGCTTGATCGGATGCACCAAGCGCCGCGTGCCCATCAATGGGGGGGCCCTCCCGGCAAGCAGACGGCGTGCCCAATAAGCTCCCTCGCTGCATCCAGGATGACAAGAATCTTGGGCACGAGCCATCCCTTTGATGCGGTTCGCGCGGGAAGTGTGTGCACCGGCCGGCAAGCTCAGAACCACCGTGCTCACTGCACCCTATAGGTTTGTCCGACCGACTCGACGTGCTTCCAGCCACATCCGGTCTCCCAAACAGCACCGAATCATTCAGGATTGCTGCCGGTGTTCCGGCACCTTGCCGTGGCGGCAGTGACGTTTCATGCAGCTGATGACATAGTGCAGAAGCGTGGCCCCGACGGCGAGGAAGACGACGACGCTCCCGGCGATGAGCTCTGTCTTCCCGACCTCGGAATAGGTGAGCGTCAACCAAGTGAGATAGGCACTCATCCCGGCGACGAAGAACACCACGAAGATAAGGTAGGGTAGACGAGTGGTATTTCCGGCAAAATTTCATTGAGCGTGACCTGTTCATTCTTTTATCTTTACCATTTTATACCTCTTTGCATCTCGTCGCGGAGGTTTCCAATGGAAGTCGATGCTGCCCCCCGTCACCTGCTCGCTGGAATCTTCGATCAAGCCCTGGGGGCGGTGCGGGGACGGCCGGTGGTGCGGCGGGCCTTGACGGCACGGGGAATCGAGGGGCCGGTGACCCTCATCGCCGTGGGCAAGGCGGCCCAGTCCATGACCGAGGGTGCCTGGGACGCCCTAGGCGAGCAGATCCGTGGCGGGCTGGTGATCTCCAAGCCAGGTCACCTGGCCCCCGAGCAGCTGGCGCGCTTCGGCCTTGAAGGCGTTGTCGGTGGGCACCCGGTCCCGACCGAGGGCAGTTTGGATGCGGGGCGACGCCTGCAACGGGTGGTGGACGGATGGGGCGAGGAGACCTTACTGTTTCTGATTTCCGGTGGCGCCTCCAGTCTCGTAGAAGTGCCGATTTCCGGGCTCGGTCTCGCGGAGTTGGCACGCATCAATGCGTGGCTCCTAGGCAGCGGGTTGCCGATCGAGGCCATGAATCTCATCCGCAAATCGGTCTCCCGCATCAAGGGCGGTGGACTCCTGACCAGGCTCGGGGGACGCAATCCGCGGGTGCTGACTATCTCGGATGTGCCGGGGGACGATCCGGGCGTCATTGGCTCCGGGCTTTTGGTTCCCGAACCCCGGCTCGCGTCGCGGCTGGCGGTGCTAGAGCTACCGGATTGGCTACGGACCTGGACCGAGCAGGCGGCGGTCGAGCGTACCGGCATCCCGGAGCAAGGTCCCGAGATCGATCTGGTGGCGACCCTGGACATCGCCAAGGATACCGCAGCGGCCGCTGCTCGGAATGCCGGGCTCGAGGTCCATCTGCATCGGGAATTCCTGGAAGGGGATGCTGCCGAGCGTGGAAGAGTGCTGGCCCAACGGTTGCTCGACGGACCGACTGGACTGCATATCTGGGGTGGCGAGACCACCGTGCGCCTGCCCAAGCGTCCAGGGCGCGGCGGGCGCAATCAGCATTTGGCCCTGTCCGCGGCGGTAGCGTTGGCCGGACGAGATGATTGCTGCCATTGCTGCCTGCTCAGCGGTGGCACCGACGGCACCGACGGCCCTACCGACGACGCCGGCGGCCTAGTGGACGGTGGTACCCTGTACCGGGCAGAGCAGGTGGGATTCGACGCCGATGCCACGCTGGCCGCAGCGGATGCGGGCAGCTTGCTGGCCGCCACCGGCGACCTGATCCACACCGGCCCCACCGGTACCAACGTGATGGATCTGGTGTTGGGTCTCAGAAGCTGTCTGGTTAAAACGGATCATAGCGAAAATGGTCCAAAATGAGGGCATTTTTTCGATCTTTCGAGGCGAATAGCCGGCCTATTTAACGAGAAAGAGCGGAAAAATGCCCTCATTTTGGACCATTTTCGCTATGATCCGTTTTAACCAGACAGCTTCTCAAGGCTGTGAAAAAGCCCAACGCCGGCAAATCAAGCGTGTCGACGTAGGCATCGATCATCCGAACCAGGTTGGTCTCGATGACGTAATCTTCCACCCGTGGCGGCAAGAGGGCTTCCTGGGCTCAGGTTGCGCCTTGCTTGTATCGTCTCATTATACAAAGTCAGCCGATTGGATCTGCTCCACCCCTAGTTTATCCTCTCCACCACTAACGACGAATTCTTTCATAGTCTCTGGAGCGTGGGATCCAGAGAGATTTGCGGGGATACCTCAAGCCTGAAATCCTGTGAGCGAGCCGATCAGCCTGCAGATGGTGGGCAGCAAGCGCTTGGGTGGGGCAGAGCGATGGTTCTGCCGTTTCAGTGCCGTCCTGGCGGAACAGGGGATCCCCGCCGAGCTTACCGTCCGTGCCGGTAGTGAGCTGGAACGGGTCGATCTACCCCTCCCTTTGCACCGGCTGCCCTTTTGGACCGTCTGGGATCCCATCTCCCAAAAAGCTGTCTCGCGGCTGATTCGACGGATCAAACCTGACATCGTCCAGACTTATATGGGCCGTGCCACCCACATGACGTGGCTCGAATCCGGCGCCTGTCCGGTCCACATTGCACGCCTGGGGGAATACTACAGGCTCCACCCCTATCGTCATGCCCACGCCTGGATAGGTAATACCAAGGGGCTATGCGACTGGATGGTGCAACAGGGTCTACCCGCGAACCGGGTCTTTACATATCTACAACTTCGTCGATCCACCCCGACTGTAATTCCCCGAGCAGATCACAATGCTGCGCAACGAGTTAAAGATTCCCTTGGACGCCCGGGTATTGCTGACCGCTGGGCGCTTGGTATCGGTCAAGGGTCATGTCCATCTATTCGAGGCCTTGTCTTTACTCCCGGCGACGATCGGTGGACACCCACTGTATTTGATGGTGTTGGGGGATGGGGTTCTGAGGCCGAGGTTGACGGCACAGGCAGCGCAGGCCGGTCTGAATAGGCGTATCGTCTGGGCCGGCTGGCAGTCAGACCCTGCGCCTTACTACAACTCGCGGACCTGGTGGTCTTCCCTTCCCACGAGGAAGAGACCTTAGGTAATTTGATCCTGGAGGCCTGAGCTTGGTCCAAACCCTTGGTGACTAGCCGCTTTCGTGGCGCACGGGAGATTGCCCATCACGGTGAGGATGCCTGGTGCGTGCCCTGTGCCGATGGTCCGGCACTGACACGGGGCATCGAGCATATGCTGCATGATCCGCAGCTGAGAGCGGCGATGGTCGCTCAAGGGCAGAAGCGGGTACGGGAAGCGTTTAGCCGGCGGGTGATCGTGGATAGATACCTGGAACTCTATCGGGCACTGGCAGGACGATGAGGACTTGATGCCGCCGTTCCCTTAGAGGTTGTCTAAAAATAAATTGTTAATTTTAAGGGTAGGCTGGGCCGAGGGACAAGACCTGAGCAGACCAGGCGCCCCTAAAAGCTGGGTTTCGTCCCTCAACCCAGCCTTCTATGAGACCCCGCTTGTCAACCCCAGGGCGTTGGATTTTTCGCCGGCTCAATCTGGCTGTCAGTTCGTGGTTTTTTCTTATCGTCGGGTTAGGGCACGTTTGGTCTCGCTGCACACGCCAATCTCGGAAGGCGCGCCTAACCCAACCGACTATTACTACTGGTGCCGTCCACATAGCGGTCCCGTGCGTCCTTGGCGCGCTGGAAGATTTCCAGCAGATAGTCGCCATCGCCACGGCGGATGGCTGCAGCGAGGTCGAGCATCTCGTCGCCGAATCGGTGCAGCATCTTCCCTAGCTGTTCTCGGTTGGCGATGCAGATGTCCCGCCACATGGTTGGGTCGCTGGAGGCGATGCGGGTGAAGTCCCGAAACCCTCCCGCGGCGTAACGGAAGATTTCGTCGTTCTCCCGCAGCCGCGCCAGGGCGTCCACTAGGCCGAAGGCCAGCATGTGGGGGAGATGACTGGTGGCGGCCAGGATTTGGTCGTGGTGGGCCACGTCCATGTTGGTAACCTGGGCGCCGCAGCTGCGCCACATCCGGGTCACGCAGTCCAGGGCCTCCGGATCGGTAGCGGAAAGAGGGGTCAGGATGACGCACCGGTTGTGGTAAAGGGTCGGAAAGGAGGCCTCCACGCCGCTGTGCTCGGTGCCGGCGATGGGGTGACCGGGGACCAGGCGCGGCGGTACTCGGCCGAAGATCGCTTGGGCGTCCAGTACCACGCTGCCCTTGACGCTGCCCCCGTCGGTGATGACCGCATCGTCCCGCAGCCGCCCCTTGATGGCGGCGAGGATGTCCCGTACGGCGCCGAGGGGAACGGCAATGAAGACCAGATCGGCGTCTTGCACCGCCTGCGCCGGGTCCTGCGCGTAGCGGTCGATCACACCCAGCTCAAGGGCCCGTTCCAGGTTGGCGACGGAGCGGCCGCAACCGACCACCTGCTCTACCGCGCCCGCGGCGCGCAGGGCCCGGGCCAGGGAGCCGCCGATCAGACCGACCCCGATGATGGTCAGCCGCGTGATCATTTCATTTATTTATCCAGCACGGATGCCAACGTGGCCAGCAATCGGGCGTTTTCCGCTGCCAGTCCGACGCTCACCCGGAGGTGGTTGGGAAGCCCGTAATTGGCCAGGCGACGGGCGATGCAGCCCGCGTGCAACAGGTCCCGATCCACGGGTCCCGCGGGTCGGCCAAGGTCCACGGTGATGAAGTTGCCCACCGAAGGGATGTAGCTCAACCCCAGGTGGTCGAAGCCGACGGCGAGCTGAACGAGACCCGCATCGTTGAGAGCGACCGACTCCCGCACATGGTCGACATCGTCGAGGGCCGCCAGTGCTGCCAGCTGGGCCGGGGTGTTGACATTGAAGGGTTGACGCACCCGGTTCAGGAGCTCAACGATACGCGGATCGCTAATCCCGTAGCCTATCCGCAGGGCGGCCAGCCCGTGTACCTTGGAGAAGGTGCGGGTGACGATGAGATTGGGAAAGGCGTCGAGCCAGGTCGCGGTGTCCGGATAATCGGGGACCTGTACATACTCGCTGTAGGCCTCGTCCACCACGGCGATGCAGGTCGCCGGCAGGGCGGACAGAAAGGCGCGCAGCGGTGCGGCCGAGAGCCAGGTACCGGTGGGGTTGTTGGGGTTGGCGATCCAGACCACACGGGTATGCCAGTTGATCAGGGCACCCATGGCGTCCAGGTCGTGGCCGTAGTCCAGTGCCGGCGCGATCCGGGCAGTCGCCCCCACGGCCTGAGTCGCGATGGGATAGACCGCGAATGCATGCTCCGAGAAGACGGATTCCGCCCTAGGTTGCAGAAAGGTCCGGGCCACCAGATCGAGGACATCGTTGGAACCGTTGCCTAGGATGATAGCCGCCGGATCCAAGCCGTAGCGTTCCGCCAAGGCCCGGCGCAGCGCGAAGCCGCCGCCGTCCGGATAACGGCCCGAATCCGCCATGGCCGCAGTGGCCGCTACTCGCGCCTTGGGTCCCGGCCCGAGGGGGTTTTCGTTGGATGCGAGCTTGATCGAATCCCGGATACCCAGCTCTCGCTCCAGCTCGGAGATGGGCTTGCCCGGCACATAGGGGTGCAACCCCGGCAGTCCGGGGGCGGTGAGCGCAAGGAAGGGGTTGTCTGGAGTCGGCATTGATACTCGGCTACTATCTTAAGAGCCGGTCCGGCATACGGCTGTTCTAGAGTTGTACCTGACAGTAATTCATTGATTTAAAGATATATTCTTAAATTATACAGGCCATCTGAGAGCGAAAAGAGCCAAATTCATCAATAAAATTGGTTCTTTTTGCCCTCATCTGACCTTTGTGGAATTGAGGGAGTGCAGAATCGAGGCGGCCGGTCAGATTTCCCGCTCGATTTCGTTAAATAGGCCCACTATTCGCCTCAATCGAGTGAAAAATCTGCCTCGACCCTTCGATCCCTCGCTACGAACGCGTAGGCTGGACAGGCTCTAATGATTCGATTTCTTATCTTTCGAGATTCTCCGGATGAAGATCCTGTTACGGGATAGCCGCTAGGCAATCATACGCCCGGCCCGGCTCGCCGATGCAACCGATTTGCTTGAGGCGGAGCAAGCTATTGTCGCTGCCGGCGTTGGCGTAGTCCAGGGATCGGAAGACCTTCCGACGACCGGGGACAAATATGGAATACGCATGGCCGAGCAGCTTGAGAACAACGAGGAACGCCTGTGCTCTGCGGTTGCCGAGGCCGATGGCCGCGTCGTGGCCTATGGTCGACTAGAGCGTTTCGGTCCAGCACAAATTCGCCACGTCGCCGCTGTTGCGCTGGGCATTACGCCCGCCCTGCAAGGGCTCGGGATCGGAAGGGCATTGATGAATTACCTCCTGGACTGGGTGTGCAGTGCACCAGGGTCCCGGATCACCAGAGCCGAGCTGGGTGTGGGAGCCGATAATCTGCGGGCCGGTAACTTCTACGCCAGCCTGGGCTTCGAGCTGGAAGGACAGCGTAGGCGCTTCCACCGGGACGGGGATGGGCGTCATGGCCCTGTTCCTCGATCAGTGCGAGCGATCGGCCGCAGCGAGGCCCGGCACAGGAAGATTATGGGGTGAGCCGTGAGTGACGGGTAGGTTGTCCTGTCCCTCCTTGTCGCAACCGTAGAGGAGCGAAAACCAGCATGCCTGTTCCGAAACCCTAGCGATGGCGGCAATGGTTTCGAATTTGTTCCCCACCAAATCGAAGCGCCGCACGATGCGATCCGTCAGTCTCCCGTTGCTGATCCAGCACCCATAGGCCGGGCGCATGATGAAATCGGGGCCCGTAGATCCACCGCCTCAGGTCCCGCCACAGATAAGCCCCTTGTCAACGGCCCTAATGAGCGCGTAGACACTCTCTGTGCCCCCGCCCAGATAGGTATTGGACATGCGCGGCGGCCATGCCCGGGGGACATCCCGAGCCGAAAACCCTGCTCTGCGTCGAGTAGCAGGTCGGTCCAACGCCCATCCGTTACGAGTTGCGCCCGACGGCCAGGCTCTCCGTCATCATCATAGTCGTAGCTCGCCCGCCGGTCCGGCAGGGTCGGATCGTCGAACACCTGGAGCAAGTAGTCGCACCAGCGGCAATCGAGATCAATACCCGCAGGGCGTGCATACGTGATGAAATTATTGGCTTCGGAGGTATGGCCGATACATTCATGAATCACCTGCGCGGCCGGCCAGGGTTCCAGAATGATCGGACAGCACAATGGCCGGCCCAGGGGTGCTCCCAGCCGCGCGGCGGTTACCTCGGCGCGGATGTCTCTGGTAAAGTCCGTGGCTAACCGGGCCAGCGCATTCTCCGAGACATGCTACCACCGCACGGGAACCAGGCTCTCCCGACCCCGAACCACAAGATCCAGGACGAGGAAACGGTCGGTATGAACCGATGGCGACCTTTGGGGCCTATGTTTGGCGACGCGCCGCGCACCAGATCGGATGGTAACTCGCTCTATGTTAAAGATCCAGCGTGCCGAGACGTTCGCGCACCAGGATCGCGGCGCGGCCTACTTCACCATCGAGCTCGGGGAAGGACGGCAGGCCCACGTCCCGTTCACCCCCGTAGCTCGAATGCCCAAGCCCCTGTCGGCTCGAATCGAGAGTGGCCGTGCGTTGCCAGACGCCGTCAAGCAATTGCTCAACCGGTCGTGGCCAATGCCTTCTCGAAGCCCGCCATCAACTGCCGGCCACGCTCGGCCAGGGAGACGGTACGCTTCAGGTTTCCGATTGCCGTATCGATAGCGAAACGTCGCTTATCGATATATCGGTCGAGGTTGAGATCCCTGATCTGGTCTACCTGTCCGCGCAGCCGCAGTGAAATGTGTACGTCCTGGAGAAACGCGAAGATGCCGTGAGACACTGCGGAAAGGGGGCGGTCGGTCCCGACGAAGGGCGAGTAGGCTTGGTTTCCCTCCTCATTGTCGAAGAGTATGAACAGATCGTAGATGGAGCTGAATTTGTTGTGCCCGGTCTCATGCAGCAAGGTTTGAGCGGCAAGATAGGATGGCCGCGGACTCGAGGTGATAAGACCTCGGAATCCGTGGACGCTGGCATTGTGGGGCCTGAGCCCAACGGCTTCGAGCGGAGCCAGCACGGAAATCAGGCGCCTGAACTCATCCCAGGCCTCCGGCCAATACCGCTGGACGAACGCGGCCCCGCCGCTCATGCAAGCGGCAGGCGCGGCCGTGAAACCCAGTTTAGCCCGGGCAGGTCCATTGCCGGGCTATCGACAACTCCCTCCGGAACACGAATCTCGGCAATGAAAGTGTCGTCTTCCGCATCGGTCAGCGCGAAACCGGCCAGGGTACGGGTGATCGCCAGGCAGTCCGGCAACGCCGACGCCAGCCGCAGTTCGTAGCCGAGCAGGCCGAAATCGAGCGAACGTGCAGTAGATGGTGCGGCCAGCACGTGGTGTCCCGGCTCGAGGATAGAATGGACAATCAACGCCGGGAGCAGAAAGTGCCCAGGTGGTGGGTGATGGTCTCGATGCGGGGTGCGTAGCCATGCTCGACCGCTTGGTTTGCGCAAGGACCCAAGAGCTGAACTTCGGCCTGACGACCAGAACCAACATCCGGTCCGGCGGAAGATGTTGAAACCCCTGAACCAACCGTACCAGAGACTGGACGTGAACCCGATCCGTCAGGATTTCGTGGACCCGGTGACAGGTCCGCAGAAATCGCTTAAGGTACGACAAGGACAGGAGGTAATAGAGCTTGTCATTAGCCCCCCCGCGGGGAGCGGGAAGCACCAAGTCGCCGAGGTCGAAGTCCTCCCGGCCAGTAGCGAAGATTGGGCGCAGCTTGTCGATATCCAGCCTCAGCTCCGGCTTGGGTATGCTGCTGAGCCGGTCGCCGAGCAGTGCGGCGGTGACGGTTTGTTCTCTTTGAGATATTCGGCTATGTCCTCGTCCATGGTGTCGTAGATGAGTTCAGTCACCAGCTTTCCTCACCACTTCGGGCGCGCCTGCAG
>Ga0049113_10000129_pt1 | contig 16692 bp, 16 predicted proteins | sample WorMettanBELIZE1_FD_55214 | JGI IMG/M metagenome (GOLD analysis project Ga0049113, IMG submission 55214) | Marine gutless worms symbiont microbial communities from Max Planck institute for Marine Microbiology, Germany - Olavius tantulus BELIZE.1 | ecosystem: Host-associated > Annelida >... | reverse complement strand
CGATTCGGGGTGGAATACCCACACGTCTTTTAGTTCTTCCCCCAGGTACTCTCTTTCATTGGGACCAAGGACCCCCAGGGACAGGCACAGCAAAGTCCAGATATGAACGCAGTGGTAATTTCCGTCGTAATGTTCCTGGATATCATGAATCTGGGCATGGCAATTATGACAGGGGGTGATACAGTAGTCCGCACCGGTTTCCATGACCTGCTCGAATTTGAGCCGGCCGTAATACCGCCGGGCATCCGGAAATCCGGACTGTAGAAATCCGCCGCCGCCGCCGCAACAGAAATTGTTGGACCGATTCGGTTGCATATCGACGAAGTTCTCTTCTCCCACGACACTCTTGGTAACGAAACGCAAGTCTTCGGCAATGGGATCCCCCAGTGACTTTCGAACCAGTTGGCAGGGGTCCTGAACCGTGAATTTGAGTTTCAGATCCTTGTTCCACTCTGGGTTGGGCTTCAGTTTTCCTTCCCGAATCCATCGGGCATACAGCTCGATAATGCTGATCACCTCAAAATTGTGAGGGATTTTGAATTTGGTCAGTCCGACCCGGACCGAAAAAAATTCATGCCCTCATTCGGTATTCAGCCAGTATTTACAGCCCAGGGCATCCACCGCTTCGGCTTTGACCCGCACATTCCGTTCCCACATCTGGGTGTCGGCACAGAACAGGCAGTAATTTTCCGCCGCCCAGCCCTTGGTGCCGTAGGTCCAGTCGGCACCGGCCAGATGCAGAATTTTCCACAAGGGCACCATTTCGTCCGGCTCCGTGACCGGCTCCCGGGAATTCTGGTTCAGAAAGAATTCGGCGCCCTCCTTATTCAGCGGTGCCTCCATCTCTGCGAACTCTGGCTGAGCCTCCTGGTATTCCTCAAGGACATCTTCCACCACGAATCGGAAGTCTTCCTCCGAGGCCCCCATGGCGCTCATGGTTTCATGTTTGAAGGCCATCTCACACGAGGCCCGTATCCCTTTGGGCTGCTTATCCTTGGGCCAGTTGCCCCGCAAATTGAACACCAGCGCCGGAATAGCGATCTTCATGGGGCACGCGTAGATGCAACGCTGACACATGGTGCACATCCAGGCCCAATTTGTACTGAGCAGTTCCTCGTCCATACCCAGGGCGGCCATTCGCAATAGCTTCCGGGGATCCATATCCTCCAGGCCCGNCGCCGGGCAGCCCGAGGCACAAACGCCGCAGGTCAGGCATAGGTTCAGATTGCCCCCTTCGGGCAGCAGTTCCATGACCTTGTCTTTAAACGTGCTTGTCCGTTTTCCCTTGATTTCTATAACTTCCGAAGACATATGCCTCTCCTCAAGAGGGGTGGCTCCGTTCACCGGCGAATCCGGATGCCTCGAACCTTGCCCAGCATGATGTCGAGACGACACGCGCATGGGCTGCGCCTGGAGTGCATGGTGAAGCACCCGAAACCGGGTGAACCCACCGTTATTCTGATCGGAACACGAATGACCGTCGGAGGTGCCCACCGCCGGATCAGGCGGTCAGCATCCTCTTCAGACTGGCGGTGATGTCCTCTGCCGACGCCGGTTTGGCGATGTAGTCATNNGCCTCGGTGCTCATACCATCGGCATGGGTGTACCGCGTCGACGTGACATGGGATGCCACTGCAGTAAGCAGCAAGACCGGGATCTCGCAGTACCGCTCGTCATCCTTGAGTTCCTTGCACATTTCGTAGCCGTCTTTTTCCGGCATCATGACATCGAGCACGATGGCATCCGGAGGATTGGCCTGGACCTTCTCCATACCCTCCACACCGTTATAGGCCACCTCGACGNCAAAGCCTTCTTTTTCCAGGTTGCCCTGAACAATGGCGGCGAAATCCGGCTCGTCATCCACAACGAGAATCAATTTTTTTTCATTCATGACAGCCTCCTCTAAGGTCTTCATGCCCAAAGGCGTTATCAGGGAATTGTGAATATTCTTTCTGAACGTTCATGGCACAGCGTGTCCCGGGGCAGCCCGCTAGTCCACGGCGGGTCGGGGATACAACCCGGATCGTTCCACAATCTCCGGTACCTTTTCCTCCCACTCGATGGCCATGACATGGAATCCGGCCACCCCGTCAACCTCCTTGAGCCGTTCAATGGCCTCAACACACATATCGATGCCCTCCTGGGCCTGCTTCTCTTTGGGTACACCGGCCATCCGGTCGACCACCTCGTCGGGAACATCCATTCCCGGGACCCGTTTCTTCATGTACCGGGCCATCCCGGCGGACTTCATCGGGGTCAATCCGGCCAGAATGTACACCTTCTCATGGAGACCGCGGTCCCGGAGCATTTTCATCCACAGTTCGAATTTATCAAGATTGTAAATGCACTGGGTCTGGATAAACTCCGCCCCGGCCTTGACCTTCTTGGACAGACGCGGCACGCGGATTTCAAACGGGTCGGCAAACGGATTGGCCGCGGCGCCGACGAACATCTTCGGCGGCCGCTTGATATCGTCTCCGCCCAGAAACTTGCCTTCGTCCCGCATGAGCCGGACGGTCTGCAGGAGCTGCATGGAGTCGATATCGTGAACGTTTTGCCCTTTGGCGCAGTCGCCAAAGCTCTGATGATCGCCGGAAAGGCACAGGACGTTATGAATATCAAACGACGCCGCTCCCAGGAGGTCGCTCTGCAACGCGATCCGGTTTCGATCGCGAGTCACCATCTGCAGGACCGGATCCAGNCCCAGGAGCTTCAACCGGATGCAGGCGGCCAGGCTGCACATCCGCGTCATGGATGTCTGGTTGTCGGTAATGTTCACCGCGTCCACGTAGTCCTTGATCATCTCCGCCTTTTCGGTGATAACCGCCGGGTCGCTACCCCGGGGTGGGCCACACTCGGAGGTGACGGCCATGTGCCCGGCGGCAAGCACTTGTTCCAGTCGGCTCGGTGTTTTGGCTGTCATAGCTGCACATCCTCCCTTATGACTTTTCGCGGTCCGCCGGCTCGGTCGGTGGACCAGTCCTTGATCGGGGCGATCTCCTCATAATCATCGAGGCGGCCGAGAGCTTTTANCCGGTCGATGATGAGCTGCCAGGCGCACGCCACATCCTTGTTGATTTCGCAGTTGCCACTGGTGGAGCCCCCACAGGGACCGTTGAGAATACGCTTGGCGCATCGGGATACCGGACAGATGCCGCCCGTCGTTGCCAGAAGACACTGACCGCATCCCTGGCAGCGCTCGGTCCAGACGCCACGCGACTCGGTGGCCCCCATGAAACAGGTGTTCACGCCGGGATAAACCGGTTTCTGGGTGTACTTTTCAGCGGTGAACTGGACGCCGACCCCGCAGGCCAGGGACACAACACTGTCGTATTGATCGATCATGTCACGGATCTCTTCGAGATATTCGTGATCGCACTGCCGCTCCAGTGTGTGCTCGTCGATACGCATGTCCTGTCCATTGTTGAGAAAGTACATCCTGAGGGCGGAGGCCAGAACACCGACCTCTTTCTTCCCGCCGGCCTCACAGACCGTCACGCATTCGTTGCACCCCAGAATGAGTACGCTTTCATGGGTCTTGATTTCTTCGATGATCTCCTCGATCGGCTTCTTCTCGGCGACAATCATCGGATGGGTCCTCCTTTCCCGCGCCGGAAACGGCCCGGCGGGAATGATCGTTGCGGCCGCGAATCGGTGTTCTACGACCGGTTTTGTGTATCTGGTGGTCAGGCGGCTTTTGCCTTGGCCGATTTCAATGGGTTCGGGCCGGCTTCCAGAATCATATCGACCATTTCGGCCGCCTTCCGGGCGAACAGCGGGCCATCGCTGGACGAGAGATTGACCATCTGAACGCGATGGCCTCCGATACCCACGGTATCCAGGAGCAGGCTGGCTTGTTCGACCCGCTTTCTGGCCCGGAAATTGCCACTGTTGTAATGGCAGTCTCCTTCCAGACAACCGACCACGTATACCCCGTCGGCACCCATTTCAAAGGCCCGCATCATGTGGAGCAGATCCACCTTGCCGGTACAGGGTACGCGTATAATCTTTACGCTGGAGGGATACTCGAGTCGCATCGAACCTGCCAGGTCCGCGGCGGTGTACCCTCAGAAGTTGCAGCAAAATGCCACGATAATCGGATCAAAATCGGTACTCATAGAACCCCCTTGAGCAGTGCTTCGACCTTGGACAGAATCTGGTCGTCTTCGTACCAGTTCAACTCAATCGCCTTTGCCGGGCATTCGGCGGCACAGATACCGCAGCCATGGCACAACGCCTCATCGATCTCACTCACCCCATCGGCATTGATCTTCGGAACCTCATAGGGGCAGGACCGGACGCAGATCAGGCATGACGCACAAAGATCGGCTTCCACTTTCGCGGTGACCGCCGACAGGGTGATGTGGGACTGGGACAGGAATGTCGTGGCCCGGGATGCCGCGGCATGGGCCTGGGAGATCGCTTCCGGTAGCAGTTTCGGACTATGAGCCGTTCCGCAGACAAAAATTCCTTCCGTCGCCATGTCCACCGGCCGTAATTTGACATGGGCTTCCATGAAATGGCCTTCGGCCGTCCGGGCCAGCTTGACGATGGACGCCAGCTCTTCCGTATCCGCGGCCACCATGCCGGCGCTTAACGCCAGTACATCGGCGGTCATCCGGATGGGCCGCTTTAACACATGGTCGGTGAAAGTGACCTGAACACCGTTCTCGGTGGATACCACCTCGGGTGGATCATCCGGTCGATAACGGAAAAACAGCACTCCGGACTCCCTGGCCTTCCGGTAATAATCCTCCAGGCGGCCGTAGGTCCGGATATCCCGATACAGGACACAGACCTGAGCCTCCGGATTCAGCTCCTTGATGTGCAGGGCGTTCTTTACGGCCGCCTGGCAGCAGATCCTGGAGCAGTTTGGATTCTCCTCACATCGGGATCCCACACACTGGATCATGACCGCCGTATCGATCCCGTCTGCATCCTTTTCGTGCAACCGGGCCGCGAGTTCCACCTGGGTGAGTACCCGGTCATCTTCGCCATAGAGATATTCCTTGGGTTGATACTCGGTGGCTCCGGTGGCCAGTATCACGACGCCGTGATCAATTTTCCGCTCGTACATGCCCGGCCCGACCAGTACTTCCGTCGTGAAATTGCCCTGAAATCCCGAAAACCCCACGATGAGCGATTGGGTCAACACCTGGATCTTCGGGTGGGCCACCACCTGCTGAATCAGCTGCTCCAGATAGACACCGATATCATCGCCGTCNATGGTGGCTGTGAGGCGGGTGGCCATACCCCCTAGATGTTTTTCCTTTTCCACCAGGATCACTTCGAAACCCTGGTCGACCAGCCCGATCGCCGCATTCATACCGGCGACACCCCCGCCGATAACCAGGGCCCGCTGGTTGACCGGAATCTTCTTCTCCTGCAAAGGGCGCAGGGTGGCGGATCGGGCAACGGCCATGCGCACCAGTTGCGTGGCCTTGGCCGTGGCCAGGTCCGGATTATTGGCATGCACCCAGGACCCCTGGTTCCGGATGTTGGCCATCTCGAACAGGTATTTATTAAGACCGCAGGCCTGGAGGGTATCCATGAAAATCGGCTCATGGGTTTTGGGGCTGCAGGCGGCGACCACCACACGGTTCAGCCCCTGCTCTTCCATGATCTCCTTCATACTCTCCTGGGAATCCTGGGAGCAGGTGAAGAGATTCTGCCCGGCATACACAACCCCCGGTAAGGACCGCGCATATTCCTCGACCGCTGCCACATCCACCGTTCCGGCGATATTGACCCCGCAGTTGCAGACAAACACCCCGATGCGCGGTTCTTCATCGCTGATGTCCCGTTCCTCGGGAAGTTTCAGAGTTCGCGTCCGTGTGTTCCGGGCTTCCGCCAGTCTCGCACCGGCCAGACAGGCGGCGGCACTCGCTTCGGTGACGCTGCTGGGGATGTCTTTCGGCTCCTGGAGTACCCCGCTCGCGTATATGCCGGGCCGGGTGGTCTCCACCGGCGAAAACGGTTTGGTAACGGCAAACTTGTAGGGGTCCAGCTCGATACCGAGCCGCTGGGCCAGATCCCGGGTCGATTCCGGAATCTGCAGACCTACCGACAGCACGACGATGTCGAACATCTCCTCCTGAAGCTCGCCGTCATCGTCCACGTATCGGATGCGCAGATCCTTGTTCTCACCGATTTCATCGATGGTGTGGATCCGCGCATTGACAAAACGGACCCCGGCCTTTTCCCGGGCCCGCTCATAGTATTTCTCGTAATCCTTTCCAAAGGTTCGGATATCCATGTTGAATATGGCGCAATCCAGATCGCCGGTGGCGTGCTCTTTGGCGATCATGGCATCTTTAATGGCATACATGCAGCAGACCGAGGAGCAGTAGCCATTCCCGCACTTGTTGGTGTCCCGGGATCCCACACACTGGAGCCAGGCGATTTTTTTCGGCTCCGTGTCGTCGGATGGGCGCACCAGGTGCCCCATGGTCGGTCCCGAAGCACTCAGGATCCGTTCGAACTCGAGGCTGGTCATGACATTCGGATTGCTTTGGTAATGATACTGCTGTTCGAACTGGGACGGATCGAAGGGTTCGCTGCCGGTGCACAGCACCAATGAGCCGACTTCCAGTTCCACCTCCTCGGCGGGCTCCTCGTGGTTGACCGCACCGGCCAGACAGGCATGGATGCATTGATAACATTCGCAGCAGACCCCGCACTCCAGGCAACGATGGGCCTCCAGGGTGGCCAGGTCTTCATCGTAGCCGAGCTGAACCTCGTTGAAATTCGACACCCGCTCGTCTGCCGCAGCCAGCGGCATGATCTGCCGAGGTCGCTGTTCGCGTCCTTCCACCGAGACGTCCTGGACCCCCTCCCACTCGGCGGGTCGGCCGGCGTCAAGGTCCTCGCCCTGAATGAACCNGTGGATGGAGACGGCGGCTTCCTTTCCGGCACCGATGGCTTCAACGACCGTTGCCGGTCCTGTCACCGCATCGCCTCCGGCAAAAATATCCGGATCGTCCGATTGGAGTGTCACCGAGTTCACATTCAGGGTGCCCCAGTCGCTGAGGGTGCAGGCGCACTCATCGGTGAGGCAGGCCCAGTCCGATTCCTGGCCGATGGCCGGAATAATGTTGTCCACATCGATGGAAAATTCACTTCCCGGTATCGGTTCCGGACGTCGGCGACCGCCGGCATCCGGCTCACCGAGCTGCATCTTGATGCATTCAACCGACGTGACCTTGCCGTTTTCGGAAATGACACGCACCGGATTGGTCAGGGTCATCACCTCGATGCCTTCATCTTCACACTCGCGGATCTCTTCCTCATGGGCGGGCATTTCCGCCCGGCTCCGCCGGTAGATGATGAACGGCTTCTTGGAACCCAGCCGGCGGGCGGTGCGCACCGAATCCATGGCGACATTGCCGCCGCCGATCACCGCCACCCGGTCACCCAGCTCGACCGTGCTCCCCAGGTTCACTTCCCGCAGGAAATCGACACCGGGGTAGACGCCCTCGTAGTCTTCCCCCTCGATGCCGAGCACCTTGCATTCATGGGAGCCGATACCCAGGAAAAAAGCCTTGAAGCCCTTTTCCCGAAGCTCGGCGATCGTGATATCTTTGCCGATTTCGACACCCGTCTTGAATTCGACCCCAAGATCGCGAATGACTTGAATCTCGTCGGCGATGATATCCCGGGGCAACCGGTATTCCGGGATGCCGACGGTGAGCATGCCGCCCAGCACATCGTATTTTTCGAAAACCGTTACCTGATATCCTTCGATGGCCAGAAAATAGGCGCAGGTCAAACCGGCCGGTCCCGAACCGATAATGGCGACATGTTCCTCCCGGGGTTCCTTTTTTTCCGGGACGAACATATCGCCCGACTGGCGATCGGTATCGGCCAGAAAACGATGCAGATTCATGATGGCAAGGGGTTGATCGACCTGTTCACGGGTGCAGGCCGTCTCGCAGGGATGATGGCAGACCCGCCCGCAGACCCCGGGGAAGGGATTGTCTTTTTTAAAGAGCTCAAGGGCTTCCCGGTATTTTCCGGCATTGATCAAACCGATAAACCCCTGGGCGCTGACATGGGAAGGGCAGGTGGCGCGGCAGGGTGCTGTGCCCCGCTTGGTGATGGCGTACGCCCCGGGAATCGCCTGGGCGTATCGTTTATAGATTGCTTTCCGGTCGGAAAGCCCCTCGTTGTACTCGTTGGGAACGTCAATGGGGCATACCTTCGTGCACTCCCCGCAGCTCGTGCATTTGGACAGATCCACCAGACGGGGTTGCTTGCGGATGCGGGCCCTGAAGTTCCCAGGATCGCCTTTCACGTCAATCAGTTCGGTATTGGTAAGAAGCTCGATGTTCAGATGCCGGCCGACCTCGACCAGTTTCGGTGAGATAATTCACATCGCGCAGTCATTGGTCGGAAAGGTTTTGTCCAGCTGAGACATCAGCCCGCCGATCGCCGATGACTTTTCGACCANGTAAACATAATAACCGGAATTGGCCAGGTCCAGGGCCGACTGCATTCCGGCAATCCCGGCACCGAGCACCATCACGGCGCCGACCGTCTCCTGGACCGCATTCTGCTGTGTTTCGGAAATGTTGGCCATGTTCGCCCCCTTCAAAGCGTTATAGATGTTCCAAAATTTCAGGCAGCTTCTGTTCCCACCCGATCGTTGCAATGAGAACGCCGGCATAACCGGCGTCTTTGATCTGCCGCACGAGGTCGGCGGCAACCTGGACACACTCTTTGACCTTGTCCGGTGCTTTTTGGATGCGGGCAATGACATCGTCCGGCACATACACGGCGTCCACGTTCCTCGCCATGTACCGGGCCATACCCACGGACTTGAGCAACAGCACCGTGGGGACGATCTTAACCCCATCGGTCTGGAAACGCTTCTGAAACGGTTCCATCACCGATACATCGAACACCGGTGGGCTGATGAAAAATTCGGCACCGGCGTCGACTTTCTTTCGCATCTCATCCACCTCGAGCTCCGGTGAACGGTCCCTGGTGGCCGCGTCGATCCGGGAGCCGATCAGAAAATCCGGGGCACCGGCCAGCTCAATGCCGGCCATATCCCGGCCTTCTTCAAGCCCCTTAATGGCCCGGATCAGTTCCAGGAGATCGATGTCATAGACGGATCGGGCCTGGTGATGATCACCAAAATGGGTGTCTTCTCCCTGGACGGCCATCACACTGGTGATACCGCAACCATAGGCGGCCAGCAGATCCGCCTGNATCGCAATACGATTGCGGTCCCGGCAGCAAACCTGAAATACCGTCTCCAGGCCCCTGCCCTGGAGCACCATGGCGCCGCCCAGACTACTCATCCGCATCACGGCGTTACTCATCTCCGGTACGACGAACGCATCTACCTTGCCTTTAACCCGGGCGGCATTCTCGGTCATACCGGTCACATTGACGCCCTTGGGCGGTTCCATCTCTGCCAGGACGGCAAACTCCCCCCCCTCGAATTTGTCCTTGAGTTGCATGGATTTTCCTCCGGAAAATGGCATCAGCATGGCTAAAATCGATTCTCGATTTTAGAAGTGGCGGCTGCACCGCCGAATATGGTTCTCCTAAGAATGACTCGACTTCGATTGCATCTGGTGATGATCTGTATTGTTCATCCGCAAGGATCGTGCCGAAGCCCTTCAGCGCTTGAAATAGCTTTAAAATAAAATAATTTCATATAGTTACTCAGTATAATGGGAAGTGTGGGGGAATCTTTTAGGCTTGAAATCGGTTACTATATATGCCATTATGGCATAGTATTAATGAAATATATAATATTTTTAATTGTTTAACACTTATATGCCATTTCGGCATAGTCCAAATCGGCATATCTTGTTTTAGCTTTCAACTTTTCACTTTTCACTTTTCACTTTTCACCTTTTCACTTTTCACTTTCAACTTTCAGCTTAACCATATGGAAACACGCATCATCATTATTGAAGACGACTTCGATTACCTGGAGCTGCTCAATGGGAAGTTGACGGCCGCTGGATTCCGCAACATCCAGACCGAGGACGACTCGGTAAAGGCCGCCTCGCGTTTCGAAAAGGGGGCTGTATTTGACATCGCCCTGATCGACATGAACATGCCCGGCATGGACGGCATCGCCTTACTGGAGTTCATCAAAAATACCAGTCCCAGGACCGAATGTATCATGGTCACCGCCGTCAACGATNCCCGGACCGCCGTGGAGTGCCTGAAGAAGGGGGCTTACGATTATCTGGTCAAGCCGATTACCCTGGAGGATCTGATCTTTTCCATAACCCGAAGTCTGGAGCGAAAACGGCTCCTCGACATTCTGGATATCAAGGAAGGCAAAAGCGTTCCCCGTTTAATGAATCCGGAGCCGTTCCGTCCTATCTTGANCCGCTCGGAAAAGATGCGCCGGCTGCTCAAGGAGGCGGAGCTTCACGCGGCCAGCGAGGTGCCGGTGCTGATCACCGGTGAAAGCGGGACCGGAAAGGAACTCCTGGCCAGGGCAATTCACCGGGCCAGTCCGCGGGCAGGCAATCCGTTTACTCCGGTGAATATGGCGTCCCAGAGTGCCACCCTCTTCGAGGCCGAGTTTTTCGGTCACACAAAAGGGGCGTTCACCGGTGCAGAGAAGGATCGGTCCGGGTTTCTTATGGCCTCCAACCATGGAACGCTGTTTTTGGACGAGATCGGCAATCTGCCGCTAGAGCTACAGGGGAAGCTTTTGCGGGTGCTTCAAGACGGGGAGTACACACGGCTGGGTACGAGCAAGCGCCAGAAGGTGGATGTCCGTTTTATCGCTGCCACCAATGAAGACCTGGACGACCTGCTCAGCAGAAGAAAGTTCCGAAAGGACCTTTATTATCGGATCCGGGGCGGCTGGCTGCATTTGCCCCCGCTAAGGGAACGCAGAGAGGACATCCCCTTGCTGGTGGATCACTTCCTTGAAGGATTCTGTCCACCCGGGAAACGCTGCAAGATAACCGATGAATCCTGTTGCCTGATGCTTGAGTACCCGNTCCCCGGTAACATCCGGGAACTCGAAGCGATTGTGCAATCGGCCGTAAACCTGGCACAGGGGCGGCCCATTGCACCCGAGTTTTTACCCCGGGAGCTCCAGCAAAACACCNAGGCCGCGGTCTGTGCCCAGCCGGAATCCACACCCATACGACCTCTTGCCGATATCGAGCGCGAACACATTTTGAACACCTACACGCACACCGGGCAAAACAAGTCGAAAACGGCCCGGATGCTGGGAATCGGACTGAATACCCTGCGGCGAAAACTTCGTCAGTATGGGGCCGACATGAAAGGATAACGCACATGAACCGGGGACTTGTTAAGGCGATTCTGTTACTGCCCGTGCCGGTGCTGCTTATTGTTCCGGCGATCATCTTGTATGCTTCAACCGGCACCATCGTCTCGCCCGAACTGCAGCCCCCAACCCAGGTCACCTTCTGGGTGGCCATGGATTTTCTCATAGCAGGTATCCTTCTGGCGATCTGGTCGGTCCAAGCCATCGTGACCCGGGGTGAGGGAACTCCGGCCCCCTGGGAGCCGACCCGCAAGCTAGTCATCAGCGGCCCTTACAGATACATCCGAAACCCGATGATCACCGGGGTACTCCTCATTCTCCTTGGAGAGATGATTCTGTTTAACTCCTGGGGGCTCTTTTTGTGGGCGATCGGCTTTTTTATCGCCAATCTGTTCTATTTCCCCATGGTGGAAGAAAAAGGACTGGAGCAGCGGTTTGGGGAGACTTACCGCGAGTACAAGACCCATGTCCCGCGCTGGATGCCGCGGCTCAAAGGTTGGAACGGGAAAACACAAAACAGCCATCCGTAAAGGGCTCATATTTACTCCTTATCTCCGTGGAGGCAGAAAACCCTCCGATGACATCATCACCCCGAACATGAAAGGAGGACGCCATGGCAAGTTATCTGTTGATTTGGGATATCAATGATGCCTTTGTGTCGGTGGATCCAAAAGAGCGCGGGGAATCCTACAACATGCTGCTGGCAATGGTCAGAAAGGACATGGAGAGCGGCTTTACCAAAGCTTGGGGGACCTTTATCGGTGAGCGCTCCGGATACTGCGTCGTTGAAGGCGCAGAACTGGAAATTATGAACCTGGTGCAGCAGTATACGCCCTATGTGACCTTTGAAACCCATGCCTGCGCCAGCATCGACCAAGCCCAGGAGATGATCAACGCGCTCATCGGCGCCTGACCCACCTGCATTGGGGCATGCCGGCGGCGAAGGCCTGCCCCGATGCATTTTCTCGACGANATGACCCACGGTCCCTCCGGCCCCAGCCGGATGTCCCGCAACCCCCCATGTGTCCCCGCCATCCCTGGATTTCGAACCACCCGGGACCTCCCTTGACACCCTCGGAATGATAAATAATCTCCTTGGTATGCCTTCTTAACCGGAAATGCGGCGGAAGGAACATTGTTATGGACAGAGGATACGACCCATGACTGACGCCGCTAGAGATAACCGCGCCTGCCNGATGCATGAGACAGACACAGAGGGAAGCACCAATCTGTGCTGTTGCACCATCACGGATACGAAGGGAACCTATGACGACCCCTGCTATGTTCCCGTGAGGGAATGCTGCAGTGAGAGACACATGATGGGGACAGAGTCGCGTTAACCGGCATCAAACCGACCGGATCGCCGCATGTCGGCAATTATCTGGGGATGATTCGGCCGGCCCTGAATTTGGTGGATCATTATCGAGCGCTCTATTTTATTGCCGACTATCATGCCCTGACCACGACCCGGGATCCCGTGGCACTGGACCGCCGAATACGAGAAGCTGCGGCGACCTGGCTTGCCCTGGGTCTCGATCCCAATCGGGTGGTCTTCTTCAGGCAGTCCGATATTCCGGAAGTCTTCGAATTGGCCTGGATTCTATCCTGCGTTACGGCCAAGGGTCTTCTGAACCGGGCGCACGCCTACAAAGCCGCCGTTGCAGAAAACAGGCAGGCCCGCAGAGACAGGGATGCCGGGATCAATGCCGGCGTTTTCAATTATCCGGTGCTCATGGCGGCAGATATTCTGCTGTTTAACACCGACGTTGTTCCGGTGGGACGCGACCAGAAGCAGCACATCGAGATCACCCGGGACATTGCGGCCGAGTTCAACGGCTCCTATGGGAAGGTGCTGCGCAAACCACGGGAGATGGTAACGGAAACCGCGATGACCGTGCCGGGTCTGGATGGGCGAAAAATGAGCAAGTCCTATGGGAACACCATCCCTATATTTGCGCCACCGGAGATTATCCGAAAGCAGGTGATGCGGATCCAAACCGATTCCAAACGCCCGGAGGAACCCAAAGATCCGGGTAAATGCAACGTATTCGCCATTTATCGACACTTTGCATCTCCGCAAGCCGTTGAATCGAAAAAGGAGCAATATGTTTCCGGGGGAGTGGCCTACAGCGACATGAAAAAGGAGCTTATCGAGCTTCTGGGCATGACGTTCGATCCGTACCGGCAGACCTTTCAACGCATCATTCAGGATCCCTCGGGTATCGACCGGATCCTGAGAGACGGCGCGGAACGTGCCCGAGATATCGCACGACCGGTGCTGGAACGTGTGCGCCGCCGCGTTGGCATTTAAAAACACGGATAACGTGCGGCATCCTTCCGTTTTCGGAAGTTGTCGTCGAAAGGATATATTATGGGGAAAACGGTGACCCATAAACTCATTGAGTCGCATCTGGTCGAAGGAGGGATGGCGGTCGGGGAAGAAATTTCTCTGAACATTGACCAAACTCTTACCCAGGATGCCACCGGAACCATGGTAATGCTCGAATTCGAAGCCATGGGAATTCCGCGCGTAAAAACCAAACTATCCGCCCAGTACGTGGATCACAACCTGCTCCAGACAGATTTCAAAAACGCCGACGACCATCTGTTTCTCATGAGTGCGTGTAAGAAATTCGGTATCTGGTACAGCCGCCCCGGGAACGGTGTCAGCCACCCGGTTCATATGGAGCGCTTCGGGATCCCCGGACAAACCCTTCTCGGCTCGGACAGTCATACGCCGGCCGCGGGGGCCCTGGGGATGTTGGCCATGGGCGCCGGCGGCCTGGAAGTGGCCATGGCTATGGCCGGCGAACCCATTTATATCCGTATGCCCGAAATTCTGGGGGTTCGACTGAAAGGGGCGCTCCCCGACTGGGTCAGCGCCAAAGATGTGATTCTCGAAATGCTCCGCCGATACGGTGTGGACGGCGGTGTCGGTAAAATCATCGAGTACTACGGCCCGGGGTTGGACCATCTGTCGGCCATGGACCGGCACGTCATTGCCAACATGGGCACGGAAATGGGCGCCACCACGACCGTTTTCCCGTCGGATGAAACCGTCCGCCGGTTTTTGATGGGCCAGGGACGAGACAGAGACTGGGTATCCATTGAGGCGGATCCCGATGCCCGTTACGACGCCCACGATGAAATCGATCTATCTTCTTTGGAGTCCCTTATTGCGCTTCCCAGCAGCCCCGGGAACGTCGTCCCGGTAAGTGAGGTGGCCGGCCGTGAAATTTTCCAGGCCTATATCGGATCTTCTGCAAATCCGGGGCTTCGCGATTTTGCCGTTCCGGCGCTCATGATGGAAGGGCGTACCGCCAACGAACGCGTCTCCTTCGACGTGAATCCGACATCGCGGCAAATGCTGGAAACCCTGGCCGACTCGGGGCTGTTGGCGAATCTCGTCCGCGCCGGCGCCCGCATCCATCAGGCCGGTTGCGGCGGGTGCATCGGTATGGGTCAAGCGCCTGCCACGGGCAAGATCAGCTTGCGGACCGTCCCGCGAAATTTTCCCGGGCGTTCCGGCACCAAGGAGGATTCGGTCTACCTGTGCAGTCCGGAAACCGCCGCCGCCTCTGCCCTGACCGGTGTCATCACCGATCCCCGAACGCTGGATATGGCCTATCCGATCTTTGTCTCGGACACCCCCACACAAATCAACACCAAGATGCTGGTGCCCCCTCCGGCGTCGGGCAACGGTGTTGAACTGGAAAAAGGGCCGAACATCAAACCGCTGCCGGTATTCGATTCCCTGTCGGAGACCTTTGAGGGACCGGTCATGTTGAAGCTGGGTGACGACGTTTCCACCGACGAGATCATGCCGGCCGGCGCCGAGGTGCTCCCCTATCGAAGCAACATCCCGGAGATCAGCCGATATGTGTTCAGTCGCATTGAGGATGGCTTTTATGATCGGGCTGTGGAAATGGCCGAAAAGGGTTTTTGGGTAGTGGGTGGACACAATTACGGCCAGGGATCGAGCCGCGAACACGCCGCTCTGGCCCCTCGGTATCTCGGGCTTCGGATTGTCATCGCAAAAAGCTTTGCCCGAATCCACTGGCAAAACCTGGCCAACTTCGGCATCCTGCCCCTGACCTTCATCGACCCTGCCGACCATGATCGGATCCATCAGGGGGACCTGTTGGAGGCCGGCGACATCCAAAGGAGTCTGATCCAGGGGGACCGTATTCAGATTACCGACCTCACCCGCACATACCGTTTTGAGGCACGCCACACATTAACCCATCGCCAGATCGAGATGATCCTGGCGGGCAGTTTGATTAATGTGGTGCGAAGCAAACATGCCTGAAGGTCTCATGAAACCTTTTCAGGATATGGCAGAAGAGAAATACCATTTCGGCTATTGGATATCGCGCCCGAGACGCCGAAAACGAATGGAAAAGAGGGAGGTACACCATGGAGGTTGAACGCATCCTATGGCCGACGGATCTGTCCGGAAGCGCTAAACAGGCGCTGCGGTACGTACAATCGTTGACCAAAAAATACCAGGCTGAAATCCACGTCCTCTATGTCATCGAAGATATTGCCCACCACCGCGGGTGGTATGGCGATTTTGAAGATGATCACATCGACAAGATCATCGCATGGGAAAACAAAAAAGCGAAGGAGCGGCTTGACGACATTTGCACGAACCATCTCAATGGCTGCCCCCTCTATATCAAGCACGTTGCCGTAGGGGACCCGGCAAAGGAAATTCTGAATCTGATAGACAAGGAAAACATCGACATGGTCATTCTGTCCACCCGGGGTGCCAAGGGGCATTTCTCCTTTGGAAGTGTTGCCGAAAAAGTCGTCAAAAACGCGTCCGTTCCCGTGGTGACCATCCCCCCGTCCGGAGAGCCGGAAGCCGAGGCATGATACGTTACCAAAGAGGGGCTTAATGCCCGACGCCCCCTATGCGGATCATCCCTTCGGTAAACCTCTGACGGAAGACATTGCCGGGAACCGGTCCTTTAGGTTTCATCCTCCATTTCCAGCTCGAGGGTGATCTGAATGGCATCGATCACGCTTTGGGCCGCCGGACAGCGTGTGATGTAATTTTCCAGNGCCGCTTCTGCGTCGGGCCGTTTGTCCGCCGGCAGCATCAAGCGGTAGTGCACGTGAATCCGGGTAATCTTCAGGACACCGTCGACGTCTTCAATATCCCCTGTTACGGTTGCCATGTAACGATCCTGGAAGGTGCGGATCTTCTTTTTGGCCAGGACCCCGGCCAGCGTTCCCATCATTCACCCCCCAACGGCGCCGACCACATGGTCGAGGGTGGCCGCATGCTCTTCTTCCGGATCGATCCCGTAAAATTTTTCGGGATTATGCACCATTTTAAGGGTATTCTCACGCAATGGTCTGAGTATGTAGGACCCTAAAGCCATTGTTTGCAGTTTTCCGAAGTTGGC
>Ga0049113_10000127_pt1 | contig 16770 bp, 22 predicted proteins | sample WorMettanBELIZE1_FD_55214 | JGI IMG/M metagenome (GOLD analysis project Ga0049113, IMG submission 55214) | Marine gutless worms symbiont microbial communities from Max Planck institute for Marine Microbiology, Germany - Olavius tantulus BELIZE.1 | ecosystem: Host-associated > Annelida >... | reverse complement strand
ACTTGTCGCAATGGCGAACGCGGCGACGGCGACTGATCACCGGAGCTCTGATCAAAGCCCACAGGTTGCTCTGGGGTGTCCAAGGCAATCGCCGTGCTGGTCTCGACGCCAGTGACGCTGGATGCGGCTCGGTAGCTTTGAGCGGCTCAAGGGCCTCGCGTGCAGGTGCAGTCATGCGGAATGGAAACTAGTTGACCGAGTAGGGTTAATTCAATAACCTGTTGCCATGAAGTCGGACCTTAATGCGTTTTCCGCACGCATCAGGGTTATAACCGCGACCAACCTGATACTGGGGTTTGGCTGTACTAGCACTGATATGAAGTCGGGCCTTGGTGCGTTTTCCGCACGCACCAACGCCCTAACCACAACCAACCTGATACTGAGGTTCGGCCATGGCTAGCGCCAATCATACCTGTTCCATGACAGTTCCGCATTCCCGGCGGAACCTGTCCCCCCTTATCTCGTTTTCGTCTATCAAGATTGCCGCGCATTAGGAAACTATGCGTCATAGTTTCCGGTGCGTGGTATTGCTTGCCACGGCGTTCACGCTTGGCACCTCCGTGCATGCTGATCTTCCGTTGACTATCGAAGACTTGATTACCGATCAAGGCCGCACAAAGCTTAATCTGTCGCTCATCTATCTCAATAGCGAGTTATCCGCCAGGTCTCTATACGCAGAAAACCAAGATGTGCTCGTTGGTTCCGTATCGCTACATTACGGGCTCACCGGCAAGACGGAAATCTACGGTCGCGGCAGCTATCTGTATAGTCACGGTCGCACCAATAGCATCACCAAGACAACTATCAACATAGACAATCGTTTCCTTGATGCTTGGGCCGGTATTAACTACCAATTCAAGCAGGACGATGCGACTCCGGCGCTGCTTGGGTTCGCCGAAGTCGCTGCGGTGGAGAATCACCAAGGAACGCTACATTCACTCCGTTCTTGGGATTTTGGCCTTACGACTTATCGCGCAATTGATCCGGTTGTTTTTTCGCTCGCGACGGATGTCCGGTTGAATCTATCGCGCAAGTCAGGCGATACCCGCTATTGTCCGGGACACATTCTGTCGGTGAATCCGTCCGTGGATTTCGCGGCGAATGATCGCGTGACGTTCAGTGGCGGCTTGCGGTGGAACATGCAATTAGCGGATCGTCTTGCGCGTAAAATGCAAGACGATGAAGGCGAGACCATTAAGCGTAAGAGCAAAGGCTACAATCGCACCAGCACAGATTTGAAGCTTAGTGTCAGTTATGGTTTATCGGAAGATAACGTCGTGCACGTTACGCTGTTGTCCGGCATATCCAGCAACCGCGGATCATCCTTGCAACTCAATTGGCGGCATACTTTCTAACCACCCAGCTATCATAGGAGCTTTAAACCGATGAAAGCAATAAAGTCAACGCTATTTGCGTTTACATTATCACTGCCATTAGACTCACCAGCCCTGGCACAACCCCCTTTGGCTATATCATCAAACACGCTATCTGCTCAAGACCTTGAATTGCTGTTTGAGCAGGACGGGGAGCCAATGCAATTGGCGCTGCTGTCTGAGAAGGAAATGGCGGAGACCAAAGGTGCGATATGGCCGTTTATTTCTTCTTGGGCAACGCGTTTTATGTGGGGTGGGACTTGGGGCTCACTCCTGAGCGGGTATGATCTATTTGATGATGGTTTCGACGGATATAAATCGTTCTACCAATGGGCAGGCGCTCAGATTATGCTAAGTGCTGTAGCGGGCACTCTGGCTGTAAATCGGGGTGTAGGCACACTTCTTGGTTTTGGAGTGCACGTCACGCTTTCGGAACTGCGGCAGACAATGCATCGAAATGGTTGGAACGTGTTCGATACCGTGGATCATGTAAATGACGCCCTTTCTAAAATCGTCAACGACCGTGTGAAAAAAGAGACGCCCCCCGAATCGCTGTCGGCATCTTCGGCGTCGTCTGATAGCAGCTATTTGGTTAGACTTCTAGTGACGTTCGATCAAAATAAGCTACGACAATTTCTTTCCGATATTCCAAGAAATTCCTTTGATAAGATTTTAGCACGAGTCGCATCAGATACGGCGCGAGAGGATTTCTTGGAGCGTTTGCCGACTGAAACTGTAAACGACTTTTTGCTCGCGATGCCAGAAGAATACATGCCAGATTTCAGGGAGATTATCCCTTTCCGTATCATGAATGGGATAAACAGAGCTATGGCTTCTCAAACCCATGATCGGCATCTCTCATCCAACCCCTACGAACATTGGCTGCGCTAGCTATCCACGCATCGATGTAAACAACAAATCGGCACTTGACGATTTGTTGTTTCTATTGTTAATTGGCGGCAGATAAAGAGATAGATCATGGATATTCTACTCGCCCTATACCCAATTGAATTGACTGTTGCTATCATTGGTACGTTTATTGTTATATTTTTAAAAGGGTTTTCCGTGTGGCGAGCGAGAGAAAAAGCGCGTGAAACCTATTCTAATGCAGCTGAAATATACCGTATTATTGCAATCGTAACACCGTTTACGTTCTTGTTTTTATCTGTCGATGTGACGATGTATCATTTGGGTGCCGATCTTTCCAATCATAGGTTGGAATCGACTTTTTCGTACTTTTTACTAGCTATGAATTTGAGTATCTATTTGGGGTTTGTTGTCCCACATATTTTCCGTATCGACTATGAAAAATTGTCGTCCATTAATCACTCTTTAAGGGTCGTTCTTTTAGGATCGTTGGTTTTTGGACTGGCCGCCCTCGTAACAGGGGTTACCGATTCTCTGGCGGAGTCTATCTTTGATAAGTATGCGCCATGCGTGCTTGATATTTCATAAACAAAGTCGAGAAAGGCGGCAAGATGAATAGCAAGATTTCTGTTACGCATGGCATCCATGTTATGAATAAGCAATGAATGCAGTAGCAAATACGCTAAAAAAAATGAAGCATGGTTTTAACCTTGCGATTGGCTTCTCGGTCGCAGTCCTAGCGGTATCTGCTTACGCTGGAAGCGATCAAATAGAAACGGCAGAGTTTAGTTTTGGGTGGATGAAAGGCCTGGTAATAGGCGCTGCTTTCGGGGGTACCTGCGGGCTGCTCGCTTATTCAGTGCCAGGAGCCATTTTTTTAGTATTAGCATGTCTTTAATTATGTCCAAAGTAAGCACCATTAACTTCGACTCAGGTATGATATTTGGTCTCATGATGATAGCTTTTCTTCGCTGGTTAATTCTGCCGCTACTTGCGCGACGTGATTTATTTCCGGCGACAAAAGATATTACTTTCATTTCGGAGGTTCCAATCCTTTTCTTATTTGGCCTGACTTTGATCCTAACGACCGAGTTAGCAAGGATGGTCGCTTAGGCCGTAAACAATGAGTCAGTCAATTAGAAACTGCGCATCATTTCCCTTATTACTGCTCGCAATGAGCACACAATCGGAAGACAGACGCGCCTATCTCAACACGCGCTCGCTGTCAGGATCGATGGGGATCAAGAGTTGGGAAGTGTTGCGCGATGAGCGCATAGTGAAGCAGGACCGGCCACGGCCACCGACTTTTTCACCAAGACGCCGCGTCGGCAAACGGCTCTAGCTGTGGAGCGGCTTAATTCCTCCCCAATGCTTGGGTTAGCCCGGCCTAAGCTGGGGTATTGAATACCTCTGTAAGGCCCTAGGAGGCCCGTAGAGACGATTGGCGAGACTGATCAAGGCCACACTTACCGTTTGGCCCGCGCCCTACCAATCGCGATCACGTCCTCCAGAAAGCCGCAGGATCGAGCCACACGCAGCCTCGGAGAATTCCAGGCTCTCGGGCATCCGAACACCCTCCGGCATCCTTGCCTGCGCGCGCGTCCCTGCGCTTGCAAACTGCCGAGCCGCTGCGAACGCTCCGGTGGTACCCGCGCATTCCACGGCCATGTGCCGCGCTTCCTGAGCAAACGCTCAGACACCCACAGCACCTCATCCTCACGATACCCCTGATCCGCTAGGCGTTGCGGTTCGGCCTCCACTGCCAGCTGTTGCTCCACCGGCAGCTCGCCTGAATCCCCACTTCCCCGCAGTCAGAAAACACCGGATGGACACCCGTTGTCCAGTAAACTACTGGACTCAGATATCGATAAGGAAGAAAATATAAACATATAGCAAAATGATAGATAGTACGCTCTAAGCCGCTTTTTACAAATAAATTTGTTTGTAATTAGTGAATGCTTTAAAAAAAATAATAAAAAAATATAAAAGAGCAACAAAATGGAAAAATATGGCAAAGTACCGAGAACACACCACCCCACTCAACACGATCAAGCGCATCATGAGGCAGAAAGGCATCACTCAACGCGGCCTGGTTCCTTTGATCGGAAGCCCATCCCTGGTTTCTCAGATGCTATCAGGCAAGCGCGAGATCACGATGCCAATGGCAAGGGCACTCCACAAACATTTGGGAATCCCCGCTGAGGTGCTACTGCAAGAGCCGGGTACGGATATCCAGGAGTCAGGGGAAGACGCCAACTGGACTAGGTTCCCGTTTAAGGCGATGGCGAAATTCAAGTGGATTTCCCGGGTCCCCAAAAGCGAAGAGCAAGCCAAGGCAGTAATGGAGGATTTGATCCGACGGGCAGGCAAGGCCGAAACCGCTAGCAGCGATCTCTTTCGTAAGAACGATCAGACGCGCATCAACGCCAAGATGAACCCTTATGCGCTCCAGGCATGGTGTTGGCAAGTTATGGCGACAGCAAATGAGATGCAGCTGGCGGCAGAATATGCCCACGGCACCGTAACCATGGACTTTCTGAGGCAGATTGCACAGTTGAGCTGGTTTGAAGATGGTCCGAGGCGGACCAAAGCGTTGCTGGAAGATCGCGGCATCCCGCTAATCATCTTGCCACATCTGCCGAGGACCTATCTCGATGGCGCGGTGCTCAAGCTCGATGACGGGCGGCCCGTGATCGGCCTAACCCTGCGCTATGACCGGATCGACAATTTCTGGTTCTGCCTGCTGCACGAGTTGGCGCACGTGGGCCGTCACCTAGAAAACGGCGAAAGCGACACCTTCATCGACGATCTTAACCTTCGCAATGAGGCAGAAGACGACGATCAAAACCTAGAAACCCAGGCCGACGCATGGGCAGAAGAAGCGCTGATTCCGCACGAGATTTGGAAGGAACACGATGTTCGAGCTTATCCAACGGCGCTAGGCATTATCAACTTGGCGAATACTCTGCACATTCATCCGGCAATCGTCGCGGGCCGAATCAGGTTCGAGCAGAAGAATTATCGGCTATTCACACAGTTTGTCGGCACCGGCCAGATTCGCAGCCAGTTTGACGCAACCGATAGTTAGCACTCGCTAGGAGGCATAAAAAAACCGGCCATTGGCGTGGCCGGTTTTTGGGAAGAGCTTAAAAAATTTTTAAGGCTTAAACCCTAAATTCCAATCCATCTCTCACAATGGATAGGTATTAAACCAATGATGAATTTAAAGCATAAGCTGAACATATTTTACCTCATTGTTCACCAATATGTAGAAAATTTGCGTTGGGCGTACATGCCTGTCCTAACTTCTTTAGGAGAACCGCATGGCGACCCAACCGAGTACCCACCTTCCCCTCTCCGCTGAAAGCCTCGCCCAGGCACTAGACGAAAAGTTCCGCCCCATCATCGAGCGGCCCCGCAAACGGACTAGCTACCCGCTAGGCCAGCAGGGAGGGCGGAGCGATGGCTGAACGGCTCATTTCCGAAGTCGCCGCCGGATTCCGCGACGCCATCCGGGACCAGGGCCTGGAACCACCGGAGATCATCGAGCCCGGAACGATGCACCGCTTCCCCGGCGTCGGCAAAAAGCCGAGTAACCGCGCGGGTTGGTGCAGGCTGTTTCCTGACGGGAAAGGCGGGATGTACGGTGATTGGTCTACCGGACTAAAAGAAACGTGGTTTATCGACAGCAAGTCCGCATGGGAGGAACGGAAAGATCAGCGCGGATACCAATTATTACAGGCTATTCCGGCGAAAGAGAAACGGAAATGTGCCGAAACGGAGCAATCAGCCAAGCAAACTAATGCCGCTCAGCGTGCCGTTGATATCTGGGCGAAAACTCGGGCTGCCCCACCTACCAGTCCCTACCTAATCCGCAAACACATCCAACCGCACGGAGCTCGGATTTACCAAGATGCCTTGGTGCTGCCGGTAATGGACTTCACCGGCAAGCTGACCAGCCTGCAATTCATCTCACCGATAAAAGACCCCGAGACCGGACGTGACAAGACCCTGCTCAAGGGTGGCCGCAAGCAAGGTTGCTACATCCCGGTAGCGGGAGATCCAAGCAATTTCTCCCGCATCATCGTCTGCGAAGGATGGGCGACCGGCTGCTCCTTAGCCGACTCCGAACCCGACGCCCTGGTACTAGCTGCTATAGATGCGGGAAATTTGAAGCCGGTCGCCGAAGCGGCGCGTCAGAAGTGGTCAGACCGGGAGATCATGCTCTGCGCCGATGACGACGCCAAAACCGACGGCAATCCGGGCCTCACCAAAGCACATGAAGCAGCACTGTCAATTGGCGCGAAGGTCGCCTCTCCTAACTTCGGAGATCAGCGCCCAGAAGGCGTAACTGACTTCAACGATTTGGCCCAACTGGATGGTCTGGAAGCGGTAAAGGAATCTATTCGCGCCGCCAACGATCCTATTTTGCCTGGTCCACAACCGCTTACAGGCAAGGTAAACCCCGAACCCTACCCATTAGATGCCCTACCCGACACCCTACGGGCCGCTGTCGAGGAAGTCCAAGCCTTCGTCAAAGCTCCGTCACCGTTGATAGCTTCCAGCGCCCTGGAGGCCTTGTCGCTGGCTGGACAGCCTTACATCGATGTCAAGCGGGACGAAAGACTATGTGGTCCAACCAGCTTATTCATATTAGTTATCGCCGATTCCGGCGAACGCAAGTCAACTTGCGATCAATATTTTATGGAACCGATTAAAAGATATGAAGAAGAACAGAGAAAATCGATGGAAAAGGAGGTCGATGAATACAATAAGAAAAATGGAATATGGGAATCAAAATTTAACGGCCTTAAGGATTCAATCCGCAACTTATCAAAGCGTGGAGAATCTACCGATGAGGTGGAGAGTGAAATAGACAAGCACATGGAAGATAAGCCGAAAGAACCAAAAATACCGCAGTTGATTTACGTTGATATTACGCCGGAAGCCTTGGCGTGGAATCTCAAAGAGAAATGGTCTTCTGCTGCTCTGATAACGAGTGAGGGAGGACAGATTTTCGGTTCCCATGGCATGAAAGAAGATTCCATCATGAATTATCTTACAACCCTGAATCAGATATGGGATGGCGGAGACGTTCGGGTATCTCGTCGCACTAAAGAAAGCTTTATATTGGAAAATGCGCGCATGACATTCTCTTGTCAAGTGCAAGAATCAACACTTCTCAATTTTCTTGATCGCTCTAAAGGATTGGCACGCGGAACGGGTTTTATGTCCCGCTTTCTGCTAGCTTGCCCCGAATCGACCAAAGGAAGACGTTTCTACACTGAGCCACCGAAGGACTTTCCTGCATTGAGCAAGTTTCAGCAAAAGATCACTTATATCCTTAATCAGCCTGTTATCTTTCATAAAGATAAATACGATCAATTAAAACCAAATATCTTATACTTATCACCAGAGGCCAAGAAGGTATGGATTAACTTTTACAACCTTATCGAAAAGGCACTTGGAATCACTGAAGAACTTAGCGAGCTAAGTGACATAGCTAGCAAGGCTGCCGAAAATATAGCTAGGCTCGCCGCTCTCTTCCATTTATACGAACACGGCCCAAACGGTGACATTGGTCCTGATAACGTAAAGAAAGCAAATCGAATCGTTGCTTGGTACCTCAACGAATCAAAGCGATTTTTAATATTCAGGCTTCAACAGAAGAAGAAGCTGATGCCTTGAAAATGGAAAGTTGGATAATAAATTATTGCAAGAAAGAAAAAGTGAAATTTGTTTCTCGAAGAGACTTACAACAAAGCATAACACCACACGTATTGCGTAAGGGATATAGATTGGATAGAGCATTAGAAATCCTGAGAAAACATTCCATAGTGACTATAGAATATAAAAGAAATCAAACTAAGATTCACATCAACTCAGAACTCCTAGATAAGGGCTAAAAATGAGTCTCGCTGATTGGATTAGGGGAGATATTCCGCAATGGGACGAAATCGAAATTCGGGAGTTGCTAGAGCAGATCGGAGAAACCGACCCGCAAACAATTGCTGAGGTGCTAGACAATTGCCGCAAGAATGAGAATAGCTTGCAAGCCTGCCTTTCCCGTAACCCTACGTGAGCTTCTGTCGCCAGTGTTGCCACCATGTTTCCAGCAAATTGGCAACATCTAATCCTTTGTCCCACAAGGCTTTCAGCCAAGTGTTGCCAGTGTAGCCACTAAGAAAGAAGGAAGAGAATGTGGCAAAAAATAATGGATTATACGACTTATTTAAAGTAGAATATATCTTTTTACTCAAAGAGGGTATATAGAAACCTGGCTACAGTGGCTACACCTCCCACCAGCCCTTTCATAGCAAGGGATTAAGTGCTGCATTTTGCTGGCTACAGTGGCTACACTTTGACGAGGGGCCGTTTGTTAGGGGAAGGCCCTGGCTTGTCCCTCATGAACCATGCGGCATCGGGGACCGAATCGCATCAAACTTATGCTTTAATCAACTGGATTTATGCCATGACGATCTGCACGAAATTAGTGGTCCGAGAGCCCAAGGATCTCAAATCCAAGATGGGAAGCGTTGGGAGATCACAGTCGGAATCCAAGAGGCGATCGTGGCGTGCTTCCGACGGGCTTGGGCAGGTGAACAGCATCCCCGCTTGCGGCCGGATTACCTCAACCAAGCTGGCAAGCTATCGAGAACCTATACGCGGCTATTGGATGCTTTGAACAAGCGTAGAGGCAAAGGCCCGCAGAAGATGATCGTCGAACATATCAATATTGGAGCCGGTGGGCAGGCGGTGGTGGGCAACGTCGGACGATAGGGGTCTTGAGAAAACCAATGGTTCCAACCCCGTGCCTCGTTGGCTTGCGATGCAGCTATGCCCGCGTTGTGGCGCGAAGACGAGAAAAGGAACGCCGTGCCGTGCTGCGGCAATGAAGAATGGCCGTTGCCGGATGCACGGCGGTAAATCCACCGGACCGCGCCCTGGTTCCATGCGAGGGAATCAGAACAGATTCAAACATGGTTTTTATTTCCGGATTTTGCGTGCAGGGGTACTAGTACGTCATTTCAGCCGATTTTACAGGTTCGGCCCGTAGGATGGGCAAAGCGAGCGCCCATCGAGATGATTCGAGGTTTTGGTCATCCCGCGGAGGTTTCCGAACCCTGGTTCTTTGTAGGATGCACGAAGCGAAGCGTGCCCATCGACATTCGGCTGAGGGAGACGCCCTCTCGGTGGGCACAGCCTAACGGTTCCTTCTGCAATATCGAACGAAATGGTGTACTAGCCTTCCTCGACGAATGCCGCGCGGGCACGAATCGTTTCAAGGGTGTCGAATACTTTCAATTCACCGGCATCATAAACGACTCTCATGAGATCCGGGTGGGTATCGTTCAATGCCGCGTTACCCGTGAGCGTGATTACCTTGCCTTCCGGTGAGCGGATGACCTTGAGCGGTCCACGCTTGGACCGCTTTCCAGGACCCGTGATGGGGTCTTTATAAACGGAAATGGGCTTCCCGGCGACGATGGAGGCGTTGGCCTTGAACGCGAATTCGTTCGTATCCCTATTCACTTTCATCAATAGACCACCCCCCGAGCCAAAGGCCAGGTTATCGGCGCTCCAGCCGTTCTTTTCCAGGGTTCCGAGGATAGGGTCTAAAGTATTCACATCGATACCGTCACCCTGGATGAGACGAAGCTGTGAAGGAAGGACCTTGTAACCTTTTTTATTCGTCGTGACCTGGAAGTGCGCTTCGAGAATATCGAGCACTTTGATAAGAGTCTCGCGTGGATCACCACTATCCGGTCTGATCACGAGCGTACCGTCGCGTCCCAGGATCCGGTCTTTGAAGCGCGTACCTATCTGCGTGCAGAAGTTGTAGATGTCATAGGTATCCCCGACGATCGCTACCAGGCCGGTCGGGTTCCTATCCAATACCCGCTGTACCTGCGTGAACTCCCCCTCTTCACCTTCCAAAGCCATCACGGAGTGTTCCGTCGCGACGATGGCGAAGCCGGCCATGCGCTCGCCATAATATCGGTGCAACAAGCGGAGTGCCGGAACCGTATCCGTGCCCATGAAGTTAACCAGGTGGGCGGCCCCACCCAGGGCGGCCTGCTCGGGACATGTCACGCCGCGACATCCGAAATCATGCAGTTTGAAGAAGATATCCGCGGGTGTGCCCGAGGTTTTCAGTCGGTCCAGAATCTGCCCTTTTTGATAACGACTCTGGCTGGCAACCGTTGTCGGGTACCAGACTTGAACCAATAGGGTTTCGATGTAGTTGACAAGGGCAATGAGACGCTCGTCGATACTTTCTACGATACTGAGGGGTACCCGTCGCGGTACGATCATCCCTTCCGGTAGGGCGCGAATGCGTACAGGAGGACGACCATCATATTCCTCGATGATGATCTTGAAGGCATCACGGTTGAAGATATCCGGTTTGCCGAAGTGAAGATGACAACTCTCGACCAGATAATCCATGTTGTCATAGGTTACCGGCCGACCTAAGAAGTACTCGATGATGAAGTACTGTAGACCAAAGTGGAGAACTTCCGGGAATCTACCGCCACGAGACTCGAAGTGGGACTGCATGAAGCTGGTCGCTTCCGGGTACAGAAGATAGTGGGTCAATTTATAGCTATCCGTAATATCCGCCCAGGAGGGTGCCGGGATCTTATTCAATTCGGCCAGGATAGTTTCAATATCGAGTGGATCTCGGCTACTCTTTACGCTGTGCATGGTCTACTCTGCTCATTCGATCAAAAAATCATTTCCGGAAAGTATAGTCATTGTTTTTGTCCCTCATAATGTAAGTATGTGTTAGAGATGATCCGTGCGGAGAAGGTCCCGCAACGCTGCCCTTGGTGCCGACCCTCGCCGTAAGGACGGCTCCGGGCCGTCGGTTGGGCAAGCGCAAGGATGCGCGCGCATCCTTGCGCTTGCTGTGAGTCCGTACCAGGCGCTTAAGGTTGAAAGCGTGCGCTTGAGGAAACCGTTATGTTCGCATGTCGCCTGATTGGCCCGGCACACCCTAACTTACCCCATGACAAGCCTGGTCAGCCCCGCCGACCCGAATCGAAATTGTGGGTCAGTTTCGAGGCCGAGCGGCCACGCATTCTCGGCGCGCTGCTCGACGCCTTGGTCGTGGGACTGAATCGTCTGCCGGACATCCGGCTACCGGAAACACCGCGCATGGCCGATTTCGCGTGCTGGGCCGCCGCGTGCGAAACGGCCTTTTGGCCGGAAGGCACATTCCTGGCCGCCTATTCAGATAATCGCCAGGAAGCCATGGCGGAGGTGGTCGACAGCGATCCGGTGGCGGATAGCATTCGCCGATTGGCCAGTTTCCAACCGTGGGAAGGCACGGCGTCGGAGTTACTGTCGGCGTTGGAGGAGATTGCGGGCGAGCAAACCATCAGGAGCAAGCGGTGGCCAAAAAACGCGATTGTACTTTCCAAGTACTTGAAGCGGGTTGCGTCACCACTGCGGCGGGTCGGCATAGGGGTTTTATTTCAGCGGTCGGGTCGAGGTCGGCGAATTTGTATTTCACTAGGTGACGATAAAATATTTTTATCGTCACCATATGAACCCGCGTCGTTACTGAGTTTCAGGGTGAAAAGTGACGATGTGACGATAAATTCCCTGCCTTTTACTTACCCTTAAAAAATATAGAGGGGTTTCCCTATATTTTTTTTCTAGGACCTAAAGGTAGGGAATTTATCGTCACATCGTCACCAATTTAAAATAATTCTGTTATTTAACATATGGTTACGTCCATATTATGGTGACGATAAGGTGACGATAGAGGCCGTTTTGGTGACGATAGAGCTGGGTACTGGCGGTGGCTCGGATTTGGATTGGTCGTTGTTTAGCTTATTGTGGTAGTAAACTCCCACCTTGGACTTATGATGGTCGCTGATCTTTAAAAGTAGTTTGGTTTGGAACGTGGATAGCAATAGAGAATTTGAAAACCGCAAAGGTGGCCGTCAAAACGGTTTTGGCCGCAAAGCGGGCGTGCCTAACCGGGTTCCGCGCGTGGTAAAAGAAGCGATTCTGCTGGCAGCGGACCAAGTTGGCCGTGAAAACCATCCGGACCGTCCGTTCGATGGCCTAGTGTTGTATATGCGAGATTTGGCACTACACCAGCCATTGCTGTTTTTGCCTCTGCTGGAGCATGTTTTGTGGTTGCGAGCCGAGCGTGAAGAGACGTCCCAAACTCAGGTGAATCTATTGGTGCAGTTTTGAGATGAACCGAGGTGAAAAAAAGAAGGGGCTTTTAATGCACCAAGTTAGGCTGGCCCAATCCAAGCATCGGAGAGGGGCGCGAGATGAGCGCGAGCATGGATGAGTTTGTCGCCGGTTTGCCAAAAAAGGCGGAGTTGACCTGCTGCCTCCTCTCCCGGCCCTCCGGCACAATGATTAGGATTTTCCCTTTTCCGTCTTCGCCGAGTGCCCACATCTGCCTAAACTGATGCGCCGTCAGTTTCCGGTTCCCCCATGCGGGGTCTCCGAGCCAGAGCAAACCATCTTTGCGAATCCCCCGCACTACGGAGAAGTGGTCTTGCCCCCGGTACCGGAGATGCACGATCACGGGCACGCGCAAGGGTGCCAGGTCATGGAATCGGAGCGTCGCCCCTCTCGCCCGGAATCCATATTGTTCAACCGCTTGCGCGAGGTCTGAAAAGGATGTCCGCGAGAGTTCGGGGAACGTGCCGCCAATACCCCTTAACTGGACGTGCTGAGCGATGTCTTGCTCGGACACGTCAACGCCATAGAACGAACGCAAGATCGTAGCTGCGGACGCCGACCCGCAAGACTCGTCCGTACTCTGCTTCTCGATGCCGTCGTCCCGGATCGCTTTCCAGGTTTTTATGGGGGGCGAATTCGAGGTGCTTGGGCTGTGGGCAGGGAAGCGGGTAACACACGCTGTAAGCAGCGGCGCGAGTGCCAGGATGATTAGAAGCCCCCGGCGCATTTTTGGGGTTAACTTTGGAGGGTTTGGATCAAAACTTCCGGCGTTTGCTCTCCGTAAGATACCGTCACGATAATACGTTTGTCGGAAGGGTTTTTATTCTCGATCTCTACTGAGTAGATGCCCAGCGAGGGGTCCTGGCATCCCCGGTAAATCGCTTGGTGCAAGTCGATCAGCAGTGATTGCTGTTTTGTTTTCCTATTGAGGTCTTTATTGATAACTTTGTTTAAAGACCTTCCCGCTCCCTGATCACTTTCTTTATTTCCCAACACGAAGAAGATAAAAGTATTGGATAGAACAATGTCATCTTGACGCATAAAAAACAGGTTCACGAAGAAGTCCAGGTCGAGCACTTTACAAAATACTACTTTCCTATCATTCATCGGGAGAAACTCGAAACTCAAGGGAGCTACCCATTCCGGTGCATGGTAATCGCGCGGATTAACCGGCCAGCTAAAAAAATGGGCGCTAATGGTTCCGAGCTTATCCGCCGCGATGGATAACTGCTTCAGTGTTTTCGTGATGTCGCGGGGATTCCCGGCAAATGAAGACGTGACTGCCTTCATGTTAATGATTGGCCGTGTATTCGATATAAGGTTCTAGGTTGTTGTCGGTTATTATTTTTTTGAGTTCGCGCGGGACATTCTCTCCGCAGTGTAAAAACAGGAATGGTTCGTCGTAACTCACATCTTCGATGAGATTGAAATAGAAAAGACTTGGTGAAAATTGAATAAGGTCTCCGCATAAATCGGTGCTAGACCCATTTTGCGCAAGACTTTGGGCGATCAGCTTGGCTTTAAAGGCCGCTTCTTCCTCCTTACCGATGCTCCAAGCTGAGATTATACGGTCCATTTTGAATATCCGGAAGACATTGACAAGAAAGCTCGGGTCTTCTAGCTTCAATACAAAATCGTGTTTGAATCGTCCCAATATTTTCCCCAAGAGACTTGACTCCTGCCAACGATGGAAACTAACATCCGTAATGGGCCATTCCTGTACGAGCTTCGTATAATTACTATTTATATGGCTCCAACTCCCAGAAATGTAAAGTTTCCTCTCGTTAATAGCCAACAAGGCGTCTCTTAATTGTTTGAGAATAGAGAATGCCTTATTTGCATCTATATCTGGAGCCACAGCTTTCACCGAGAACTAAATTCGTGCATCCACCAATGGGCTTGTATTGGTAGATACGTGTTGCGATCTATGGATGGGGACGCCGGTGCGGACGTGGACTCTTCGGGTAGAGCCTCAGACATCGACACACTAATAGGTGACGCGGATGAAGGTGTCGGAGTTACTGCACCATCAGAGGGTTCCCTATTATCGGGGTGATAATCTTGGGCGTGTTGCCCAATGATATATTCCAGATGCTTCAACCCTAGCCTGACCATCCTTGCTGCGCGGTCATTTTTTCTCGGGTTTCTCCGAAGGTGAACAGCCATACGGTAGTGCTTTCTTAGTACTTGCCATGGAATATCAATGTCTGCGTTGTTTTCTGGCTCAACTACGAAAGCCAGAATACTCAACCCTAAAATCGCTTGTTTTTCCGTAATCTCCTCCATTCCCCACCTATCCCCCGTCGGTCCTGCGGCCGCTTCGGTTAAAATGGCTCCATCGTATTTGCCAGTTAACAAGTCTTCAGCGGTCATCGTCTCCCAATCTATTTCAGAGATAACCCCCCCCGATCCGTCATGCAAATCTGGCGATGGCTTCGGAGGAGATCGTCTGTTAGACATGGCAGAAGAACGTGAAGCAGGCGGCGGTGAAGGTGGGGTTTCATCAGGTAATCTTCTAATATGCAAATGACCTGGATCATTAGTTCTCCAAGTGTTGAGTGGGATTTTTGTTTCACGCAATCTTTTGTTGAAATCCCTTAAGATCGCATTCTGGAGCTTTTTGTCCCTGTAATAGTCATTAGAGCCCCATTTAATCGCCTTCGTTTTAAACCCAGCTGTACGACTGAAGCTCTGATCATATCTAAGCCAAGCGTTCCTTTTAATCGTAAGTTTTACAAAACTAAAAGCATTTCGAAACGAGTCAACAACTTTCGGTGCAAGCCGAATAAGCCAAGCAATAAACAGCCCTTCGGTTTCATCCATTTCCCTGGGCGAAAGCAGCGTGATGCTGCCTGAATCCAGCCCCTCTGAGGACCCGAATGCGTAAGCAAAATCCTCCTTTATCTGGCTGTTCGCCACCGCTTGGGAGCCAAATAAAACAGCAAGCATAACCGCGATGAGCGATTGGCTTAACTTGGTCTTCATGTTATTTTATCAGGGGCTGATTAGAGCGTGTACCTTAAGAGGGTTCCCAAATTGGAACCGCCACGTCCGCTAATATCGGCAGCCAGATCGAAATGCAGCGTTGTGCGGTCCGATACCGCATAAGCGCCCCCAAACAAGAAGCTTGTTTGCGTAGCATTTATTTCAATCGGCTCATCCCTTAATTTTGTGGCTTTTCGATATATCCACCGCGCACCCCAAAATACAGAGATTTCGGCGTTCATCGCCAGATTAATTCTGGAGGAAATGCGCAAACTATTTCCGGGGTTTACGGCTTCGTGATCTTCCGAATTTCTGAGCAGGTTGTACCGAAAGCCGGAAGAGAGCGAAACAACTACTGGGTCTAGCCTCCGGTAGGTGGATAGCCCTACCTCCCAAGTTCTTCCACATAGCCATGGCCGCCCATATGGCTTTGCGTTTTCAATCAGTTCAGTTTGTAGGTAGCCCAAAAGGGCGGGCGTTTCGTTATCGGGAGAAAATCTGTGATTGATGCCAAAGGATACGCCATCCCACTGCTGACCGTTTGTGTTGCTGAACACGCCTGCTTCTGAAATACGCTTTTGGTTTGCGGAGCCGCGAATACTCCCATAAATTTCAGTGTTAGGGGTTAGTCCGTGCCGTACTCCAAGGGACATCGAAAGAACATCTTGGTTGGTTTTTTCAATCCAGTTGCTAGTGTATAACCCCCCATAATTCAAGCCGATCTCTAGCGTAGTTTCGTTTTCCTTAACGATCAGGTCTTCAATGGTCAACGGCAGATCGGCATGCGCGGAGGTTCCCAGCGTGAACGCCGTGGCAAGCAATACCACGCACCGGAAACGATGACGCATAGTTTCCTAATGCGCGGCAATCTTGATAGACGAAAACGAGATAAGGGGGGACAGGTTCCGAAGGAAATGCGGAACTGTCATGGAACAGGTATGATTGGCGCTAGCCATGGCCGAACCTCGTTATCAGGTTGGTTGTGGTTAGGGCCTTAGAGCGTGCTGACAACGCTCTAAGGCCCGACTTCATGTCAGTGTTAGCTATGGCCGAACCTCGTTATCAGGTTGGTCGTGATTATGACCTCAATGCATGCTGACAACGCACCAAGGTCCGACTTCATGGCAACAGGTTATTGAATTAACCTTACTCGGTCAACTATTTTCCATTCCGCATGACTGAACCTGCACGCGAGGCCCTTGAGCCGCATCCAGCGCCGCGGCGTCGATACCAGCACGGCGATTGCCTTGGACACCCCAGAGCAACCTGTGGGCTTTGATCAGAGCTCCGGTGATCAGTCGCCGTCGCCGCGTTCGCCATTGCGACAAGT
>Ga0049113_10000125_pt1 | contig 16788 bp, 16 predicted proteins | sample WorMettanBELIZE1_FD_55214 | JGI IMG/M metagenome (GOLD analysis project Ga0049113, IMG submission 55214) | Marine gutless worms symbiont microbial communities from Max Planck institute for Marine Microbiology, Germany - Olavius tantulus BELIZE.1 | ecosystem: Host-associated > Annelida >... | reverse complement strand
CCGTTTGGGTACTCATGACCGGTCTCCTGGAAAAGATGATTTGGATTTACGGCTTTGTCACCACCGAGGCCATGCGTTCCATGGGATATGGTAGAAAGCTGCTGCAGGAAATCGAAGCCTATGCTAAAAAAGAAAAATTCCATGAGATCCGGGTCCATACCCACAGGGAATTGGCCCGGCATTTCTGGGAGGACACGGCCGAGTTCGAATGGTTTTCCGGCGTGCTCAGAAAGCCGGTGGTATGATCCGACATCCTGAAGTACTCTTGGTCGCGCGGCATCAGGTATGGAACTCAATCATGTCGATCTGCTTCTCATCCAANTGATGCAATCCCCACCCAACAGGACCAAACGCTGGGCAGAATGGATTCTTTTTGCCTCACTCCTGTTCACTGTACCCGTCCCATTTTTCATGCTGGTTGTGGGCGGTATCGTGCCGTTGTTCTACATTCTCTATCTCTCGATACAGGGCCTCATTGTCGCCATACCCAAATTTACGAGTGAAGGATTCTGGATGCTGGGCATTCTATGGGCCCATGTCGCCATTCTTGGAGGGATACTTTATGTTGCGGCGTGGGTGATCATCCGGGTGTTCTTCAAAATTTTCCCTGTCCGGTATGCAGTCTTTCTCGTTATCAGCCTCATCGCAGTTCTCGGTTTTGCCTCGACCCATAACATATATCGGATGCCGGGACATAACAGTTCCCCACCGGCCAATATCACCACAATTATGAAAAGTCTCATCAATTAGTTGGGCTGTCGGGTACTTTTTTTGCCTGACTGCGTGTCATTCCGGACTTGCCTGCCGGGGCAGGTAAAATCCGGAATCCATGAATTTTTGGTGAATTCCACTTCCGGATGCCTGCCTACGCGGACGACGGATTTACCCGACACTCGGAGAATGTGTATACGGTTCTATTCAGAGGCGGCCTCGGCTGTCTCCGAAGCTGCGACCGCGTGCCCATGGGCAAACTCCCACCGCTTATCCATGAAGTAGAGGATCGGCACGGTCATCCTGGAAAAAAGCAGGGACGNGATTTCTCCTGCCATCAGGGAGATGGCCAGGCCCTGAAATATGGGATCGAACAGGATCACCGAGGCGCCTACAACCACCGCTGCCGCCGTCAGCATCATGGGTCGGAACCGGACGGCACCGGCATCGATGACCGCCTGGTCCAGGGGCATCCCTTCTTCAAGGCGCAACTCGATAAAGTCCACCAGGATGATGGAGTTCCTTACCACAATGCCGGCTCCGGCAATAAAGCCGATCATGGAGGTCGCCGTAAAGAAAGCACCCATGGCCCAGTGGGCCGGCAGGATGCCGATCAATGAAAAGGGAATCGCCACCATGATAACCATGGGTGTGGAAAAGGACTGGAACCAGCCCACCACGAGAACGAAAATGAGGACGAGGACCACGCCGAAGGCGATTCCCAGGTCCCGAAATACTTCATAGGTGATGTGCCATTCGCCATCCCATTTCATGGACAGGCGTCGGTCGCTACTCGGGATGTTCGCCGTGAGCTGGGCAATCCGATGGCCCTCCGGCAGTTCAATGGCATCAATCGCTTTCTGCATTTCCAGAATGGCGTAGACCGGGCTTTCCTTCACACCTGCCACATCGCCGATGACATAGACCACCGGCATCAGATTCTTATGATAGATGCTTCGTTCGATCCCGGTTCGACGGGTGGTGACAAGGCTCGACAGAGGTACCAGATTCCCGTCGGGGGCCTTGATCTTGATGGCTTCCAGGCGTTGGGTTCCGGCCCGATCCGCCATAGGCATCCGGATAACAATCGGCACATCCTCTTTTTCCAGGGGTTGATGGAGCAGCCCGACCTGGCGTCCCTTCAGCGCCAGCTCAAGCGTTCGGGCGACATGGGCTACGGTAATCCCGTGCAAAGCCGCCTTTTCCCGGTCGATTTCCATATGCATCCGGGGATGCTCCTCTTCCATATACCAATCGACATCCACCACTCCCGGAGTCTCTTCGAAAATCGTCAAAACTTGTCGGGCGATCTCCTGTTGCCGTTTATAATCGGGTCCATAAATTTCGGCCACCAGGGTTGAAAGAACCGGCGGACCGGGGGGCACTTCCGCTACCTTGATGCGGGCGCCATAGGTGTCGGCGATGCGTTTCAGTTCCGGCCGTAGACGTTTGGCAATGTCGTGGCTCTGGTCGCTGCGGTGTCCTTTTTCCACCAGATTGACCTGGATATCGGCCATATGGGGCCCCTGTCGGAGATAGTAATGTCGCACCAGCCCGTTGAAATTAAACGGGCCGGAGGTGCCTACATACAGCTGAAAGTCTGTCACCTCGTTGACGGATCTCAGATACTCACCCATCTCCAGAGCCGCTCCGGCGGTCTGTTCCAGGGTGGCCGACTCGGGCATGTCGATGATCACCTGCAATTCGCTCTTGTTGTCGAACGGAAGCATCTTCACCTTGACCAGTCCAACGCCGACCATGGCCATGGAGATGAGAAGAAGACCCATTACCCCCATCAGAAAGATCCAGCGCCAGAGCGGCCTTGCGATCAGCGGTGTCATCACCTTCCGGTAGAGTCGGGTACTCCAGTCTTCGGTTTCGTGGCCTTCCTCCCCATGACCGTTGCCATGGTCTTTCAGTAGCCGGAGGGCTGCCCAGGGCGTCACCATAAATGCCACCACCAGAGAAAATACCATGGCCGCCGAGGCCCCGACAGGTATAGGCCGCATGTACGGCCCCATAAGGCCGCCTACAAAGGCCATGGGAAGAATGGCGGCGATGACGGTGAGGGTGGCCAGAATGGTCGGATTGCCGACTTCATCGACGGCCTCGATGGCCACTTCCATGCGGGGGCGGCCCCGATTTTCAGGGAGTCTGAAATGGCGCACCATATTTTCCACCACGACAATCGCATCGTCGACAAGGATGCCGATGGAAAAAATGAGTGCAAAAAGTGTAATCCGGTTCAACGTATACCCATACAGGTAGAATACCGCCAGCGTCAGGGCCAGAGTGACCGGGATCGCCAGGGCGACCACTCCCGACTCTCGCCGACCCAGGGCAAACCAGATCAACAGGGTCACCGAGACCACGGCGATGGCCATGTGGAACAGCAATTCATCCGATTTTTCTTTGGCGGTTTCCCCATAATGACGGGTGACGGTCATGTGGATGTTGTCTGGGATAATACTGCCGCGGATATCTTCGACACGCTCGAGGACACGTTCGGCCACGGTGATGGCATTGGTTCCCTTGCGCTTGGCAATGGTCAGGGTCACTGCCGGAGCAACCCCCCTGGGGGCGATTTCATCGCGAATCCCCTTGTGGCTCTGTGCCGGGCCGGTACCGAAGAAGACATACTGATCCGGTTCCCGGGGGCCATCCGTGATCATGGCCACATCCCGTAAATATACCGGTCGGCCGTCATGAATACCGACCACCACACTTTCCAGATCGGTTTTGTTCCGAAGAAAGNCGCCGGTCTGCACCTTGACCTCGCCTCCGCTGGAGGGGTAGGAACCGGTCTCGCTTTCCTGGTTGGCGGCCGTGAGCATGGCGCTGACATGTTCCGGATCCAGATCAAATGCTGCCAGGCGCACCGGATCCAGATGCACGTCGGCCTGACGGGTGTTGCCACCAATCAGGGTCGTGATCGAGACGTTCTTTTCACGCTTGACCACATTCTCCACCTCGGCGGCGAGCCGTCTCAACAGATAATGGTCGGCATCTTCGGCCCAGAATGTCAGTGCCAGTATCGGCACGTCATCGATGTAGCGAGGCTTGATCAATGGCGGGGAGGCTGCCCATGGGATGCGGTCGAAATTGGCCATGAGCTTGGACTGGAGCCGGACGATCGATTCTTCCTCGTCCTGTCCGACATAGAAGCGGACAATTGCCATGGACATGCCCGGGCTGGACGTGGAATAGACGTATTCCACTCCGGGAATCTCCCAGAGCAGTTTTTCCATGGGGCGGGTGATGCGCTCTTCCACCTCCTTGGCGCTGGCACCGGGCATCTGAACGAAAATGTCGACCATCGGAACGATGATCTGCGGTTCCTCTTCCCGGGGAAGTGCGATGACCGCGGCAATCCCCAAAAGGATGGAGGAGATGATCACCAGGGGAGTGAGTTTCGAATTGATAAACGCCTTGGCCAGCGTTCCGGCGATACCGATCTTTCGACTCATGATGACGCCTCCACACGGGCGCCGTCCGTCATGTTTGGCGGTGGGGATACCACATAGCGATCCCCATCTTTGAGTCCGGAAAGGACCTCAACGGAATCGCCGAAGGTGTTTCCCACCCGGATGAGCCGAAAGCGGGCAGTCTGTTCTCGATCCACAAGATAGATGCCGGTCAGTTGCCCGCGCTGGAGGACGGCGGAAGATGGGATCAAGAGCATGCCGGATTCTCCCACCGGAATTGCCACCCGAGCAAACATTCCGGATCGGATACCCGGATCTTCGGGCAGCGCGACCTTCACCTGAAACGAGCGGCTCCGCTCGTCGGCAGTCGGTACGATACGGCCAATCCGTCCTTCTACAGTTTTATTTTCAAGGGCAGGGATCACCACCATCACCACCTGGTCCAGATCCACCGTGTCGATGTGTTCCTCCGGTAAGACCAGATCGGCACAGTAGACACCCGCCTTTTCCATGCCGAAAAAGGGTGTTCCGGGAGACGCCAGATCTCCCACATTCACCATTTTGGCTGCAATTTTACCATCATATGGCGCTCTCACGGTGGCGTCCTTTTTACTCACCCGGGCAGCGGCCACTTCGGCCTGCGCCTGCTGTACCCGATGGCCGGCAGCTTCTAAAAGGGCGGAGGTCTGGGTAAAGGTGGCTTCTGCCTGGCGGTATTTTGTTTCGACTTCATCGAATTCCTGCTGGGATGCCGACCTGTCCCGCAGCAGCTTCAGATACCGCTCATAGGTCCCCTTCGCCAGTTTCACCGCAGCCTGGGCAGATTCCCTTGCCGAGCGTGCGGACGCTTCGGCCCGCTGGGCTTCAGCAAAAGCCGCCTCTGCCTGTCGAAGTTGAGCAGAGACCTGACGCTGATCCAAGACCAGGAGCACCTCCCCCTCACGGACCAGATCGCCCTCCTGAACGTTGACCGCCGTGACCGTGCCCATGAGCTTGCTTCCGATCGTGCTGGCAGTTCTTGGGGTAATCGTACCGACCGCGTCATAGATGAAGGGATGGGTCTGAAAATGGGNCACAGCCACCGGGGCCTGGATGGTTAGGGGGGTACCTGTGGTCGTCTGCCCGGGTTCGATCTTTTCACTGCATCCGGTCAGAAAGGGACCGAAAAACAGGCTCAGCACCACGGCTGGTTTGACCAACGACCCCATACGATTTCTCTTTTTCTCCTTTTGCTGCAGCGCCATTGTTTTTACTCCCTGGGTTTTGGGGATTTGCTCCCCAGCCAATAGGTAGCTTTCCATGTCATTTCGGCCCCGTCCGGATTATATGGGGCTGTGATGTCTTGACAGGTCAAGAGCTTACAGAGGTCATTCGGTTACACCCTTGGTCAACAGTGTCACTGGAACCGAGGATGCATTACATCACGTTGTAAGAGTTTAAGGGATACGGTCTAATGCTGACAGGTGAACCATGTGTTCGCTGACATATGTCCTGAGGATATCATAAAGGANTAAAATTTCAAGATGGCGGCCGACATCGTCCGGGACTTGTATCTCCGGAGGTTCATGATTGGGTCGAGCTAATATATTTCAGGGCTTCATGAGCCAGAAGGGCGATCGTGGTCCTAACCAGTTCCATATCTGCGTAAAGGGTGATGGTTGTTTCATCCCGCATCAGGTCCTCCAGGAGAGGTGTGGCGTTATCATCAGCCAACGGGGTCATGGCCCACGCGGCAAGGCCGCGATGATATGGATCTGCAGATTGCAGAAACGGGTGAAGCGCCGGGGCGGCCACACGCATGTAGTCCGGGTACACATAAGCCAGTCGGCCGAGACCCCAAAGCACCCCCCGTTGGAGCACCTCGTGCTCCAGATAGTTTGCTTCTATCTGTATGTACGAGACCAGAATGCATCCGAATTCGCAGGCGAGATCATGGTTACGGGCCATAATTTCCCCCATGGCCTCCGGCGACCCCCACCCGATACCTCCGGATTCATCATTGAGGGTCCACATCAGGCGTCGCATGATCACCCGCGCGGATTCCATTTGGGTCTCGGCCAGCGCAGCGGTGATAATCCCCATGGCAGTGACGGCACGCCAGCGGATCAGGGGCTCCTGGTGGCAGAAGAAAGAGAAAAGGGGATTGACGGCCCGGCGGGCAGGCAGCTCCCGAAGGCGATCCAGGTTCGACACAAAGTCCTCTGATTGAAGAAACCGGAGCAGTCTCTTCTTGAGTATTCGGGTCGGTTGCCGTTTGTCGAATGTCATTGTCGTTTGTTGTACGGCATGGGAACAGTAGGGATATACCTAATACACCTCCGGCCCGGATTTCTACCCGGAACCGAATGAATTGTTAAGTTTTTTTATCGTAAAATCGTGGAGCGATTTTACTTAGAAACTGATAATCTCGTAGCCGGCATTTCGGTAATGGGCCATTCCAGGATGCCCGGCCATATCGTCCAGCAAGGCCAGTCCTTGGGCCTTGGCCGCCTCCAGGGTTTCCATTTTCTGAGAACAGGCTTTGCAGGCCCCTTCGATGAGGCCGGCGCTCTTGGCCTTGGTCCAGAGCTGATGGAGCGGATTCTCAGTTTTTTCCAATTCCGGAATCAATCGGGTCGCCGCACCCTCGATGATTGTTTTTACCGCATACCCCTTTTCATGCATATCCAGCGCATTGAGCAGGACATGGATAAAACACATGGGATCCCCGTTGAATACAAAGAGTGCTGTTTTTTTCATCCTAGAATTACCTCCGTAATTCCGTTAGCCGGTTTGCCCGTTGTCGGTTCGCCCGTTTGCCGGTTGGCCCGTTCGCCCGATTGCCTGTGACCCGAAGTGTTTGCCGGTCGGCCAGTATACACCTTTNCCGGGTGCCTTTTTCCTCGGGTTTCATGCACGGCTTTGAAAAAAGACACCAAAGCGATCTTTTACTTTTTTTGTATTCATTGGAATAAAATCGCATGCGATTTTATTCCCAGTGGATACAATCCTCCGGACAGTACTTCATCGCCTCCTCCACTTCGGCCTCCGAATAGTTCGATGGCTCGATAATTTCGACGAATCCTGCGTCATTGAGGCGAAAGATGTGCGGATACGCTTCCACACAACCCAGGCAGAGGGTGCACTGACTCAGATCGATAAAAGGGCATTTCATTGTTTCCACGACCCAATAAAAAAACACGGGTGACACCAACCGGTACCCGTGTTTTCGTACAACGTTGATTCTCCCTTGGTCAGGCGCTCACAGGGGAGACTTCCGCCGGTGACCGGGAAGCCTCATCGAATTTTGAAACGACGGCCTCACCAATGGTTTTCCCGAATTCCTCGCAGATTTCCAGGCCGGCGCCGTCCGGCACATACTGGATTTTGAGACCGGACTCAACCATCTCGAATTTCATGGCCTCCAGTTCCGACTGAATGATTTTTATCGATTCGCCACTCCACCCGAACGAACCGAATGCGGCCCCTATCTTATTCTTCGGCTTGAGACCTTTCATGTATGTTAAAAAGTCGCTGACAGTCGGAAACAGTCCATTATTCAATGTGGGGGAGCCGACGATCACGGCTGCGGAATCGAGGACTTCGGTCAGAATGTCGCTGCGATGCCATTTTCTCAAATTCATGGGACGTGCACCGACGCCGGCTTCGTGGAGACCGGACGCAATGGCATCGGCCATTTTCTCGGTGCTGTGCCACATGGTGTCATACACCACCACGGCTTTCTTTTTGCTCTCCTGACGGCTCCATCGGGCATATGCTTCCAGAATCTTGCCGGGATCCGACCGCCACAGAATACCATGATCCGGACAGATCATATCGATCTGGAGGCCCATTTCCTGTACCTTCCCCAGAAGCTTCAGGAGAAGCGGGGCGTAAAGCAGGAGAATGTTGGCATAGTATTTCTTCGCATGGGGCATGATCGCTTCCCCGATTTCATCGTCAAAATTTTCCGAGCCTGCGTAATGCTGGCCAAAACCATCGCTGGAAAAAAGGATTTTCTTATCCTTGACGTATGTAAACATACTGTCCGGCCAGTGCACCATGCGGGTCTCGAGAAACGAAAGGGTGTTTTTCCCCAAGCTTAACTCGTCTCCGGAGCCCACGGGCTGGTAGTTGTAGTTCCCTGAAAAATGCCGGGACAGGTTCTTTGCTCCCATCTTTGAGCAGTACAGGGGCGTGTCCTCCCCGATCCGGNGCATGATGCGAGGCAAGCTGCCGGAGTGATCCATTTCTGTATGATTGCTGATGACGATGTCGATGTTTTTCGGATCCACAATCTTGGAAATATTGGCAATCAATTGGTCGCTGAATTCACTTTTCACCGTATCGATCAACGCGATCTTCTCATCGACCACAAGGAACGCGTTGTAAGAAGTGCCGAAGGGCGTCGAGTATCCATGAAAATCGCTGATGTTCCAGTCTTTGGCACCGACATTGTAGATGTTGTCTGCAATTTCTAAAATCGCCATGTTTTTGCCTTTGAGTTATGGTTCGTTAATGCAAATATATGGATGCCCTTTTTAACATTTGTAAAAAGGGCATCACTGAGCTTCAAAATAAACATTAATCGGGAGAGCGCTACTCTTTTTCGAAATCGTCCTTTCCCGCGCCGCAGATGGGACAGACCCAATCATCGGGGAGATCATCAAACGAGGTGCCGGCGTCAATGCCGCTATCCGGATCGCCCTGGGCGGGATCATAAATGTAGCCGCATACCGTGCAAACGTATTTGTCCATTCCGGTTCTCCTTTTCTAAAATGCTGCCGTTAACTAGCCGCCATCAATTGGTTGCTTTCCAGTGACCGTGAAGATTGCAATATTCCCGGGCAGTGACCTGGGCGGCATCCACACAGAAGACCGCTTCAGGCGCTTCGCCGGGGTTGAGATATTTACGGTAGGACTTGCCGTCCGCAATCAGCTCAACCCATTCGATGTAATGTTTGTCTTCCATGGGATGGGGAACATCGCCGACTTTTACCTTGTAACCGGTTTCGACTTTTTCGATGACCGGCACGTGTTTTTCTTTGGCGGCGTCCACCGTGTTTTCCGTCATCAGGACCATGGATTCGCCGCAGCAGACAAGTTCGCCCCCGCCCCCATGAAGCACTTCCACGATGTTGCCACAGGCTTCACATTTGTAGACCTCAAGCCGTTCTGCCATTGATTCCTCCTTTCACTGTTCGGTTTGTTCACATTAAATTCATGCCGTGATGGTAAGTGTCCCCAAATCGTTGCTCCGGATTCATGCGTATGGATGACCGAGGATGAAACCGTTCGAATCGGGTGATGGTTGTTCTCGGGAGCTCTAAGGGTGGAATTGCAACTAATGCTATTTAAACAGTCGCTTTGTAAAAGTAAACCTTAAATCACNCGTTTCTGTGAAACAGAGTTGTATCAGGGCATCCGACACAAGACCGATTCGATTGGCCCTTTGGATACGGGGCATCCAGGGCTACGGTTGAAACGGCGCTTTCCGGATGTTTGTCCCTTCTTTTCATCAGGATATTATCAATTTCTGTGCCATATGTTTGCTGATTTCGAGCAATAAAATTTTAATTAATAATTTATGATAGTTATTAAGCAGTTTGAACATTCTGCGGCAGCGATCCGGGTATCGATGGACCCTGTTCGAGACAAACTGTATCAAGTTGTATTTTGAGACATTTCTTTTGCCGTTTTTCGTGGACCTAAAATCGAGTTAACAGACTGTAACAAATGAGGAAATCAATTTTCCTGCCGACCTGGAACGGATTTTGAAACTTAAAAAGCGGGCCATTTCTTAGAAGATCGGAACTCCTTGAAATGACGAGATGGAATTGATAATGAAGGCAACACCTTTCAAATGGATCCGGGGAATCCCAAGCCCTGACAAATCTCATCTCGCCGAACATTGCAAATACCATTGCATGCAAGGCTCGGATGTCTGACTGTGCCGCACAATGAATGAACTTACCATTAAAAAGGGATATTCACTAGATCTTATTGGTGAGCCGTCTCCGGATCTGGAGCAGCTTGACCGGCCGACCCGTGTCGGCGTCCTGCCGGAACGGATCCCCTTTGTAAAACCCCGGCTTCGCGTTGCCGTCGGGGATACGGTCAAGGTCGGATCCGTGTTGTTCATCGACAAACGTCGCCCTGAGATGAAGTTTCTTTCCCCGGGCGGCGGAAAAATCATGGATATTCATTTCGGTCCCAGGCGGGTGATTCGCGAAATCGTCATCGAGCTTGATAAGGAAGAAATGTTCGAGACGTTTCCCAAACTGGAACCGGCCCAGATCGAATCCGCGGAACGTCTGGACCTGATCACCATGATTATCAACGGCGGCCTGTGGCCTTTAATCCGGGAGCTACCCTACCGGGATATCGCGCGGCCCGATGCCATGCCGCCGGCGATTCTGGTCGGCCTGGACGCCAAGGAACCGTTTCAAACACATCCGGAATCCTACCTTAAAGGAAATATCGATCTGTTTCGCCTGGGTTTAAGCGTGTTGCAGAAGCTGGCCGGGGACCGCCCGGTCCATGTATTCACAAGCCCCCGCCAGGATTATGTCCGAAAAGCGCTCGGTAGCGACATCACTTATCTTGTCAACGGTCCTTACCCGGCCGATGATCCCGGCGTTCTGCTGTACCACACCAAAACATCGTCTTCGGAAAACCGGGCCTGGTATATCCATGGACAGGACGTGCTCATGATGGCACGACTGTTTTCTTTTGGGCGATATCCCATCGAACGCATCGTGGCGGTTGCCGGAAGCGCCGCCGGGCGGCGTCGGCATTGCCGAACACGCCTCGGGGTGCCGCTGGCACACCTGGCTCCGGACCCCAAGCGCAATGGGGATATCCGGTACACCCTGGGGGGATTGTTCCGGGGGTATGCGGCGCCATCATCGAGCTATCTTGGCTTTTACGAAACCGTTTTAAACCTTGTTCCGGAAGGCAATGTTCCGGGAGAACTTCTGGGTTTGTTTCGGCCCGGATATCGCAAGCCAACCTTTTCAAAGGCCTTTACATCCCGGCTTCACCATCAGGCCCTCACCGTGGACTGCAACGTTCATGGCGGCGACCGGGCCTGTATTGCCTGTGGTTACTGCACCTACGTGTGCCCCGTGGATATTCTCCCTCAGTTTACCTATAAGGCTCTTCATGCCGGCGAGGTGGAAGAGGCTCTCTCCCACGGTCTTCTCGATTGTGTCGAGTGCGGGCTGTGCTCCTTTGTGTGCCCCTCCAAACTAGATCTCTTTGAGAGATTCAAAACCGCGAAAGCCGAATTTTATACAGAACAGTTACGCTCATGAAATCGATTGAACGCTTTTTCCACTCGACCCGAAAATATTTTGATGCCGGAGGACGTTTCGAAAAATACTATCCGGTGTATGAATCGATCGAATCGGTGTTCTTCGGTTCGCCACGGGTGACCCACACCGCTCCCAATATTCGAGACAGCCTCGATGTCAAGCGATACATGATGCTGGTCATTGTGGCGCTTCTGCCACATTATGCTTTCGGGGTGTACAACGTGGGGTACCAGTCCCATCTGGCTTCCGGTCTTTCGACCGCCTTTTTGCCGGTTATACTCACCGGTCTCAAAGCGGTGGTTCCCGTCGTTATTGTAGTTTATGTAGTCGGCTTTTTTTGGGAATCCCTGTTTGCCGTTGTCCGGAAGCATGAAATCAGCGAAGGCCTTTTCGTCAGCTGCGCCCTTTTCCCGTTGACCCTTGCCCCGACCGTGCCGCTGTGGCAGGCAGCGCTGGGAATATCGTTCGGTATCGTTATCGGAAAAGAGATTTTCGGGGGCACCGGGCGGAATTTTTTAAATCCGGCGCTCACCGGGCGCGCGTTTCTCTATTTTGCCTACCCTGCCCAGAACTCCGGAGACGCGGTCTGGACCATGCTCAGCGGATCCCGCAGTGTCCCGGTGGACGGATTTTCCGGTGCCACGCCATTGTCGGTGGCTGCGGTCACCGAGCGCGGCTCAGAGATCCATGGGGCGCTGGCCGACGCCGGATTCACCCCCCTTAAATTGTTCCTGGGAATCTATCCCGGTAGCGTGGGGGGCACCGCAACCATTCTGAGCATTGTCGGCGCTCTCTTTCTGATTATCTTAGGGATTGCAAATTACCGGATCATCGTCGGTTGCGTACTGGGCCTGCTGTCGACGGCTTTCCTAGTCAATCTCATGGCGACAGAGGGGTCGATGCCGTTCATGCATCTGAATCCGCTCTATCACCTGATCATCGGCGGTGCGATGTTCGGATTTGCCTACATGGCGACGGATCCGGTATCTGCCGCCCACATGCAGGGCGCGCGATGGGTTTTCGGATTTGGTTGCGGGGCTCTGACTGTGCTGATCCGGGTGTTCAACCCCGCGTTTCCGGAAGGGGTTGGGCTGGCGATTTTATTTATGAACCTGTTTGCACCGTTGCTCGATCATATCGAGATCAAACTCAGGCTCAAGAGGCGAGTGCCGAATGTCGGATAAGATGAAATCCCTGTTGTTTGCCGCTGTGTTGTGTTTCGTGTGCAGCATTCTGTTGACCACGGCCTCGGCCGGGTTGCAGCGATTCCAGGAACGCAACATCATCCTCGACAAGCAGAAGAACATCCTCAAAGCGGTGGGCCTGGTCAAAGAGGACAAACGCTATGCATCGGAGGAGGTGGAAAGCCTTTTTCGGGAAAATATCCGGCAGCTCTGGGTGGATCAGGAGGGCTCCCTGGTAGATGAGACGAAACGGAGCGAGACCGATATCCCCGTCTATGTCCAGACCGATAACGACACCATCGTGGCCTACATTCTGCCCATTGATTCCCGTGGCCTCTGGGGGCGCATCAAAGGGTATCTGGCCATTGAAAACGACGGATCGACCGTTGTCGGTTTTACGGTGTACAAACACTCGGAGACGCCCGGCCTCGGCGGTGAAATCGAAAAGGCCTGGTTTCGGCGTAACTGGGTGGGAAAGAAGATCGTCGACCAGGAGGGGGATCTTGTTTCGGTGAGCATCGCCAAAGGAAAGGTAGAAGATATCGTCCCGGAAGGAAGACGTGATCACTATGTGGATGGTATCAGCGGAGCGACGCTGACCGGAAAGTACCTCACCGATGGCATCAAAGAAATTCTGGAAGATTACGAACCGGTATCCATCAAATTCAGAAAACAGCTTGGCCAGAGATCGCCGGGTCCCCAAGGCCTGTCAACACAATAGGGAACGACCATGAATGGATCCACCGCGCGCCCCTTGGCGGCGATTCGAAAAACCAAATCCTACAAGGAGATCGTCAAGGCCCTCTGGCTGTCCAACCCGATCTCCAAACAGATTCTTGGCATCTGTTCGGCCCTGGCTGTCACCGTGCAGCTTAAAAACGCACTCGTGATGAGTGTGGCGCTTACCTTTGTGGTGGCCTTCTCGAGCATGATCATTTCAGCGCTCCGGACCATCATCCCGAGAAATATTCGCATCATTGTTGAAGTGGCGGTTATCGCCACCCTGGTGATTATTGCGGACGAAACACTCAAAGCGTTTTTATACGACGTCAGCAAGCAGCTTTCGGTGTTTGTCGGTCTGATCATCACCAATTGCATCGTGCTTGGACGTGCCGAGGGGTATGCCCTGTCCAATCCGCCGTTCCGTTCGTTCATGGACGGCATCGCCAACGGCATTGGATACAGCTCCGTACTGATCGGCGTGGCGTTTATTCGGGAACTTCTGGGAGCCGGAAAAATTTTTGGATATCAGGTGGTGCCGGAAGCGTTTTATGCGGCCGGGTACGAAGACATGGGACTGATGCTTCTGGCTCCGGGCGCCTTTATCGTTATCGGCCTATTCGTCTGGCTGGAACATGCGGTCTTGAAAGAAAAATAACCGGATGGAAAACCTTATCAGCATTTTTGTCAACTCGGTGTTCGTCGGCAACATTCTGCTGGCCTACTTCCTGGGCATGTGCTCGTTTCTGGCGATATCCAAGAACATGACAACGGCCTTCGGGCTCGGCCTGGCGGTTATCTTCGTCCTGACCCTGACCACGCCCGTGAACTGGGCTGTGTACGAGTTCCTGCTGGCACCAGGGGCGCTGGCCTGGGCGGGTTTCCCGAATCTCAGTTTTCTGAAACTGGTGCTGTTTATCGCGACCATTGCCGCGTTGGTTCAGGTTGTAGAGATGATTATTGATCGCTACTCACCGGCCCTGTACGCGGCCCTGGGTGTGTTCTTGCCTTTGATCACCGTTAATTGCGCTATTCTCGGAGCATCTCTGTTCATGGTGGAACGCAGCTACACGTTCAGCGAGTCGGTAGTCTACGGGTTCGGGTCGGGCGTGGGATGGGCCCTGGCCATCATTTCCATGGCCGCCATCCAGATGAAGCTGCGCTACGCGGACGTTCCGGATGGGCTTCAGGGGTTTGCCATCAACATNATCACAACGGGCCTGATGGCTATCGGGTTTATGCTGTTTGCGGGCATTTCATTATGATCGAGATTTATTTAGCCAGTATCGCGGTGTTTTTCGGAGTGGTTATCATTCTCGTGGCCGCACTGCTCCTTGTCGAATCCAAGGTCGTGATCAAAGGCGAGCGCACCATTGTCATCAACGATGATGAAGAAAAGAGCATCCATTCGCCCACCGGTTCCACGCTGCTGTCGGCCCTCACCCAGAACGAAATTCTGCTTCCTTCGGCCTGCGGCGGAAAAGGGAGCTGCGGACTGTGTAAATGCAAAGTAGAAGCGGGGGGCCGGGATATGTTACCCACGGAATTGGCCCACCTGAACCGCAACGAACGTCTGGGTCAGATACGTCTGTCCTGTCAGCTCAAGGTCAAAGAGGATATGAGCATCCGGATACCGGATGAAATATTCAATATCAAGAAATACGATGCCACGGTGGTATCCAACGAAAACGTAGCGTCTTTTATCAAGGAACTCCGTCTGAAACTGGACGAGGGTCAACACATGGATTTTGAAACCGGGTCCTATGTGCAGATCGATATCCCCGAATACGAACGTTCCTACCGGGAGATTCATGTGGGAGAGACTTACAAGAAGGTCTGGGACCGGTTCGATTTCTGGGGGCTCAAAGCCAGAACGGACCTGCCGGTATACAGAGCCTATTCCATGGCCAATTATCCGGCCGAAGACGAGCTTCGCTTCACCGTCCGGATCGCCACACCGCCCCCTGGAGAGACCGAAATTCCTCCTGGGGTCGCATCGTCTTATCTGTTTACCCTGAAGCCCGGTGACCGGGTGAGCCTGGCCGGGCCCTACGGCGATTTTTTCGTCAAGGACACCGGAAGGGAAATGTGCTTTATCGGCGGCGGTGCGGGAATGGCCCCTTTGCGGGCTCACATTTTCCACCAGCTGTTAACCGTCAACACGAAACGGAAAATCACCTTTTGGTATGGCGCCCGATCCCTGGTGGAGCTTTTCTATGAAGACGAGTTCCAGGAGCTGGAACGGACGTTCGACAATTTCACGTTTCATGTCGCCTTATCGGATCCCCAGCCCGAGGATGATTGGCATGGGTACATCGGTTTCATCCATCAGGTGGCTCTCGACGAATATCTGAAAAACCATCCGGACCCCACGGAAATAGAATATTATCTGTGCGGCCCGCCCATGATGCTGGAAGCGGTCAATCGGATGCTGGATGATCTGGGGGTGGAGCCTGAGATGATCGCCTACGACGATTTCGGCGGCTGAACAAGGCAAGCTCAAGCGCTTATGCGGCGTTCTCAAAATTGAACGACCCTCAACGTAGTTCACTACGCCTCGGGTCGTTAAATTTTTGCGGCCTTGCCTAAACGCTTGAGCTCGCCTTGTTCATGAACATATACATACTTCGGCTATCATATTCATTTAGCTGTAATCTCGGATATGATCGAGGCTTTTGAAATCAATTCTAATGATTTCTATTCCATTTCCACGGAAATTAATATCTCGTTTCTTCTCAGAAACCAGGGCATGAACGGCGGATTGTAACGGGCCCACACCGGATTGCCGACCTGCTTCCAGCCATTTTCATGGATCCAGGCAATCAGTTTTTCTTCGTGAGCATTGTATCTTTTTTGCCCCCAGGTTCCCGAGTAACGAATCGCCGCCATGGTGCGGGGAGCTTCTTTTTTTAGTGTGATGCGATCGTCCGCGGGGCGGGGTAAGGTGTCCAGCGAGTATTTGGCAGGCATCATGAACGTGATCCGCCAGTTATTTCCCGACTGCTCCTGACCGACAGGGGCTGTCATGGCTATTTTTTCAGAGCCTGCTTCCTGGTTGACCGGTGCTGTCATGGCGATGGACGTATCTGTTTTGTTCTTGCCGCCGATGTACGCGGCCAGGCGTCGAAAACCCTCGTTACCGACATCTTCGAATGTCCCTTCCACATATGTCTCAGCAACGATATAGGAAGGATACTTTCGTAATTCAAAATTGCCAATTCTTTCCATGACGGTATAGGGAGCTTCCTCTATGGCCATGGCCTGAGATCCTCCCGTGATAACCCAAATGGCTCCCAAAAGGCAGCATAGTAGAATAACAAACGGTAATCTTTTCATCATGGCAGTCGTCCTACAACACCCTTTGGCAAGGATTACTCAAATAATACGTACCCCCAGTTCAATAAGTAAGTGCAACACTTTTAGGTTTTAAGGCTTTCGCGATATGACGCGATA
>Ga0049113_10000122_pt1 | contig 16919 bp, 15 predicted proteins | sample WorMettanBELIZE1_FD_55214 | JGI IMG/M metagenome (GOLD analysis project Ga0049113, IMG submission 55214) | Marine gutless worms symbiont microbial communities from Max Planck institute for Marine Microbiology, Germany - Olavius tantulus BELIZE.1 | ecosystem: Host-associated > Annelida >... | reverse complement strand
CTGCAGGACGCCAACTTCGGAAAACTGCAAACAATGGCTTTAGGGTCCTACATACTCAGACCATTGCGTGAGAATACCCTTAAAATGGTGCATAATCCCCTTTTTTTATAAAACCTATGCCGTCGTTTTTCCAATTAATTAAGACTGCGGATGGAGAGATGATCTTGAACATTTATTGCTTTTCGATGCCCTTGCCCTGCCAGGTATCCCGCTCTACCAGCCGTTCGCGTATCCGTTTCAGGGTATGGGTCTTATCCAAAGCCCANACCGGTGCCACCAGCTCTTCCGGGTGGGGATCTCCGGTCAGACGCTGTATGACCATGCGTTTCGGCAGGCGTTCCAGAAAATCACAAACCAAATCCACATACGCTTCCTGCTCCAGACATTGATAGTCGCCTTGGTGGTACAACTGGGCTAACGCGGTGCCCCGGACCACATACAGCAGATGAATCTTGATGCCATCCAGATCGAGATCGGCAACGAAACGGGCGGTTTCCAGCATGTCTTCGCGGGTTTCTCCGGGAAGCCCCAAGATAACGTGAGCACAAATTGAGATGCCGCGACCGCGTGTCCGTTCCACAGCCCGTTGAAAGCATGCCGCATCATGCCCCCTCTGAATACGTATCAGGGTGTCATCATGGGCCGATTGCAGTCCATATTCGATCCAGACAAGATGTTGGTCCGCGTACCCGCTCAGAAGATCCAGAACAGGTTCGTCAGCGCAGTCCGGGCGGGTACCGATGGAAAGCCCAACCACTTCCTCCACGGCCAGGGCCTCGTCATAAAGATTCCGGAGAATGGGTACCGGGGCATATGTGTTGGAAAAGGATTGAAAATAGGCAATAAACTTCCTGGCCTTGTATCGTTTCGAGAGACGTGCCTTGCCTTGGCGCACCTGTTCGGTAACGGACATCCCGCGACGGTGGGCGCCGGTGCCCGAACCTCTTGGATTGCAGCAAATACATCCGGTGTCGGACAAGGTACCATCGCGGTTCGGACAGGTCAGACCGGCATCGATGGTAATTTTCTGTACCCGACAACCGAACATATACCGGAAATAAGAGTTTAAATCGGTGTAGCGCTGTGGCTCCATTGGCGTTCACCCTGGCTTGACCTCTCTTTTTCAACGATTATATACATCTTTAGAACGAATAAAAACATTTATCCATGAGTACCTACTCCAAAACATATGATTTAATCATTGTCGGCGCCGGCCATGCCGGCTGCGAGGCGGCACTGGCTGCCGCCCGAATGGGGTGTTCCGTGCTGCTGATGGCGATCGATTTGGACAAGGTCGCCGCCATGCCCTGCAGCCCTTCCATTGGAGGCATGGCCAAGGGCCAGCTGGTCAAGGAGATCGACGCCCTCGGCGGCGAAATGGCCCGGGTCACGGATCAGTCTGCCATTCAATACCGGACGCTCAACACGCGGAAAGGCCCTGCCGTTCACTCCTCCCGAACTCAGAACGATAAGACACGGTATCATACCGTGATGAAACGGATCATTGAACGACAGACGAATCTGGATTTAAAGCAGGCCCTGGTAGAAAAGCTTCTCATTGAGGATGGGCATGTTGCCGGAGTCGAGGACCTGACCGGTTTCCGCTACCCGGCAAAAACAGTACTGCTGGCCACAGGGACGTTCCTTAGCGGGCTGATACATATCGGATCTCGCTCGTTTCAGGCCGGTCGGGCGGGCGAATTTGCTTCATACGGGTTGCCCGCGCAACTAAAAACCCTCGGTTTTCGTTTAGGCAGGATGAAAACGGGGACACCGCCTCGAATAAAGAAGTCGAGTATCTATTTTGACGCATTCACCATGCAGGAGCCGGATCCCACACCCCGACCATTTTCTTTTTTTACCGAGAACATCACCATGCCCCAATTACCCAGTTACATTGGTCATACGAATGCCGAAACTCACCGGATCATCCGGGAGAATCTGCAACACTCGGCGCTGTATGGGGGCGTCATTAAAGGCGTGTCCGCCCGGTACTGCCCGTCATTGGAAGATAAGGTTGTAAAATTCTCAGATCGACAGCGTCATCAAATTATTTTGGAGCCGGAAGGTGTCGAGACCGATGAGATCTACGTGAGCGGTCTGGGTAACAGCCTGCCGATGGCGACTCAGGTCCAGGTGGTGCGGTCCGTTCAGGGCCTGGAAGAAGCTGAAATCATGCGTCCGGCCTATGCCATTGAATATGATTATGTCGATCCGATTCAACTCAAACCCACCTTGGAGACCAAAATTCTGGGAGGTCTTTTTCTGGCCGGACAGATCAACGGGACCTCCGGCTATGAGGAGGCGGCCGCACAGGGAATTTGGGCCGGCGTCAACGCCGCCTGCCATGTCCTTAAACGACCGCCCTTTGTCTTGGATCGATCCCAAGCCTACATGGGTGTTATGATAGACGATCTGGTGACCCGGGGTACGATTGAACCATACCGGATGTTTACATCCCGTGCCGAGTACCGACTGATGCTCAGGGAAGATAACGCCGATTTACGGCTTTTGGATATCGGTCATGGGCTGGGCTTGATCGACAGAACTACCGCGGAAGACGCCTCGGCCCGTAAACGGCTCATCCACCAGGAGATCCGCCGGCTGGAGAAAACCGTTATCAAGCCATCCGCCGAGGTGAACGCGTATCTGGTGTCTCGAGGCACACCTCCTCTTCGAACCGGTATTCCCATGGATCAGCTTCTGAAACGCAAGGAACTGGATTATTCTGACGTGGATGTTCTTGCCAAGGGACCGATGCCGCTTTCCCAGAGGGTGGTGCGCCAGGTGGAAATCGAGATCAAGTATAAAGGATATATCGAGAAACAGCTTCGGGAAATTGAAAAATTTAAACATATGGAAACCCAAAGCATTCCCGACGGCTTCGACTTCGAGCAGGTGCACGGTCTCTCCAATGAACTTAAGGAAAAACTGACCGCCGTCAGACCAGTCTCCTTGGGGCAGGCCTCCCGAGTGGACGGCATCACACCCGCGGCCTTGTCGGTTCTGATGATTGCGTTGAAGGCCTGGTCCAAGCATCACGCGGATTCCCCACGGTCTTCGGCAAATCTGTGAAAATGCAGCATCCATCGGAGTCTGTCTTGACACGGAGGCGGCCGCTTATTATGTTTAAGCCGTCTAAATTCATATAATTTTAAGAGGGTTAGGTAAAACTGTAGCCGTTGTAAATCCCGGGTGAAGCCGGCAGAGCACCGTTTACCCGTTCGGTTTCAAAATCCTAATCCAAGGTATGGGGATTATGTCGGGAAGCGACTATTATAAAATTCTTGGTGTCGACAAAAATGCTTCGGACAGCGATTTAAAAAAGGCATACCGGAAGCTTGCCTTGAAGTATCATCCGGACCATGCAAAGGGAGAAAAATCCTCTGAAGAGAAGTTTAAGCAAATCAGCGAAGCATACGCCGTACTCAGCGATCCGGAAAAGCGCAAACAGTATGATCAGTTCGGCAGCNCCGGGTTTCAGCAACGCTATTCACAGGAAGATATCTTCCGCAATTTCGATTTTTCGGACATCTTTAGAGAATTCGGATTTGGTTCAAATGCTTTTGGGGGACGGTCTGGAGGCGTTAAATTCTCCTTTGGCGGCGGGGGGTCACCGTTCGGATTCGGGGGAGGCCCTTCCCAGCAGCAAGTTAAAGGTTCCGACCTGGTCTATGAGCTGGGCCTCACCATTCAAGAGATTTTCACCGGAACCCAGAAAACAATTACCTTTCAGCATGAAGGTAGAACAGAGAATTTAACCGTGAAAATCCCGAAAGGCATGGTCGCCGGTAAAAAACTTCGAATCGCGGGGAAAGGGGATCAAAGCCCATACGGCGGGCCTCCGGGTGATTTGTACATCCAATCGAAGATGCTCGGCGATCCGCAATATTACTTGGATGGGAACGACCTGTATATCGATCGGGACATCAAACTTTCCGAAGCGCTTCTCGGAACGTCGGTGTCGGTGCCTCTGCTTGACGGAAACTCCGTGAACCTCAAAATCCCTCCTGGGACCAAATCCAGGACCAAAATGCGAATTCCCGGCCGCGGCATCCCGTATATGAAGGGAAGTGGTACCGGCGATCTGTTTGTTCGCATCCTCATCCCATTACCTGCCAAACTGTCAAAGGAGCAGCGGAAAATCGTTCAGGAACTTGCCGACGCCGGTTTGTAAGAATTTAATTTTATTGACAACTGACACTATTCAAGTTACGTTTCCAACGATATGGGGCATTTGGAGATTTGGATAGATGTCGGTTAAAGAACCGAAGTGATCGGACCATGCCTGAATTGATTCCTGTTCTGTCCCGAGAAGAAATCAAAGACCGTATTTCCGGTGTCGCCGTACAGATTTCCAAGGACTATGAAAATCGAGAACTAGTTCTCATCGGTGTTCTAAAGGGCGCGTTTGTTTTTCTCTCCGATCTCATCCGACTTCTAACCATTCCAGTTAAATTAGATTTTGTGAGCGTCACCAGTTACGATTCCGGCACTTCTTCTACCGGAGAGATTCGACTCACCAAAGACCTCGGTATCGATATCAACGGCAAAGACGTATTGATCGTAGAAGACATCGTCGACTCGGGGCTAACGCTGCAATGGCTTTCGGAGTATGTGAGGTCCCTGGATCCGAAATCGGTTAAAGTATGCACCTTCATCGACAAACGGGAACGCCGCGAAGAAAAGATTTTCGTGGACTATGCCTGCCATGTTGTCGAGGAAGGATTTCTGGTTGGCTATGGACTTGATTATGCCGAAGACTATCGATACTTGCCCGGCATCTATCACTTGAAATTGTAGCCAGTGAGNAAGCGTTATGATTATCACCTGTGAGGAATGCCGCACCAGCTTCAACTTGGATGAAAAACTTCTGAAACCGACAGGTTCTAAAGTTCGCTGTTCCAAGTGCGGCGATGTGTTTATTACCTTCCCGCCTCCGCCGGAAGCAGTNGCACCTCCAGAAGCTGAACCGGTTGCACCGGCAGTCCCGGCACCTCCAGTAGCGGAGCGTCCTGAAGCAACCGCTCTCGAAGATTTCGAAACCCCGGCCGCTGAAGAAGCCGATGATATGGATCTTGGACTGGATCTGGAACCCGATGAAGAAGATCTGGCAACGGCTGCGTCGGAAGAATCGGAGCTTCCCGTGGATGAGCTGGATCTTTCCGATCTAGGCCTCGATGAGGACACCGAAGATGAACCGTCGGCAGAGGTCTCGGAAGTCGAGACGGCCGCCGCGGATGCGGAGCTCGATGCCGAGCTCGATTTTTCCGATCTGGACCTGGGCGATGATGAGGCAGAGATTCCTGAAGCGGTATCCGAAGAACCGAGTGGTGGTCCCGAAGAGGAAGGAGAGCTGGATCTTTCCGATCTGGATCTGGACTTAGACCAGGAAGAGGGGGCTGCGCCATCGGAGGCGGAGATCGCCGTTGAAGATGACCTGGATCTAAGTGACCTGGACCTGGGTGCTGACATTGAAGAGGCGGTTGTCGCGTCGGGGGGGGAAGCGCCCGCGGGCGACGAGCTGGATTTGAGCGATCTGGATCTGGATCCGGATATCGAAGAGGCCGCAGCGGAAGCCGAGCCTGCCGCTCCAGCGGCGGACGATGAATTGGATCTGAGCGATCTGGACCTGGGGCCCGATGTCGAAGAGGCCGCAGCAGAAGCAGCGCCCGCCGCTCCGGGAGCGGAAGATGAGTTGAATTTGAACGACCTGGATCTGGATTTGGATCTGGAGGATGAGNATGCGATGCCGGATGATGAGGTCGTCGCAGCCGGTGAGCTGGACCTGGATGAGTTGGACCTGGAAGCCATGGAGGATGAGGGGATATCGACCGGCGACATGGACGAATTGGATCTTGGGGCTGAACTTGAGGAAGCCCCTGCTGATGCCGGGGAAGGGTTGGACCTGGACGATCTGGAGTTGGATGAGGTCGAAGACGAGTCTGCCGCGGAAGACGTACTGGGGGATTTAGATCTCGATTTAGGTGCCGAGGATGACTCCCCAGCGGCAGCAGTCGTGACCCCGCAACAAGAGATCTCAGCCGGACAGCTGGATATATCCGAACTTGAAGCCGTATTTGATGCGCCCGATGACGAAGTCGATACATCGGATGAATCGGTCGAGGAATACGATCTTGAGTTCGATATGGAAACGCTGGAAGGTGACGAGGCCGCCGAACCCGAAGCCGTTGCTCTGAGTGACAGTGCCGATGAGCTTGATCTCGAAGAAGTGGAAACCATGCTGGACTCCAGCGAGGAAGAAATGGCGCCCGCGGCAGAAGGCCCGGATCTCTCGGATGATGGGATGGATCTGGAGCTTGATCTGGAGGAGATGGAACCCGAAGAGGCCGACGAATTGAGCATGACACCGGATATTTCAGCTTTGGACGGGCTGCCCGGCGCAGATACCACCGACTACGGAGCTGCTTCGGCCTTTGCCGAGACCATGGATATGGAAACCCTCGAAAAAGAATCCATGGCGCTGGAAGGTGCTTTGCCGGACGCTGGGGCGGCCCAGGCTGTGGCGCCCGTAAAACAAAAACGACGGCGTGGGATCGGGAAACCTGTAAAAATTCTGCTTTACCTGTTTCTGCTCNTGGCTGTTGCCGGTGGGGCGCTTTATTACAGCGTCATGTTTATGGGCATCCAGATTCCGTATGTGAGCGATTTTCTNAATCCCCAGGATGAAAGTGTGAATCGCATCGAAATCATCCAGGGGACTGTCCGCAGCAAATTCGTTGAAAACAACAAAGCCGGAAAACTGTTTATCATCACCGGGCGGGTCACCAATGGGTATAAAAAGCCCCGCAATTTTCTCAGTGTTACCGGAAAACTGTACGGAAAGGGTAATAAGCGGGTCGCAACGCAAACCGTGTTTGCCGGCAACATGTTGACGGCCATCGAGCAGGCCACTCTGGATCTGCCCTCGATCAATAAACGGCTGCGAAACCGGGTGGGCGAAAAGAAACAGAACATGAATGTCAAACCTGGTGCTGGCTTGCCGTTTATGGTGGTGTTTGCCAATCTTCCTGCGCAGCTTGAGGAATTCACCGTCGAGCNCGGAACTTCCATATCCGCTCAATAGCTGGGATGTTCCGCAAGCGGCTTCGTGTGAGTAATGATTGCTGCTGGCGGGCCAGCCTGGATCGCCCCTGCTTGTGAAATCGAACCGGAAAGCCCCCTCATTGGAGCGGTGAAGGACATCGTCAGATCCGATTCAGAGCAACATCGTCGCGTTTTAGAAAATCGTTTCACGATTTTATTTAAATCTTGACGAAGGCATGTGAAGCTGGTAATGACAGCCGTCTAATTCGCTCGTGGCGATGTAGCTCAGATGGTTAGAGCATGCGGCTCATATCCGCAGTGTCCGGGGTTCGATTCCCTGCATCGCCACCATTTGAATAGAAGGCTGGAGCCTGGATCGGGTTTCGGCCTTTTTTTGTGGGTTATTTTTCCGATAACAGCTGCCTGTCTTCCGATTCTGCTAGTATCGCCTCCAGATCCTTCACGAGTTTTTGAAATTGGGGACGCACTTCAAAGTCGGTGATGCCGGCCTTCTTTTCAAGCGCCCGTAAAAAATTGTACGGCAGCTTTTTCTGAAACATGTTGACCAGCCAGGGCGGGATAAACCCCTTCGGATCCACATACAGCAGCATGGACACCTCTGTTCTCCGCTCACTGATGGGTCGCACATTCATTTCCCCGCAATGCATATGAGATCGGACGGCCCCCTTCTTCACCGGTTGACCGTCGAATTTCACCGAGTAGATGTCCAGCACNAGGTATTTTCGCTCCCGATCGAGCCGGACGCTATTGCGCAGCACCATCTCCCTGTCAGCGAAGGGGAACGGTACCGTGTTCAGGCTGTAGGTGATGACATCCAGATCGGAGTTTTCTTGGAGGATGTATTTTTCCCGAGTATCCGGCATCCATTCGTCGGTGATGTCCACCCGTCGCAAGACCTCCATCATTTGCCCGACCGGTGCCTCGAGCACCGCTTCCGCACGGAAGGCCAATAGGCCCGATTCCTTGAGTCTCTGGGAAAAGACCGTGATGCCGGGCCGCGCGTAAATTTCTTTCCAATCCCCTTGTATGGAACATTGCCGCTCAGAATCGGCATCATTCGCGATGGTCGCTGCCGGTGCCATGAGCACCATCCAGAGAGTGAGCCAGATTATTTTTTTCATTCGATGTCGTCCCTCATTTTGGGGTCTATCCGCTGTTTTCCGGATTTCTCAGCCAGATTCCACCTGCAGAACGCGTGCCAGGAAGGGAACATGTAAGGATTATTTAACAAGCCTGTGCGCGGACCAGAAAAGTTTACAACCTACTNTAATCGTTTTAAATATGATCTGAACAAAAGAGAAAAAATCCCGATCCCGATAAAAGGCATCGTAATGGAATTCTAACATCCGGTACGCCATCTCCCGTCTCGTGGCTGCTGCCGGCTGCATGTCCTGAGCTTTAACTTTGTCTGTAATATCCATAAGATAACTTGGCCGGCACCNGATTCTGGAATACGGGGTAGGTCTCCGAGTGCCATAGCGCGCCGGATTTGGCGCGATACGGCGAGGCTCGATCCAACAATATTGTAGATACCGGAACCGACAATCGGTTCACCTCTATGTTGGCGTCTAATAAATAAATGGGCTTATAAACGAATCTTAGAATTCGGAAATTGGCCGTTTTATCACCCCCACCGCGCCTCCCCCCATCAAGGGGGAGGACCAGATTTTCTCCCTCTACTGTCGCAGATCCCGAGCTTGACTCGGGGGCGGGAGGTAGACAGAGGGCGGGGGTATGATAGACGCATTCCTTACTTTTTGGTTATTGGTCCTTCAAAAACTGCTATTGGAAGATGAGATCGGCTTTGGAAAAATGGTATCCGATGTCCCTGCGGATATCGAGCCGGTTGCCCTCCTGATCTTCCCTGGGGATGACCCGAACCTTGCCGTTATCAAACGCGCCGATGAGTTTTTTGCGGAGGCGATCGGCCACCTCTCCCCGTTTTTCGCCATCTTTTACGGTGGCGTTGGCATTGAGAAAAGCGACCCGTGTACCGTCTGATTTGAGACGTTGATCTTCCTGATCGAATGTCATGGCGGATGGAATCAGCTGTATTCCTTTTCGCCTAAGATATTTCAGGTCCAGCTCGATGGGCTCCCCTTTGGTGCAGGACCAGGGGTAGCCTTTCTGGCCATCCGGACCGCCGGGTCCGGTGACCAGGGCCAGACAGAGGGAAAGCTGCTCGGTGCGAACTTCCGGGGTGACCTCATCCAGTCGACCCTCCAGAGTGGCCCGGATCAGGGGGCCCAGGTTGCGCAATCGCCGAGTCACCGGCTGGGCTTCCGGTTCCCCCGGTCGTATGTTGATCTCCGACACACGGATTTTGTGCGGCTGTCGGAACCCGTCCAGGGCAACAAAGCAGCCCGGATACAAGATACACGNCCTGAGGATGCCTTTTTGTTCCATGGCGGAAATGATCGGCTTGGCAATGGTTTCACCTGCCATTTCAATGAGTTCCGGGGTCTCCATGGGATGGGGGGAAATGGCGCCGACGCCGCCGGTAATCGGATTTGTTTTGCTGGCCGGCCCTTCGAATCGCTCCGGATAATCCATGGCTGTGGGCAGTATTTGAAAGTTTCCCCGGGCGTCCACAAATATGGTGAAACTGATTTCCACGCCGGACATCAATCCTTCGATCAGCAACGGCCACGGGCCTTTCTTTCCGAACATCTTTTTATAACTGTCCCGATAGTCATGGATCAGGGTATCGTAGACTTCCCGAATTTCCCAGGAGTTGAGAATGATCCGGGCTCCTTTTCCTCCGGCGCTGTAGGGATACTTCAGAACAACGCCGCCGTGTTTGTCGATGTATTCCAGGCAGATCGATAGAATCTCGGGATAGGCCTTGGCGTTTACTTGGCACCATGAGGGTGCCACCGGAACTCCGGCTTCGTCGCAGAGCTCTTTGCAGCGGATCTTGTCTCCCTCGATAAACGCGCCCTCTTGTGTCAACCCGATGACCCGGTCGCCAAACCCGGCTTCAGCGACGCGATCCACCATGCCTTCAAACAGAAGCGCTTCGGGCATGGGGATCACATAATCGATCCGGCCATTTTCCAGCGACTCGATGATGGCCTCGGAATAGTCGTTTGCGCTGTTGCTCTGCGTAGGGATAAAGGACACTGGCCAGTTGAGCATCTCGACATAGGCCGGCATGGCAGGGGTCCCTCGAATGACAATGCCATCGAAGGTTTCCGTGTGAAGGTCGCTTGTGGCCGTCGAGACTACGAAAGCGCTGAGCAAGGTCCTACCGTCGGTTCCGGCGAACGCAATCTTTTTCATGGCATGTCCTTTCAGCTATACCGGGGCACTGCAGTTTTTACGGTAAATTTCAATCTTGAAAAAACGACGTGGGGAGCGTACTATTTGAATATCGTTGCACCTATGGAATCGCACGTGGTTGCCTTCCCGATCGTGCGGGGCAGGACAACAACGTAATGGATCCATAGACGGCGTAGCGTGCCAGCGAGGTGTTACGGTCGTTTGACCGTAGAAAAATATCGAGAACTGTGTAGCGTGTTTGAGCAACGCGGACACGCCGCTCTACGGGCTCACCGAAATGGAAAAGGTAATCCGCCAAAACCGAGGCGGATACACATTTCCCTTTTTAAGCGACACCGTCGCGTTTCATAAAATCGTACGACGATTTTATTTCAACTGGGTATACATCATCAGGTATATCCCGTCAATTTGGAACAACAGCTGATCACAACCATGAACTGCTGGATGGAATCAGGACATCGTGATACCCGGATTCAACAAAATTATTGAAGAGCGCATCCGCAAGGCTCAGGAAGAGGGCCAGTTCGACGATCTTCCCGGCAAGGGGCAGCCCCTGGATCTCGAGGAACTCAACGGGGTACGAGAANAACTGCGACTGGCTTACAAAATATTGAAGAATGCCGACTGCAAACCCCCCGAGCTCGAAATTAAAGAGGAAATCCGCCGTACCGAGGACCTGCTTCAGGGTATGGGCGACACGAAGAAAAAATTGCGCATGATTAAAAAGCTCAATTTTCTGATCATGAAACTCAACACCATGCGCCAGGGGTCTGCGGAATTCGAGATGCCTCAGGTTTACGAGTCGAAACTGGTCAATCGGTTGGAAGACGGCAATAAGGGGGACAACAACACTTAACCCCCCATGCATCAGAATGTCTGTCTGGTGACGCAGCGTCGTGTTTGCTCCTTATTCATTTCATGGTTAATGTCGTAGATTAGTGTGAGATTTACGGAATCTATCCACCTCCCGGAGAGATCCCGCACCCCGGCAACGAAAACCACTAAACCATCTTCAGGATCTGCTTCATGCGTTTTGGCTCCAACAAAGAAAATCCCGGAATGGTAAAAAGCGTTATGCTGGCCTACCTGGTGCTTCTGCTGCATGTTCTTCTCATCGCAGGGCTGGGTGTTCTGGTGATTTTTTTCAGTGGCATCATCCATTATATGTTCTGGATTTTCCTGTTTGGTTCTGCGGCCATCGCGGTGTCCGGATACCTTTTTTACCGTCGCATGAAAGCCGAACAGATGACTCTCCGTGAGGTACTCCAAGCCCCCATGTTCAAGGGCCGTGACGTGGAAGTCAGTCTCCTTGGCGGTTTTGCTTCGTTCCGCGTAGGAAGCGGGAACGATCTGCCGGCCATCGAGCATCGCGGCCCGGATGTCAACAGGCAGCTTGAAGATCCGGAGACACTCCGCCAGAGAGAGCTCAACACGCTACTTCATATGTTAGAAAAGAACTTGATTTCCCTCGACGAATATAAAAGAGCAAAACAGGATCTCATGAAATCCTGAAATCGGTTCGATCAGGTCTGATGAGATTACCTGCGGACGGCCTTTCATCCGCGATCTCGTGAACCATTACAAAGGGGAGGGGACATGGGTAAACTGACCGTTGCGTTGCTTTCCGGTGGCATATCCTCTGAACGTGAAGTGTCCATCAACAGCGGCAATCAGGTGTATGANGCGCTGGACAAGGACAAGTATAACGTCATTCGATATGACCCGAAGGACGATATTCCGAAGCTTGTCAGCGAAGCCGCCAAAATTGACGTGGCGCTGATTATTCTCCATGGCCCCTTCGGTGAGGACGGCACCATCCAAGGGCTGCTCGATCTTCTAAATATTCCCTATCAAGGCTCCGGTGTTCTGGGAAGTGCGGCGGCCATGAACAAACTCGTTGCCAAGCAGCTTTACCGGCAGGCCGGTTTGATGGTTCCGGAATATTCCGTTTTGGAAAAGAACCAGCTGGATCATTCCGTTGACCTTGTCCAATGGCTTGGGATGCCCCTGGTCATCAAACCGCTGGAGGGCGGTTCCAGTGTCGGAATGTCCATCGTACGCAGTGAGGAGGATCTGAAAGAAGCCCTGGACAAAGCGTTTGTCTATGACCGGCGGGTCTTGGTCGAGGCCTTTATCGACGGCGTGGAAATCACGGGCGGCGTGATTGGAAACGATCCGCTCGATGCTTTGCCGCTGATCGAAATCATCCCGGGGCAAGNCTACGAGTTTTTCGACTACGAAGCCAAATACAAAGCCGGTGCCACGGAAGAGATATGCCCGGCACGGATCGATGACGAGTTAACGGCAAGAGGCCAGGAAAGCGCCAAAAAGGCCCACTCGGCGTTGTCCTGCAAAGGGTATAGCCGAACGGACATGATCATACACAATAACGAAATATTCGTGCTGGAAACCAACACGATTCCCGGTATGACACCCACCAGCCTGTTCCCCCAGGCTGCCGCTGCGTTCGGATACAGTTTCAGCGCCATGCTGGACCGGCTCATCGAACTCGGTATGGAAGAGATGGCCGGGCGGGTACCGGAATGATTGTACGGGGGGCACGGGAGCTGCTGGACCGGTATCATGAGTTAGGCCCGGGCGATGCATTTGTCGGCCCCATCGGGTTGAGCCATCTCAAAGAATCGATTTTCGTCGATCTTCTTGAACGCGGCGTCCGCTGCTACCCCTCAGCCCTTTCCCAGATCCTTTACCGATCAAAGACGGCACAGGCGTTGTTTTTGAATCGGTGGATGCTTCCCCACACCTGTGTGGTGTCCCGGCGTATTGAACTGATGGATGCCATCAATGAATACGGCCGCCTAAATATCTCCGAGGTGGTGACCAAACAGAACCGGCTCCACTGCGGCCATGGGGTGTGTCGCTGGAACTCCATGGAGTCATTGTACAGCCATGTCGGTTTGAAGGAGGATACCTATCCCTTTGTGCTCCAGCCATTTCTAGAGGATTTCATCGATATCCGCGTTATTGTCGCCGGTGACCATGTGGAGGCCTACACCCGGGATAATCCGTACAACTTTCGTAAAAATCTTTCATCCGGAGGCACTTCCCGCCCATACGACNTGGACGACGAGATGACAACCATGTGCCGGGATATCATGCAGCGTGGGAAATTTCCGTACGCGCATATCGATCTGCACGTCACCAAAGACGGTCATGTCTATTTATCGGAAATCGCCTTAAACGGAGGTTTGAAAGGTGCGAAAATAAGTCGCGCCGAACTCGATACGAAAAAGGCTCAGATTTTGGAGGAGCAGCTATTAGCGGATGCCTGATTCTGGATACTGGATGCTGGATCCTTGATTCTGGATACTGGATGCTCGATACTGGGATTATTCGATTTTGGATTCTTGTCCGCCATAGCCTACAGCGACGGCGGATTGGATTGCGGATTTTGGATTAAAGGATAGAGCGGAGCTATTCCACAATTTTAGGCAATTTAGGCATTTTAAATTTTATGCATTTATTGTGGACCAACGGGCCAACGGGCCCACGGGCTAACGACAAACAGGAGATATTCTATCGTGAGCACAGAAGCAAAAGTCGGTATTGTCATGGGAAGTGATTCGGACCTCGATGTCATGAAGGCTGCAGCGGATGCGTTGAAAAGCTTCGGGATTTCATATGAAATGACGGTGGCGTCGGCCCACCGGACGCCGGCACGGGCCGCGGAATTCGCTCAGACGGCAAAGGACCGGGGTGTGCAGGTGATTATTGCCGGCGCCGGTCACGCCGCCCATCTGGCCGGGGCCATGGCCGCACACACAACGCTCCCGGTCATCGGGGTTCCCATCGATTCTTCCGCACTCCAGGGATTGGACGCCCTGCTGTCCACGGTCCAGATGCCTCCCGGCATTCCGGTGGCCACCGTGGCCCTGGGTAAACCCGGCGCCCGCAATGCGGGCATTTTGGCAGCCCAGATATTGGCTCTCGCCGATCCGGAGCTCCAAAAGCGCCTGGATGCGTTCAAGGAAGATATGGCGAGGAAGGTGGAAGAGAAGGCCAAAGGTGTAGAAGAATACAAGTAATGCCTGAAATGCCTGAATCCCGCAAATGCCTAAAATGCCTAAAATGAAGGTAGGGCCTAAGGTAGTCCTCGGCCATTGCCGAATTCTTAAGATATGGCTGGCAAGATTCGAAAAATCGATCCGGACAATCCCGATCCCTCTGTCATCCAGGCGGCGGCGGCAATCATCCGCAATGGCGGGGTGGTGGTTTTCCCCACAACCGGTCTTTACGGCCTGGGCGCGGATGGACGCAATAGGGACGCGATCGAGCGGGTCTTTTCCATAAAACACCGGCCCGCCGACAATCCGATTCTGATACTCGTGCCCGACATGGAAAGCCTGAACGAACTGGTCGAGGAGATACCGTCACCTGCTGAAAAGATCATGAATCATTTTTGGCCCGGGGCTGTGACGTTGATTTTCGGGGCACAACCCCATGTCTCATCGCTGCTCACCGCAGGCTCCGGTAAGATCGGAATCCGTTTGCCGTCCCATCCAACGGCCCTCAGCCTGGTATCCGCCGCGGGGGTGGCCATCACCGGCACCAGCGCAAATCTANCCGGTGAGCCGGGTATCTCGGATGTGAACGATCTTCCTTTGGAAATCAAGGATGCCGTCGACATGGTACTGGATGCCGGACCGTTAAAGGGGGGACCCGGCTCCACCATCGTGGATGTCACCACCGATCCTCCCACCGTGCTGAGAGAGGGGGCCGTCTCAATGTTACAGATCTTCAAACAGCTATCGGGTCTGTATTGACAGAAACAAGCGTATTCTTTATAGATGCTAAATCTGCGCCAGCAGATTTAGGCCGGAGTGGTGAAACTGGTAAACGCAGTGGACTCAAAATCCACCGGGAGCAATCCCTTGAGAGTTCGAGTCTCTCCTCCGGCACCAAAAAACAACTGAAAGGGCGGCCTCTTGGGGCTGCCCTTTTTTCATGCTGCCCTCAAATGTGCACAGAAAAATGTGGATGCTGCACATGAATATGTGCATCGTGAATCTCGCCTAAAATATTATTAATAATTAAATCAATTAGTTAATNCTCTGGCACAGATCTCGATAGACGATATGATGCGTTCCCCTTCCAACATGGAGGACATGGTCATGGTCTATCTGGATGTAGAGGTACTTAGCGAAGCGATTCGCCGCGTCGATAAAAAGCTTAAATCCATGGGTTGCGATCCTGAAGCCGATGAACGGGCCATACTTATTGCCCTCGCTTATGAGCGATTGATTCGAGGGGAGACCCAGACAGGATTTTTCGAGCTTTATTCACCGCAAGCGCGATCACTGGATGAGGTTGGCACTTCCTGATGCCTGGATCTGCTCGGGGGGAACAGGTCCGGAATCTTATCCAGTGATCGCCTTAAAACAACAACGGGTTTTAAGAACATGAGGTGACGCAATGAAATCTATGAATAGAATTTTTGGGAAAGAAGTCAAAAACCAGGACCATTACACGCGTTACTGTTCCAATCTGTTTAAACGGCCCCCTGAACGGGTGGATATCATTGCCGGGGATAATTCCGACAGCTGCATCATCTATGATGGAGAGAACTGGCGGGAGTTCCGTATCGACAGAGCCGGGAGGTAACCCCTTCCGTGAGACTTGATTGACAATAAGTTGATAAGCCTATACATATTTCTGACATCAGTAAGTCCACGGTCGATAGCATCATGTTCTTCTTTCTACAACCGGATCCGCGATGATTGTCCGATGGTGCGCCACGGGCCAATTTTATCATAATTATATTGCCGTTCTAAGTTATATCTACCTTTATACAGTCACTTCCGAATGCATGCAGGGACGACCTTTGGGCGTTTGTGCATTTTTATGGAATGTGGAGGATCAGGATGTCTACAAATCTTCGGTGTGCATATCGGCTAGTTAAACTGGTCATTCTATTTGGATTGCTTCTTGGCGTCGGGTGTGGCGGCGGAGGCGGTGACGGAGGAGGCTCTTCCGGTGGTCCTACGCCGATTACCTACTCCGGAATCACCACTCAAGCAATCATCACCGACTCGAACAGTGTCGACCTGTCTGGCGGTTCCTTAGGTGTGGGGCAAAGCGCTGCGGCCATCGGGAATGTGGGGTTTCTCCGCGATGAAACATCCTATGGCATCGAAAAGTTCAATGCGATCAAGATTCCCCAGATACTCGAGCACACACTGCAAATAGCCAACGAGGAAAACCAGAATTACGGATCTCTGGTTGGAGTTGGTGTGATCGTTTCGGGTAGTGAATTTGGGACCTGCGGCGGAAGAGTCGATTACACGCTCGACGTTAATCCAATTACAGGGAGTTTTTCGGGAGATTTTTCATATATCGACTTTTGCGAAATGGGTGTTGCGTTATCCGGAAATGTGACCGCCGATGGAATCGTCAATACGACGACCAATCAGCTCATCGAATTTAATTTTTCATTCGCCAATCTAACCGATTCATACACCACACTGGATGGTGAAATTTCCTTTGATCTGGCGTCAATTCCAATTGAAGTCAGAATGGATGTTCTCAGTCAGGATAATACCTCAAAAAAA
>Ga0049113_10000121_pt1 | contig 16959 bp, 11 predicted proteins | sample WorMettanBELIZE1_FD_55214 | JGI IMG/M metagenome (GOLD analysis project Ga0049113, IMG submission 55214) | Marine gutless worms symbiont microbial communities from Max Planck institute for Marine Microbiology, Germany - Olavius tantulus BELIZE.1 | ecosystem: Host-associated > Annelida >... | reverse complement strand
CCTGCTCCGGCCCTGAAACATCCTCAATGGAATATAATTTTTCACCCATATTGACGTTTTGTTCTCGTGTCTGCAAAGTTCAAAAGCACGCCTGAGGATTGGCCACCGATAAGGAAATTACACCACATCTGGTAGGATATCGTTCGCANATATGCACCATCCAAGGGATTATGTCAAGTAATGGACGCTCCGATACCACAGTCTCCTCGGTTCATGAGGGGGGAATCGTCCCCTATAAAGATGCTCTGATCCGTTTGGACCCGGTATATCCATCGCTTAGTTTGTTTCCAAGGATCCACACCGGGNTTGCTATTTAACGTGGTGTAAGCTATTTATTGTAAGAATACCGGGCGCTTCGCTTTCTGATCGCCCCTTGCTCGGTTCAGAACGGACAGGTGTTTTGTGATGGAAGATCGCGATCACACACAGGAGCGGAAGAAAGACGANACCAGCGATGGTGATGACGCTTCCGTCCGTAAAGGCACCAAGCCATCTGACGATACACCCCGATATACGGTAGCCTTTCTGGATAGAGCCGATATGATTTATCGTGCCGATGGTCTGGAAACGGACGATACCAGCGATCACGATGACGGTTATATCCGCAAAGGCCTCAAGCCGTCTGACGAAAAACCCCTCGATACCGTGTCCTTTTCCGACAGAGCCGACATGATAAATGGTGCCGATGATCTGGAACCGGACCACACAGCCGGTCTCGATGAGGACTCCCTTCGAAAAGGACCTGAGCCACCCGCCGATAAGCCCCTTGATACCGTCTCCTTTTCCGATAGAGCCGACATCATTGATGGCGCCGATGACCAGAAAAGCGACGACGCAACCGGTCTCGATGACCCGTCCGTTCGCGACGATCTCATGCAAACGGATGAAACGTCCCGTGACTCGGTGTCCTTTTCAGCTGGCGCCGACATCATTAAAAATGCCGGTGATACGGGCCTGACGCCGAAATCCGGAAGACCCTCTTCGGATGGGGGGAGGCTCCAGGACCGTGATGAGACAGAACTGCCCATGGTCGGCGGAAAACCCGGCTCCTCAGTTCGGAACGCCTTACCCATGGATGCCGACGGAGCGGATGAGCATGCGGGACACCGGTCCCGTCATGGCGGATCCACCATGGTGGCTGAACCGGATGAGTCGCTGATCGATCGACACACATCACTCGACGATGCGGAGATTGAGGCTTACGAGTTCGGTCTGTCTTTAGAGTCCGAGGGGAGGGCCCGACCAAAGGCTGTTGTTCACGAACCTGCCACGGAATCCGATGCACCAGATGTGACCCCCAAAGGTTCCATCACCGTCGGCGTGACAGGGGCGGATCCTGTTGAACTCGATGCCGATCTCAATTTCCCTGAAGTGCTCATCGCGCTCATCCATGAAAAGCGAGGTACCAAAGGGGATGAGAAGCCCGCGCAGGTTATCGACAGGGGGGAAGCGGTTGCGACTGGGGAGGACGAGCCTCCGGCAAAACCTGCCCCTGGGATGGACGATGCTCCTCCGGTCGATCCGGATGACTCCGATTCCCGTGAGGAGACGCCGGAACCTGCCCCAATGACCTTATACGAAACCCTTGCCGCGCGATTTATTCTATTCAGACGACGAAAATATACATTTACCCTGTCGACCCTGGCTCTGGTGGTCCTGCTCACCATGGCGGTTTTCGCGGCGTTTATGTTCGGGACACGCGGTCCCTATCTGAAGGGGCGAGGTGACTCTGCCGCTCTTGCCCCGGAGAGCCTTGTCATTCAGGATAGCCAGACCGTTAGCGGCATCATGAACAATGTTATCGAAGGTCCCATATTTGTTATCAAAGGTCGCCTGAAGAACGTATCCACGGAGGTTGTCCAAAACGTACGGGTCACCGGAAGGCTTTTCGACCGCTGGGATTTTTTTCGAAAAGAAACCGTCACATGTGGCGCATGGATCTCGGAGACGGAACTCACGCAAATGGATGCCGCCGGCATCCGAAAGCGCTTATCGGCCTTCGGAGGCACCGACAAGCTTGCAGTCAGCATCACTCCGGGGCAAGAAATTCCCTTCCTGATTGTTTTTTTTCACCTGCCCGAAGATCTGAATCAACTGGATCGATTCACCATAGATATTGAAACCAACCGGCTCACTGGGCCGGCGGGTGAGTGACCGGAGTTCAGAGGCAGCCGGCATGGCGCCTGCTTTATTCTGTACACTGCGCCAACACTTATGATATGATCCAGATATGTGTAAGTTGCTGTGAATTCATGTATTTCTTGTCATGATGGCCCAGTTCGGGAGAATGAACAGCACACTCCGGGCACGGCTCGAAGCACTGAGATATCGTATTTCCGTTGGGGACGTCTGATCCGAAGTCCGGCCCTCCGAGCCGGGTGGAGGTCCAATGCATCCGAAAAATACGGCAATTCTCGTTACCGGCACCGCCGGATTTATCGGGTATCATCTCGCTAAGCGATTGTTGCAGGACGGCCGGCGGGTCGTTGGAATCGACAACGTCAATCCTTATTACGATCCGAAGTTAAAGGAGGCACGCCTGGCCCGTCTGACCGCTCATTCCGACTTTCAATTTCACAGAATCGACCTTTCGCAACGGAAGCACGTTCACAGGGTGTTTGAAGAACACTCTGTGGATCGGGTGGTTCATTTGGCGGCTCAGGCCGGCGTGCGTTATTCTTTAGAGAATCCGTATGCCTACGGGGAAAGCAATTTGATGGGCTTTCTCAATATCCTTGAATGCTGTCGGCACCATTCGGTGGCGCATCTTGTGTTCGCCTCCTCCAGTTCGGTTTACGGCGCCAACACCCGAATGCCTTTTTCGGTGCACGACAACGTCGATCATCCGGTCTCTCTCTATGCCGCCACCAAAAAGGCCAATGAACTGATGGCTCACAGCTATGCGCACCTGTATGGCATGTCTTGCACCGGATTACGATTTTTCACCGTGTACGGGCCGTGGGGTCGGCCGGATATGGCGCTGTTCCTGTTTACCCGGGCCATTCTCGAAGGGAAGCCGATACAGATCTTCAATAACGGCGATATGCAGCGGGATTTCACCTATATCGACGACATCGTCGAGGGCATCGTGCGGACCATCGATCGAAAAGCGTCGCCGAATCCAGCCTGGAGCGGGGATGCACCGGATCCGGGAACGTCCTACAGCAATTACCGGATCTACAACATTGGAAACAATCAACCCGTGACCCTGATGTCATTTATCGAGACATTGGAAGACGTTCTCGGCATGGAGGCCCAGAAAGAATTCCACCCGTTGCAGCCCGGTGATGTGGTGGCAACCTATGCGGATATAGACGATCTGTCTCAGGNTGTCGGCTTTCGACCGGCAATCCCCTTGCGGACCGGTATCGAACGGTTTGTTGAGTGGTTCAAGGAGTATTACGGTTATAACGGTTGAAAGGGTAAATGAATGAAATTAACCATCGTTGGCACGGGGTATGTGGGGTTGGTCACAGGGACGGGATTCGCCAACCTGGGCAATGATGTCATCTGTTTGGACATCGATGATACGAAAATTGAGATGCTCAAGGAGGGGCATATACCCATTTACGAGCCGGGACTTCAGGAGATGTTTCGTCGGAATTTAAAGAGTGGACGGCTCCAGATGACGACCGATCCTGTCTCGGCGATCCAGGCGTCGGAAATCATTTTCATTTGCGTGGGTACACCCACCGACGGGAATCTGAAGGCCGATTTGTCTGCCGTCGATGCCGTGGCAAAGGCCGTGGGTACCTATATGACGACATACACCATCCTCGTCAACAAGAGCACCGTTCCGGTGGGGACCGCCGATCGGGTGCGAGGTATTATCGAACAGCATCAGAAGGAACCCATCGAATTTGACGTGGTGTCCAATCCTGAATTTCTCAGGGAGGGGGCAGCGGTGAAAGATTTCGAGAATCCGGACCGGATTATCATCGGCAGTGACAGCCCCCGGGCCGTGGATACTATGAACTCGCTGTATCGGGCCAGAGAACGTACAGACAAACCGATCATGGTAACCGATATCCGAAGTGCAGAGCTCATTAAATACGCCAGCAACGCCATGCTCGCCACACGCATCAGCTTTATGAACCAACTGGCGCATCTTTGTGAAAAGACCAGTGCCGACATCAAATCGGTGGCGAAGGGTCTCGGCCTCGATAAACGGATCGGTTCACGGTTTCTCCAGGCCGGTGTCGGATACGGTGGAAGCTGTTTTCCAAAGGATGTCAAAGCCTTGATCAGCACCCTGAAACAGTATGACTGTGAGGCCGACCTGTTCGAGGCAGTCCATCGGATCAACGAAAACCAGGTGGCCGCATTCCTTTCCAAAATCGAGTCGAGTTTAGATATTAACGACAGCACCATCGCCGTATGGGGGATTTCCTTCAAGCCGAAAACCGATGACATCCGCGAGGCTCCGGCCATAAAGATCATCCGGCAGCTTCAGAAAAAGGNGGCCACAGTCCGGGCCTGCGATCCGGCCGCAGCCGAAAATGCCAGAAAAGAACTGCCCGGTGTGGAGATTTTTGAAAATCCCTACGAAACGATTCGGGACTGCGACGCCCTGGTAGTCGTGACGGAATGGAACGATTTCCGGAACCTCGACATGCGGGCCGTCAAGATACTGTTAAAACAGCCGATCCTTATCGATGGGCGCAACATCTACAGGCCGGAGGAGATGCGCGAGCTGGGATTCACGTACTCGGGGGTCGGCAGAGGCTGACCGGATATTGAATGAAAACTTTTGGGAACGCTGGATTTTTATGCGGCGTTCAATAACCGGTCACCGGTCGGATATTCAATGAAAACCCATGCCGGAAAACACCGATACGTATAAACGCCGGGTTGGTAGATTCATGAAAATGGCGTTTTGGATACTGGGGATATATGGCGTTTATCTGCTGATTCTCTTTGCTGCCCAGCGGCACATGATGTTCCCACGGTATGTGCTGCCCACGCCTCAGCCGGAAGGATCCCTCCCGGCCGGCGTGGCGTCGATCTGGATCGATTCCGAATACGGGCGGGTGGAAGCTTGGTATCTGCCGGCATCATCGGAGGGAAAAGGGGCCCAACCGGGACCAGCCCTGATCGTTGCGCACGGGAACGGTGAACTCATCGACTACCTGGTCGATGAGGTGATGGCCTTTCATCGGATCGGCATGGCCGTGCTCCTGGTGGAGTATCCCGGATACGGTAGGTCCGGAGGCTCCCCATCCCAGAAGTCCATCGGGGACATATTCAGTCGGGCCTATGACCTCCTGGTTCAGCGACCCGAGATCGATCCGGCCCGAATCGTTCTCCTCGGACGGTCTCTCGGCGGCGGGGCGGTTTGCGACCTAGCCCGGAATCGGCCGTCCGCGGCCATGATTCTGGTCTCTACCTTTACGCGGACCAGCGCTTTTTCCAAGCGGTATCTGGCGCCGCCCATATTGATCCGGGATCCCTTCGACAATCTGGGCGCGGTGCGGGAATATCCGAATCCGCTGCTGATTACCCACGGACAGTACGATGACGTCATTCCTTATCGTCACGGAAAGGCCTTGTTTCAGGCCGCCCGTAACGGTACCCTGAAAACCTATGCCGGTAGCCACAATGATCTTCGGTTGGATAACGACATGTGCTGGAGGGATATCGAAACGTTTCTCAGAAGCACAGGGATTATACCCCGATAGGATGAACATTTGCCGGAAGAGGCCGACTTTTCCAATTTATGGATGAAACCGGCGGTCTCATTAAGCGGTACGACAAACCATGGCACCACAACCGTTTCCAGAAACCGAGTATTATCCCAACTTCAAAATCTTCCTGGAACTCATGTCCAGCAAGGTCGGGGAGATCCTTCTTGTCTCCAGTCCCTATGACGCCTTCATTCTCGAGCAGGACGGAAGTCTTGCTTCCAGAATTATCAATGAATACAGTGGATTGAACCTCAGCCAACCGCCCCGGGTGACCCGGACCCCCTCGGGATACAACGCCCTGGAGATCATCAAGACAAAGGCCTTTGATCTGGTCATCACCATGCCCCATCTGGAAGATATGGATGCGGTCATGCTCTCGAAGAGCATCAAACAGCTTCAGCCGGATTTGCCGATCATTCTTCTGGCCCACAGCATACGGGGATTGTACTCGGCGATGGAGGAACGGGATAGGACCCACATCGACAAGTTCTTCATCTGGTCGGGCAATTCCGATCTTCTCTTGGCATTGGTGAAAAACGTCGAAGATCGCCTGAACGTAGATAGCGACACCAAGAGGGCCGGCGTACGATTGTTCCTTCTGGTGGAGGATTCGCCGGTCTACTACTCAACCCTTCTTCCGCTCATTTACAAGGAGATCGTGAGCCAAACCCAGTCGGTGCTCGGTGAGGGGCTAAACGAAGACCATTTGCTGCTCAAAATGAGAGCCCGACCCAAAATTCTCCTGGCGGAAAACTATGAAGAAGCAAGGTCCATCTGTGACCGCTACCGCGAATACTTATTTGGGATCATTTCCGATGCCCGTTTTCCCATGAACGGCGAACTCAACGACGACGCCGGAAAAATGCTGTTGTCCCACCTGAGACGGGATATTCCGGACCTGCCGATGCTTATGATGAGCACAGACGTCAAAAACCGGGAGCGGGCCGAAGCCATCCCGGCCGTCTTCCTGGATAAAAACTCTCCGAACCTGCTTTCGGAGATTCACGATTTCTTTCTGGACCACCTGGGATTCGGGGATTTTGTCTTCCGGCTACCGGACGGTTCCGAGGTGGATCGGGCCTCGAGCTTACGCGAGCTGGAAATGAAAATCGCCACCGTGCCCGATGCCTGTCTTGGGTATCATGCCGAACGGAACCACTTTTCCAACTGGATCATGGGGCGCAGCGAAATCACCCTGGCAAGTCATTTTCGGAGTGTGAGCGCCGCGGAGTTCGATACCACAGAGTCGCTTCGTGAGTACCTCATCAGCAACATCCATTCCCTGCGAAAATGGCGGCAGAAGGGGGTCATTACCAAGTTCCGTCCCGAGAATTTCGATGCCGAGATTATGGACTTTGTCAAAGTCGGACAGGGCTCCATCGGTGGAAAAGCCCGCGGTCTCGCCTTTATGTCCGGTTTGCTTCAGGAGAATCCATGGATTTATAAAAAATATCCGGACATCGCCATTCAGATCCCCAAAACCGCGGTCATCGGCACCGGGGGATTTGAGTCCTTCGTATCCGAAAATGATCTTCGGGAACTGTCCAAGGAAGGCATTGCCGATCCGGATATTCGCGCCAGATTTATTCAGGGAGAGATCCCTGACTGGTTACGGGAGCAGCTGGCGCTTTTCTTGGATCAGGTTCGCTGCCCGCTGTCGATCCGGTCCTCCAGCCTCCTTGAGGACGCCCATTTTCAGCCTTACGCCGGCCTCTATGAAACCTATATGATCCCAAACAACGATGGCGATGCCGGCGTCCGGCTGGAGCAGCTGTTGCGGGCCATTAAACTGGTGTACGCCTCCACCTTTTTTGAAAATCCGAAAGCCTTTACACGAAAGACCCTCGCATCCCCGCAAGAAGAGTCCATGGCCGTCATCATACAGGAACTGACCGGGCGGCCATTTGGCGATTACTTCTATCCGGCCATTGCCGGCGTTGCCCAGTCCTACAATTATTATCCGGTGTCGCGTATGTCGGCCGAGGACGGGATTGCGCACATTGCCCTCGGAATGGGGCGGATCGTCATGGAGGGTGAGCAGACCCTCCGGTTCTCCCCACGGCATCCGAACGTCCTGCCCCAATTCTCCACCGTGGAGGATATTCTGGCCAATGCCCAGCGCTTCTTCTACGCACTCAAAATCAAGGACTACCCCAGAGAACTCCGTTTTGATCGCTATGCCAACCTGGAGCGCCGGGATGTCCATGCAGCGGAAATGGAAGCGCCGGTCAGTCTGTTGTCCGGCACGTATATCCCGGATGAGCATCGCATCCGGGAATCCGGACGCATGCAGGGCATGAAAGTGCCGACCTTTTCACAAGTGTTGCGACATCACCTGTTTCCGTTGCCGGAATTGCTTTCGGACCTTCTGGATATGGGAAAGAGGGGCATGGTATGCCCTGTGGAAATTGAATTCTCCGTAAATCTGCCGTCAACCCAGGGACCGAAGGGTGAGTTTTCCTTCCTTCAGATGCGCCCCATGGCCTCGGGGATGAGCGCCTCCCAGATCGATATCAGCCGCTCGGATGTCGACTACGCCATTTGCTACTCCACCCAGGCCCTTGGAAATGGACAGATTGCAGGTATCACAGACATTGTTCTCGTCAAGCGGTCGAGCTTCAAAGCGGCGGCTACCGTTTCCATGGCCAACGAAATCGGACAACTGAACCGCGATCTACAGCGGGACGGAAACGCTTTCCTGCTGATCGGTCCCGGCAGGTGGGGATCGGCAGACCGCTGGCTCGGGATCCCGGTCCGTTGGCGCGACATCTCCAACGTCGGGGCGGTCATCGAGCTCCGGAACGAACAACTGAAGGCAGATCCCTCCCAGGGATCGCATTTCTTCCAGAATCTCACGGCCCTGGGTATTCCGTATATTACCGTTACGGAGCGATCCAAGGATTTTATCGACTGGAATTGGCTCGAGGCGATCACCCCGGCCACGGATTTTAACTACGTGTCCCATCTTCGGCTTGAAGCCTCCATGATTTTAAAAATCGACGGACAGACATCCACCGGCGTGATATTGCCCGGCCAGTCGGACATGCGAACGGAGAATGTTCCTTAGTGTAAACGGTAGGTTAGCATCCGTTCCAGGTGATGGAAACAAGTTGACAAGCCATACGGACTCGGCTAACATGCCAACTCTGTGCGGGGGAGGACGTTCCCCTCATTGCCAATCACCCTTCAACCTCTGAAAAAGCCAAATCCCGAGCGATCGGGAGGCNGAAAGCCACGGGTCTTTGCAGTCGTTAACGGATGCGCGATCGTTCAATGGAATAAAGCACCGTTATTCCTTCTTTCCCGTTTGACGTCGCAACGAATCCATTCGTTAACCAAGTCGAAGACAGCCGGGTTGCCAGATACAGGCGGCCCGGTTTTTTGCTTTCCGGCCGTATTGCTTCTCGAGTTCTTCGGAATCAGATGGCTATCTTTCATGTGTATTTCNGATCCATGATGTCTTTGTGTTATATGGTCGATGCGATAACGAATGCTATTGTTTATTCTTGACAACTTATCCAGAATTCGGGCCCTCTACCATGACATGGATAGGGACCCTTCGTCGGCTCTGAAGGTCTATCCATGCCCAGGAAAAGGGCGGTTCTGATTGCATTAAAGGGGGGAGACGTGAAAACCGCCGATGTGCTCAAANTTGTCTTAGGGATGTTTGCCGTTCTCCTCTTCTTCGGTATGCCGGTATTTGCGGATAGCGCTTTTCTGACCGAAGGCATTCAGCAATACCAGGAAGAGAATTTTGAGGAGGCCATCGGGATTCTGATAAAGGCCCGCGAAGAGGAGCCAGACTCCACTACGGCCGCCTTCTTTCTGGGAATGNNNTATAAACAGACCCTCGATTATGCCAATGCGGCCATCCATCTTCGGGATGCTGTTCAAATGGAGCCCCGTATCCGGGAGGCCCTGGTGGAGTTGATCGAGGTGCTGGTCCGAATCAACACTCCGGAAAGTGTGGCGGAAGCCAAAAGCTGGATTGCCATCGCCAAGGACCAGAACATTGAGCCCGCCAAAGTGGCGTTTCTGGAGGGGCTGGCCCTTCAGTAGGAGGGCGATCACGATGGCGCTGTAAAGGCGTTTCAACGGGCCATGGAACTGGATCCGTCTTACACCCAATCGGCCCAGGTCCAGATCGCCATGTCTCATATCCGCGATCAGGAATTAAAGAAGGCCAAACAGGTCCTGCAGGCGGCCATCACCGAGGATCCCACCACCGATCTGGCGGGATTTGCCAGGCGCTATGTGGANCTGGTCGAAGACCGGCTGTTCCTCACAAGGCCCGTCCGGATTACGCTGGGCGTGTTTGGACAGTACGATGACAATGTCATTTTGAATCCCTTGGACACGTCCATCGATCCCATTTTCGGGATCACCAATGAGGAAAGCTATTTAACCCGGGTATCCGGCAGAATCGACTACACGCCGACCTTTAAGGACAGCCCGTGGCTGTTTAACTTGAGCTATTCCTTCCTGGGGTCCTTTTATGACAAATTTCATGACACCCACGATTCGCTCATCAATTCCCTGTCCCTGTACCCCGGGTACAAATTCGGCCGCGTGGCGCTCAATATCCCCATCAATTACAGCCATGTCATCGTGCGCCAGCCGTCCTGGGACCCCTATGTGGAATCCTTCAACAGCGGCCCCTTGCTGCGTATCGTGGCCGGGAAAAAACATCTGGTCGAGACATACGGCGCCTATCACCTGGATGATTTCAAATTTGAACCCCTGGCCCCGGAAGAGGATCGGACCTCCCAGGGATTTCGGGGATACCTGAGCTGGATATACTCCTATACCCGAGGCGGGTTCTTTAACCTCCGATATGACTTCTTCGATTTTAATGCCAACGGGGACCATTGGGACCGCGTCGGGAACCGGGCCTCGGCCAATTTGATCCATCCGATCCTACCAAAGCTTCAGTTATTGGCCACTGGAGAAGCGTATTACGAAAACTTTACCAATGAGCGCGTCTTCGCGCCGAGTCCGGGCACCAAAAGGAGTGACAGTATCTATCGGTACTCCCTGGGCCTTTCCTGGAATTTCTGGAAGGGGATGTCCCTGGTCCCCCAATACTTTTTCACCAAAGCGAACTCGAACATCAATCTCTACAACTATGATCGGAGTATTTACTCGGTGGGTATTGAGTACCGCTTTTAAACCCAGGCCTTTCATGACTTTTTTTCAGAGTGAAAGGTATGGGTGAACAAAACCTTTTATGAACTATTTTCAGGAGGTATGAACGCGTGGACGCCGAACACCAGCTTTACATATTGGGGCCGCGGAGACTCCAGAATGATCTGCTGGCACAGTTTGCCGAAACCGACACGGATCTCGAACTCGCGTGCCTGTGTTGCGAATCACAGGAAGAGATTCCGCTGCTGGTGGACATCCAGGCCCGGCATACCAGCATGATTCTTCTCGATTGCCAAGACAGCGGGTTGGACAATACCCTCAGGATATTGGAAGGCCTCGAGGAACCCTACTTTCGGCACTACCTGGTGGTCCTGTTCAATGTAAAGCCGTCCGCGGGAATTGAAGAACTGGCCCTCCAAATCGGGGTAAAGGGGTTTTTTTATTCGGATGACCCCTTGGAGCGGATTGGTAAAGGGATCCAGATGATCTTTGGCGGGGAGCTGTGGGTGTCCAGGGAAATTCTATCCAAGTCCTACGCCAAGAGCCGGAAGGGAGAGCGGCCGTTGCTGAAAAAGGACAATCCCCTCACGGACCGGGAAACAGAGATTCTGGCCTTGATCTCCGCCGGCGCCAAAAACGATCAGATTGCCGAAGAGCTGTGCATCAGCCCGAATACGGTTAAAACGCACATCTACAATATTTTTAAAAAAATCAGTGTACCGAATCGGCTGCAGGCGGCGTTGTGGGCGGTGAAGAATTTATAAGGACGGATATTTGGTATTGGTTGCAGGTGTCAGGTGTCAGGGATTCTGGATCATGGATGCTTGAAGCTGGATTCTCGATACTGGATACTAGATATGAGGAATGTGGAATTCGGAATAAAACGGAGACCAAATACCCAATACCGAATACCAAATAACTATGGGCGGGCTAACGAGCCCATCCATCGACTCGCTTCGCTCGCTCAGGACAGGCGGGCCAACGGGCTAACCGGCAAACCGACCTAGCACTTTGGTACTAGATTGGATTCAGGTTTAGGCCAAAGTATGAGAAATGAACGGGTTAAAATTACGACGCAATTTCATACCCGACACCTATTGCAGATCGTGCAGCATCGATATACATTACGATATTATCCGGTATAGATCCTTTAATCTGAGTTAGAGGTCATCTATGGAAGCGTTGGAACGACGGCGGGTAGAACGTTTCGAGTTGGAGATCCCCGNAATCATTCGTGTTGTCCGGCCTGAAGCGAGCCAGCTCGAGCTGGTCACCAGCNACGTCTCTTCTGGAGGCGCCTATTTTCATACCCCCCAGCCCCTTCCGGAAGGGACCGACGTTCAAATCGACCTGGTCCTCAATCTGGAAAAGCTCAAAACCCTCAAGGATGACCACAAGCAGGTCTATGTGGAATTGAAGGGTACGGTGATCCGCACCGAAACTGAGGGCATGTCGATCAGCTTCAATGAGGATTATCAGTTCCGCCCACTTCGGGAGGAATAACCTGATCAGCGCCGCCACCCGGCAAACACATATTCCGTCTCTTCCCATCATCTGACCCGGTGGCGACAGATATATGGAGGTCGGCCATGAAACCGATTCTTTCTGTTATCAGTGCTATCGTCCTTTTGATCGCGGCAGCAGGCCCGGCGACGGCTGCGGATCCTGTCGGAACGGTGACGTTCGTCAATGGACCGGTGGATATTACCCGCCCGGGGGAAGCGGCCGAGCCTCTGAATATCGGCGATGACGTATTTATCGGAGATATTATCCGCACCAAAACAGGCGCACGGGCCGAGATCCGCTTTATCGACGAGAGCATTATCCGTCTGGCCCAGCAAAGCCGCGTGGAAATCAGCGAATATATGGTGAAGAAAGACCGGCAGCAGTCCCGGCTGAGCTTGTTTCGCGGGAAAATTCAAAGCCTGGTGANAAAGATTGCCNGACGAACCTGGGGTAGAACCAAGCGTCATCGCTTTCTAATCGAGACCCCCACCGCGGTCTGCGGCGTGCGGGGTACTGATTTCTTTACCTGGTTTACCAACGGGACGACCGGGGTGGCCTTCACGGACGGGTCCGGGGAGCTTTCCGCGGGCGGTGATCCCAACCTGTCTCAGGTCATCAATGCGGGCCAGACCGGCATTGTCACCGATGCCTTTACCATGCCGACGGTCTAGCCCACCGATCCGGGTGTGCTGGAACCCCTGCAGCAGGAGACCATTCCTACCGAGGAAGAGGTTGCTGTAGCTGAAGCCGAGATCGTTGCCGTACAGGAGGCAGTTCGCACGGGCACATATCAAGAGGTAACCGGGAACCCGGCGGATGATATGCAGAGCAAAGGGCCGATTGCTTTCATTCAGCCGCCTCTATCAGTAACTCAGACCACTGGCNAGGACGAAGCGATCAGTGAAGAAATCAAGCTGGTGGCGGTTGCTACGGCCGAGGCGATTCTGTCCACCACGCTGGTGGACAGCGATTCATTTGAATTAATCGGGTCCCTCCCTTTTTTTACAAACGCCACCCTGGAGGGCTTTGTCACCGAAGTGGAAGGTTTTGAGCAGCAGGCTCAAATTTCTCTAACCGGAACACTAGGCCCGGGCTACGCAGCTGAGACGGTTTTCGCGCAAAGCGATATACCACCAATGGGAGAAGATCCTACCACGATCAATGCCGTCAAAGGAATTCTCTCCACATCCGAAGACCCGCAAGCGGGTGCGTTTGCCGGGCAATTCGGCGGCGTGAGCGGCACCTGGCGGGGGCTCTTTTTCAGTATCTACGCCCAGCGACCTGAAGCTACGGGCGATGTATACGAGGCCGGTTTTCTGTACGGAGCACCGGCCAGCAGTCAGGATCCTCTGGCGATCGGGGACGAGGGAAGTTTCAGTGCCGCCGGAAGCCTGATCCGTACCGGTGACTATGGAACGGTTCAGATTCCCGCGCCCGGGGCGCCGGATCCTCTTGCCGATGCCTTATACAGGCAGTTCGAAAGGGGGACCACCACATCCCATGTACCGAACTTGGCCACGGTGGTCGTTGTTCCTTCTATCCTGGAATTGGAGCACTCTGCTCCAGTGGACAGGCTGACGCTGACAAACGGAAAACTGCTCGAAGTGTGGCTCGAAAAGTCTGAAAGCGGCATCTATATTAATGACACAGAACAGAATACCTGGGATGCGGATTACGGTCAGACAGACACGAGTGGTACCTACTACATCCTCGGTAGTGTTTCGGCTACTGATGACCAGGCCGGCGTGATCGGGGTGTTGGATAAGGGCCACGTATCCATCAGCGGGAACCTTACGTATCTGGACCAGACACACATCGGCAGTATTCTTATGGAGCAGCGGGGTACCTACAGTTATGGCTACGGTGGGTATATCCACAACTACTCCACTGTCACCGCAGGCGCATTTTCTAAAACCCCGCTGGCGTTCAGCGGCGAGGCGACCGGCGAGCTGACCTACCTATTTGGCAGCGAATTCGTTCTTATCGACAGCACCCCGAATGCCCAGGAGCTCGTTGGCGGTATTGCCGATACCCTGTTCACCGGCACACCGACTGCCGTCACCATGATGGGTTCCCATGATGGCTACTACCTTGGTGATGAACCTCTGCTGATGTACGGTTCCGGATGGAACATTTTGAATGGGGCCAACGGGCTGATCTCCGGGGGGGACGGATCCGGCAACTTCCGCGGCTACATGGTGGGCATCTGGCGGGATGAAACCATCCGTTCGGCCATGCAATTACTGTATATCGATAGCGATGGGTCAACCGGGGTTCTGTCCGGACCCGCCGCCGGGTTTTACGTCCCCGATCTGACCATGTGGCGGCTGGACGGCACCCTGGCTGCCACACCGATCGGATCCACCGATGTGCTTCCGGGAGATTTATCCAAACCCGCTTCCATCATCCCGGATCATTTCAAAGGAACGGATTATGCTTCAACCGTCGGAGTCGGCGGGTTTGACGTCGACGGCGGAGGCTCTCTGAACGCAAGGGTCGCCATGGGGGATCCCATCNGTATCAACGATCAGAAGTGGGGCATCTGGAATGCCGCTTTTGGAGGCGGTTATGATGGGGTCACTGGCAATAATTGGACCGTCGCCTTGGGGGGCCAACTTGACGAGGCAAATGACGGAACGTTCCTGTCAGATGGATTTTGGGTAGGAAATATTTTCGGAAGTCTCTGGGACGACAACGATCTTGCCGGGCTGTACCTGGCGGAGGCCATTACGGACACGAAATTGTATACCTATGTTGGTGAAATATTGGGGTCCCATTGGGAGACCGTTGAATCGGGCGACTGGCAGGCAGCCGGGATCGGGACCTACATCTATGAAGATCTCGACTTCAACGGTGCCTGGGGCGGCACAAGCCTTTATGCCAACAATGGATCGCTTTCGTCTATCGGGACGGATACCGGCAAAATCGGTCTCATCGACCGCGGCAGCAATACCTATGACATGACCGCCATCGGTACATTTTCCTACGATGAAGCGGGGGGCGAATCCTATTTGTGGAATTCAGATGTGAGCGGCACTGAGACCGGCTCAAGTGGTCAATTTGAGGGCTATACCGGCGGTCACTGGCGNCTTTTGGAGGCCAACCCGGACAACCCGGACTTGGGAGAATTGGATCGTGACGCCTTCTTCCTGTTTATTACCGACAATGGTGAACTGTTGCCGAGTGAAATGGGGCTGATGGTGGGCGATGTGACCGGAGTATACATCGAGACGGACGACAGTGGAGATGACGGATTTTTCATAGCAGAAAGCCTGATGAAAGAAGTGCCGATGGCAAGCACTACATCGGCCGCTGATTATCTTCCGGTCGAGGTAAGTACCGACTTCAATAANGTAGGCGGAAATGTAGCGTTGACGNACATCGGGGCCTCCTTTCAGCAGTTCGGCCCCACATCAGTAATATTTCCTGATCAGAACTGGGGCGTATGGGAATCCTACTTTTACGGCACCGGCATGAATGAGGACAATTGGTACCTCAGCCTGATCGATGATAATCTACCCGATGGCGTGCGGTGGGTGGAAGTCTTTGGCACCCGAGATTCGACGACCCATGAACTTTCCGGAAACGCACCCGGCGCCTGGATAGATCTGGCGCATGCAGTCACCGGTGTGACGGGCGGCGAGGTCAAGGGGACGTTCGACCCGACCAACTGGCATGCCGTGGCCCTGGGCAGCTTTATGGATACGGGCACATTTATGGATATGCTGGCGACGAACAAGGCAGCCTTGGAGCAGCTGAATATCCCGGTCGTCGAAATTGGAAGAGCGAACCTGACCCAGTCTAGTTCCACTGTCGCGGACGGCTCAATCACGGGCGCCTATATGAACGATGTCGTATTCTTTGATTACAACCAGGGCGGCGTGACACCGCGCATTTTCGCCACCAATGATGTCGGCGGCAATTATTCCGGAACTATCTGGGCGAATGATGTCGTGAATTTGCAAGGAAACGGTCTGGCCGCCCAGATGACGATCGACAACTTCACCCCAAGCGGCAACTGGGGCGCTCGAGTCCAGGGGGGCGGCACTTACAGCGGAACCGGCACCATGAACACCCAGACCATCTGGATGGAGGGGGGTGCTGCCGGAACAGCGGGCACCTCCACCTTCAGCGGCACCGCAGCCGGCGTCGCAGGGACCGGAACGAATCCCTATGCGCCATCAGTGGATAGCGTTTCACCATAGCGACTATCTACCCTAGCGCCTACAAATGCCTGACAAGGGGACACACGATGAACCGTGTGTCCCTTTTTATTTTATCGATGGAACCTTCGCATGCCGATATCGGCCGGTACGGCCTTCCAGGGAGGCTTGAGCGGCCTATTAGATACGAAGAAGCAAGCCTTAGCGGGGACACTGATGCCCGGCCGTTCCGAATTCCCTCTCCCCGTTGTGGGAGAGGGTAGGGTGAGGGGGAATCAAACAGACATACGAAATCGTTGTCCTTCGCCCAATTTGCTGGAAACATGGCCGGTCTGGTATAATACCGCTCCATGAAACCGGTTTCCGCGGCATCGAATGTTATCCAAAAACTTACCGCACTCATCGAGCGGCGTTTCCTGCATTCAATGTTTAAGTGCAACACTCGGCCTTAAAGACTTCCG
>Ga0049113_10000118_pt1 | contig 17138 bp, 14 predicted proteins | sample WorMettanBELIZE1_FD_55214 | JGI IMG/M metagenome (GOLD analysis project Ga0049113, IMG submission 55214) | Marine gutless worms symbiont microbial communities from Max Planck institute for Marine Microbiology, Germany - Olavius tantulus BELIZE.1 | ecosystem: Host-associated > Annelida >... | reverse complement strand
GACGCCAACTTCGGAAAACTGCAAACAATGGCTTTAGGGTCCTACATACTCAGACCATTGCGTGAGAATACCCTTAAAATGGTGCATAATCCCGAAAGAATTTAGAGGTGAAAGCTTGGACTTGGGGCTTGGGGCTTCGCTCTCCGAGCTTCGACCCCACACGTCGCTCTTCGAGCTTCGACCCCACAAGTCGCCCAGTGGGCTTCGACCCCAAAAGCAGATGTCAGGTGTCAGGATGCTGTGATGCTGGATACTGGATCCTGAATTATTGTTCCAAAGTTTGCCTGTTGTTTTCCTTTCTTTTTTGAATTTTGTCCTTTGTTTGTGNTTTGGTTTTTGAGTTTTGTTGTTTGTTTTCTGAAATATGTGATTTGTGATTTGATATTTGCAATTTTGCCGCCGGGAAGGCGGCTAAACCGGCCCACGGGTCCACGGGCCTACGGGCCAACGGATCTTATGACACTCTCCATGAAAGAATCCCCGACAGGCTTGGTGTTCAAAATACGCGTCCAACCCCGATCATCGAAGAATGCGGTGGTGGGCATTCACGGCGACGCCTTGAAGATCAAGCTCACAGCCCCGCCAGTAGGGGGAAAGGCCAACAAGGCATGCCTTCAGTTCCTGGCCAGGTGTCTGGGTATTGCCAAGACCGACCTGGAAATCGTTTCGGGGCAGACCAGCCGCACGAAGCATATCCACCTGGCGTTTCCTTCCGGGGAAGCCGCCACCAAAGACGAAAAAGCCCGTTTAACGCGTCTGTTGCGAAATCTGGCCGACGAATAACAAATCGATTTTATTTGATATAATTTTTAGCGGATCCAAAATGAAAAACATTGACAATCGATTGTTAGGTTCTTATTATCACACTTNCCACTGATGCGGGGTGGAGCAGTCTGGTAGCTCGTCGGGCTCATAACCCGAAGGTCGTAGGTTCGAATCCTGCCCCCGCTACCACCGATTTCAAAGGGGTTGCGATACAATGATCGCAACCCCTTTTTTATTCAGGAGTCATACCGCCTGTCGGCAATGGGTTTCGCGGGTAAAGAAAAGCAACACCAGCGCCAGAAATATCCAGGCAAGCATCAACGAGAATCCGGCCTCATAGGCGTCCAATCCATATATTCGAACACCGTCATGCATCCGGCCCTGCCATTTCTGATCCAGCATCCACCCGATGGCCGGCTGAAGGAGCATCGGCCCGGTCATCGTGCCCATATTCACCACCCCCGAGATGGTACCTGCCAGGTGGCTGGGGACGNNCTCTTTGGCGTATGCAAAACTGATGATCATGCAACCGGAACCAAAGCCGGCGATGAGCAATGCGCCGACCAATATAACAAAAGGAATGTCTCTGAGATACAATGCCGTTCCCCAACCCAGAAACATCATGGAACAGCCTACGATATACAACCGCTTGCGATACCCCCAGAGGTCCGAAAGCCATCCGAACAATGGACCTCCGACGGCCCAAGCCACCAGAATCGCAGAGGTCAGGACCGCGGCCTGGGAGGTGGGTAGGTTGTGATGGGTGGNTAGATAAGGCACTCCCCAGAGGCCGGAGAATGCCAATACGCTGCCGACAACAGCGCCGGGTATGATAAAGAGAAGGGTCGTGTTTCGGTATCGAAATACTTCCAAAATACCGGCTATAATCGATCCGCGGGAACCGGGGGTTTGCCCCCGGGGGTGAACGACCATATCGGCATACCCCTTTTCATTGGGGTAGTCTCTGACAAAGAACCAGATCGAGGCGCCAATCCCAAATGTCACCAGCGCCGATACGAATATGATACCGCGCCAACTGAAATAATTCATCAATATGCGCAAGGGAGGCCCGGCAAAAACAGCACCGATGATGCCGAAGAAAAGGGCCATTCCGGAAACCATGGCATAATACCGAGGTGGAAACCAGCTGTTGGCCAGCTTCAATAACCCGACAAATGCTACCGCCACCGATCCTCCGATCAGGAATCGACCGATCCCGGCCCACAATAACGCCGATGATAATGCAAACATCATGGTCCCGATACCGGCGATCACGGCACCGGCGCTTAACAGACGGCGCGGGCCCCACCTGTCGGAAATAATTCCAGTAGGAATCTGCATCGCCACATAACTGTAGAAATAATAGGCGGACAANTTACCCAGTGCCGCGGCGCTGATTTGAAATTCCCGCATTAACTCTTCCGTCATAACAGCGGGCGCGACCCGCTGAAAAAAAGCCATCAGGTAGAAAAGAGCACCCAGGCCCCACATGATCCAGGATACCCGCAACGGCGGCGGTGAGGGGGTTTGCATATGGCTCACCACGTTTTTAGCTTGCGCCGCATGATTTTTCCCGTCGCGGTCATGGGCAGCTCTTGGACAAATTCGATCTGGCGGGGGTATTCGTGGGCAGCCAGTCGGGATTTAACAAACTCCCGAATCTCGTTGGCCAAAGACTCCCCCGGTGAGGTATCCGCAGCGGGTACAATAAACGCTTTGACAACCTCGGTTCGAACCGGATCGGGGACCCCGACCACAGCCACCATGGCGACGGCGGGATGTTTCATAATGCAGTCTTCAATTTCCGCCGGTCCCATGCGATAGCCGGCACTGGTAATCACATCATCACGTCGACCGGAAAACCACAGGTATCCGTCTTCATCCTGACGGGCCATGTCGCCAGTAATCAACCAGTCGTTGATGAATTTCTGTCGGGTTGCCCCAGGGTTACGCCAATACTCCAGGAGCATGACCGGGTCCGGCCGCTTGATGGCGATTTCCCCTGTTTCACCCGGTGGCAGGGGATTTCCTTCTCCGTCGACAACGGCCACGGTGTGTCCGGGAATTGGGCGACCCATGGATCCCGGTCGGATGTCCATGATTTCGGCGCAGCAGCCGACCACCAGATTGCATTCGGTCTGTCCGTAGAACTCATTGATGGTCACCCCCAGTGTCTCCCGACCCCAATCGAGGAGCTCCTCGCCCAAGGTCTCACCCCCGCTGCCGATGCTTCTCATCGTAAAACTATGGCGGTTTTGCGGGCTTGGAACCTGACGCATCAGTTTTAGCGCCGTCGGCGGCATGAAGGCGTTCCGCACGCGATGTTTTGCAATCAGATGGAAGGCCTTTTCCGGGTCGAAATTTTTGAACCGATGGGCCAGTACCGGCATACCATGGTGCCAGCTCGGAAACAGGACATCCAGAAGCCCTCCGATCCATGCCCAGTCGGCCGGTGTCCAGAAAAGGTCCCCGGGCTGGGGAAAGAAGTTTTGGGGAAATTCCACGCCGGGCAGATGCCCAAGGAGGGTCCGATGGGCGTGAAGGGCTCCTTTGGGCGGTCCCGTGGTTCCGGATGTGTAAATGATCAGCGCCGGGTCTTCGGCATTGGTAGGTACCGGAGAAAAGGTACTGGAAGCCTTTGCGATGAGGTCATCGAAGGCCGGAACATCACTTATGGGTTTTTGGCCGGTGACAATGATGGTGCGCAATTCCGGGAGATTTTCCCGGATTTCAAGAATTTTCGGAAGATTGTCCGGATCCGTGATGATGCCGACGGCCTCACTGTTTTTGAGCCGAAAGGATAGGGCGTCGGTCCCAAAGAGGGTGAACAACGGCACAGCGATGGCTCCGAGTTTATAGATCGCGATATGGGCAACGGCCGTTTCCGGGCGCTGGGGCAGCAGGATGCCGAAGCGGTCGCCGCGTCCGATATGGGCTGCGGACAGGGCATTCGCAAAGCGATTGGACAGGCGTCGCATATCCTGGAATGTGAATGTCTCAACGCTGCCGTCATCTTTTTCATAATAAAGCGCGTTCCGGGAGTCATCTTCAGCCCACTTATCGCAGACATCGACACCGATATTGTAGTCATCCGGAATTTGCCATTTAAATTGCCGGTATACCGCGTCGTAGGTCTTTCCAGGGGTCAGCATGGTGTTCCTCCCATCACGGGTTATGAATCCGATACGTTAGAATAAATGACTGAAAACGGATGATATATTAATGGAGGGGACATTCTTGACGAACCACCTTGGAAGGTTTTTATAAATCAGCAGCAATTTAGGTTGCATCTTGTCCCTTCATAATTCCAAATTCGTGCATATATTAAATATTTATACCAAAAAGAAAATAGTGATATTTTAACGAAGTCGGGGCCCGCGATTCCTTCAGTGAAGTCCTAACACCTCAGTTTTTGTGATTTCAAGTACAAGGGAGACGGGTTCGACGAAAAGCCGTGCGTTCAAACGCCGGGAAAGGATCAATCCGTGACTGAGGATGTGGAAATACCGGAACCCTTCGAATTCATTGTCGGAGAAACATACATTAATGAAAAAGGCCCCTTTGAGGTGTTGTCCATCAAGCGCGATCGGATGGTTATCCAGTGGGAGAGCGGTGAGGAACGTGAAACCGATCTGGATCTCCAGCTTCGTATTCAGGCTCGGCGACGCCATGAACAGGAGATGCGGGAAAAAAGTGCTCAGCTAGCGGCTGAAAAAGCAAGGCGCAAATCCAGGGCAAAAGGGGGCGCTTCCTTTGAGGGGCTCCAAAATGACGATTTCAGAAATAAAATCAGCCGCACCCGGTGGCGAGGGCGGGACATGCTGGGTGGGGACGTGGCCCATCGAATCGAGTCCACTCCGTTTACGTTTCAGTCCTGGGCGGTAAGGAATAAAAATGCCATCCAATGGGCGGATACCGGTCTGTGGAAAAACAAGCGGAAGGCACGCCCGGTTTGGCTCTTCGGCGACGCCGATGAAAATTCCTTTGGCTGGGGCTTCTGCATCGAACGCGCGTCCAAGGAGGGTGACCTCACCACCGGCTGGACAGCCTTCCTCGAGTGGCTTCAGGACGGGGAAAACGAACAATGGCTTCGGAAGGCCGCCCAGGAGGAGGGACTGGAAATTTACGACGCACGAAAATCATGTTTCGAGGATGTGGTTATCGCTGGAGAAAAAAATTGGAGCATCAGCGACAGCCCCTCTCCTGCCGTGGATTCACTGGGCACTTTCATCGATAAATGCCCCGAATCCCAGCCCCTTGACCTGGTTATCGGCAAACGGATTCCCAAAAAAGATGCCATCGCGAGGAAAAAGGAAATCAGCGAAGATATCGCCCGTCTATTTACACGGTTAATGCCGCTTTATAAAGCGGCCGTAGAATAACCAACTGTTTCGTGCTTCAAAAGACCCGCTCATGAGTCTCCATTAGTTTTGAGTTGATCCCATGTGATATTCGCCCAATAGCGTCAGACCCGGCCTCGCCCCACAGAAGCCGGGTCTGTAAGCGCTATCGTGTTTCATGAAATGGCACACGATGTTATCGGCCCTCAAAGGCCCTTTGAGCTTCTGCTTCCAGCTGTTCTTCCATCCCCTGATACCTTGGCGAAAAATGAAAGACGGTCAAGCGCCGGACTCCGGCCTTTCGCGCGATACTGCCGGCCCGGCGGGCGGTCAGATGACGTTTACGACGGGCGATGCCCGCGTCCGCGTCTAAAAAAGCCGCTTCGATAAAGAGGTGGTCGGCCCCTTTCGCCAACGCGACGATGCGCCGGACATTCCGTTCTCCATAGCCAGCGTCGGTTATGTAGGTAATTGTCTGACCGGGAGTAATACAGGCGATGGCGTCGGTCAATTCGCCCAGGCGGTAAATCCTGGTTGCGGTTTGATCGTCTCCGGGGATCACCAATTCATAAGTTTCCGGTTTTTCCTCATAAACGGCTTGTTTAAACGCAGACAGCCAGGGCCCAGGCGTCAACCCCAACCGTTCCAGTCGGGCCGTATCGATATTGATGTGAAATTGTTCATCCAGGGAAAAACCCAGACACGGCACCCGGTGATCAAGAAGCTTCGCCCGGATAGAAAATCCCGGTTCGGCGTAAAGCATTCCCTCAAAGGATGCTTCGATAGTCCTTGGCTCACGCTGGAAGCGCTTTCGGCAAAGAAAACGCGTGGTGTGCATGCGTGCGGGACCGACATCCGTCGTCAGGATTTCCAGTGGATGGGTGTCGTCTGCCACCAGATTCCAGGTGTACCCGGATAATTTACCCGCCACGTTGTCCGTAAATCCCTCGGGACCGAACATATGAAGGATTGTGTCCCTCCCCAGGGAAATGCGCAGGAGACGATCGAAACCGATAAAATGATCCATGTGGGTGTGGGACACAAACACATGGCTGATTTTCAGTAATTCACGGTTGGATAATGGAGACAAATCTCCCAGATCGAACAGAAGAGCGCGGTGATGGAATTGAAAGGGGATATACAGGCCGGGGTCTTCGAACGGACCATTGATCAGTCTGGGATGAAACGCGGCTCGCATGCGATCATGGCAGGAATTTTCGTACCTGCTGGTTGATGCAGACGTAAATATCCTCGTCGGATCCGTAAATGTCGACGATGTCCCTGTGGGTAATGAGCTTTTCGATCACGTAGGAGGTGACATACAGGCTGACCACATGGGGTTGTGTCACCAGGTTTCGATAGGGCGCAATCTGATAGTCCACATCGAAATCTTCGGCATGCCCCAAGGTATCCAGACATTTTACGATTTGCTCTTCCAGCCCATTCTTATTGGTGGTTTCAACCAATTCCGTTTCCACCAGTTTGGTCGCGATGGCGTTGGAGAGCGGGTCTATACAATCCTTAATGCTGTTGATCGCCATTCGGCGCGCATATTCCCTCGTCGATTCGATTTTCGAGAGGATACTGCTTTCCCGGGTCGATGGNCGAAATACTTTCGCCATGTTGTGTTACCTTTGAAAGTCACAGAGTGTTCAAGGAAAAATTTGGGGGCATCATAATCACAAGATCTACAGAGTTCAAGAAAAATGTGCCGACTTTTATCGTGCCTTCTGAAATCATCTTAGAAGACGCCTCGGGAAGTGGATTGCGGAACCATATCCACGATCACCATCTGGGGGGTTTTTCTGCCGTTCCAATAGTTCCATTGGAGGCGAAACGCCATTTGGAAAAGCTGCCCCTGGGGCATCGAAAGTGCCGGCGGGTTGAACCAGATACCGCTCGTTCCACTCCTGGAGTTCGAAGACGCGTGCTTTATGGCCATCCGAAGGTGTCGCTGTCCCACCACCTGGGAGGATAGAATGGCCACATCCCGGGCGGAAAACACAGGCTCCGGGTTATCCGTGCCGTAAGGCTTCAACACATCCAGGGCATCGATCGTTTCCGGGGAGATCTGATTCAGATCCAGTTCGGCGTCGATGATCAATCGCTCCTGAANATCCACAGTTCGGGTGCGACGCGCCACAACCTGTTCAAAAAGATCCTGAAGTCGATCGATGTTCTCGGTCTGAATTTGAAGTCCGGCCGCCATTTTATGACCGCCAAAGGCGTCCAAAAGGGATCTGCAATCGTGAAGTCCCTGGTAAATATCAAAACCCGGAATGCTGCGCCCAGATCCTTTGCCAACACCATCTCTTGTGGTGATAAGAACCACGGGTCGGCGGTATTGATTTACGAGACGCGATGCAGCGATACCCAACACCCCTTCGAGCCATTCGGGATGGGACAGGACAAGAGCGGTTGAATCTAATAGTGTCGGGGTTTTTTCCAGTATCGAGTGCACCTGTTCAAGAGTGCGTTGCTCCACGGCCCGTCGCCTGCTGTTGAGCCGTTCCAGAAGCTTTGCAAGACGTCTGGCGTTGGCCGGATCCCTTTCCTGTATCAGTCGAACGCTGAGCCTGGAATGGGCCATTCTCCCGGCGGCATTCAGACGTGGTGCCAGCCGGTATGAAATGTCCTCGGCTTCCATCTGCTCAGGGGTTACGCCGGAAACCGCCATTAACGCCCTGAGGCCCGGGCGACGGCTGGTTTTAAGGACATCCAATCCGATTTGGGCCAATATTCGGTTCACGCCTCTCAAGGGGACCATGTCCGCGATGGTACCCAGAGCCACCAGATCACAGTAATCCCGAAGGTTGGGTTCCGGTCGGTGCTGCCAGAAACCCTTTTCCCGCAGGGTCTTGCGCAGAGAGATCAACAGATAAAACGCCACCCCCACACCGGACAGACCGGTCAGATCAGAGGGGGATCCTTTCCGCTGGGGATTCACAATGGCCGTGGCCGGCGGCAGATCCCCTTCCAGGAGATGGTGATCGGTGACAATGACATCAATGCCCGCGTTTTGCGCCTCCTGTATAGCCTCGTGACTGGTGGATCCGCAATCCGCCGTCAGGATCAGGTCCGGTTTCCGCCGAAATGGCATCCGGCGAATTTGCTCCCTGTTCAGGCTATAGCCCTCTTTACGACGGTGAGGTGTATATGAAAACACCCGTGCCCCGGTGGTGCACAGAAATTCCTCCAGCAGGGCTGTTGCCGTGACGCCATCGACATCATAGTCGCCAAAGACGAGAATGTTTTCCTTATTNCGGATCGCACGGATCAAGCGCTCTGTGGCCACCGCCATATCTGTCATGTCCAGCGGCGACGGTAGATCCGTAACCTGTGGGTGAAGAAAACGCTCTGCTTCCCGGGCGTCAGAAATATTCCGGTTGATGAGCACCCGGGCAACCAAGGGATGACACCCCATACGGCCGGCGAGGTGGTTTACGCTGTCGGGATCCGGATCAAGCACATGCCATTTTTTTCGCATAACAACCGGCCTATACTTCAAATGCCGCTTGAGCACAACAGTGGTGAAACGGGGCCAGGGGCCCACATTTTTTCCTCCACCACAGATTCCTGTTGCGTGTCGTGGGGATAACCTTCAGGACGACCCTCCCAAGCCCGGTGTGCGATCCGGATGTCGCCCGGGGGGAATTCCGAGGGGATACCCCGAAGCGTCCTTTGGGGAGCTTCTAATTTTAAAAAAAACAGGCTATAGTCTTTGGAACCATTAATTCATGATTACGTTATCGTTCTATTGTTGAGGTGTTATGCGGGCCCATCGCCGCTATTTTCGTATTGACCGTCGCCAGATCGCTTTTCTTCGATTCATTCTTGAAGCATACGACGGGCTTGCCATGATGCAGACGGTGGACACGCAGCGAGGCGAGGTAGTCATCTATATCGCCCGTGGGTGCCTGGAGAACGTCGACGGCATTCTCCGGGATTTAAAAAAAACAATACACATGGAGCCGATTCAGGCGCATGACAATTATCCGTTGCTGATGCCCTGATACGTGCATGGCAAGCCATCACTGACGGTCCCGACAGATGGTTGTCGAACGCTGAAACCCGAATTCCGGATCATGAAGCCCTTGAGTGCCAGCTACCATATTGAGACCATCGGATGTCAGATGAATGTATACGACTCCGAACGGATGGCGGATCAAATCGAATCCCTCGGCTATCAAAGATCCGAGTCCGTTGAGGCCGCCGACCTGATCATTATGAATACCTGTGCCATTCGGGAAAAGGCGGAGCAGAAGGTATTCAGTTACCTGGGCCGGCTGACCCCGCTGAAACGGCGTCATCCGGAACTCATCATCGCCGTTGGGGGCTGTGTGGCTCAACAAGAGGGGGAGCGTATCCTGTCCCGCATGCCCCATGTGGACCTTGTATTTGGCACTCACGCCATCCGAAATCTCGCACAACATATTGAAACTATAAGTAAAAAGAAAAGACGCATTGTCGATGTGGCCATGGACGGCACCGCCGTACCGGAAGCACCAAAATCCGCCCCATCACCCTCCGAAACCCCGACCCGATTCGTTACCATCATGCAGGGCTGCGACAATTATTGCACCTACTGCGTGGTCCCCCACGTCAGGGGGCCGGAAGCCAGCCGACATCCGAATGATATACTTGAAGAGATACAAGGCCTTGTGCGGTCAGGGGTTCGCGAGGTGACACTGCTCGGACAGAATGTCAACAGCTACGGCCTGAAGGAGGGCATGTGCTCTTTTGCAGAACTGCTGAGACGTGTGGAGGAGGTCGACGGTCTCCATCGGATCCGCTTCACGACCTCCCACCCCAAAGACATCTCCGATGAGCTCATCCGCTGTTTCTCGAAGCTGGATAAGCTCTGCGGGCACATTCACCTGCCGGTGCAATCCGGGTCGAACCGCACCCTGAAGCGGATGAACCGGAAATACACCAGAGAGGATTACCTTCACATCATCGACCGCCTGAGAACCACACGACCGGACATTGCCATTACCTCGGACTTTATCGTAGGGTTTCCCGGTGAAACCGAGGCGGATTTTCAGGACACCCTGGACCTTATCCATCGGGTGCAGCTGGACGGGATGTTTGCCTTCAAATATTCGGACCGCCCATCGGCGCCGGCGTCGCGGTTTTCCGGAAAGATATCGGAACCGGATAAAAAGGAGCGACTGCAGGTGCTTCTGGAGACACAGGGAGAGATTACACGCAAAAAGCACGAAGCGCTGGTTGGGACCCGTCAGGAGATCCTGGTCGAGGGCTACAGCAAGATGACGGATGCCACCCAACGGATAGGCCCGCAGACAACGGTTCCCTGGACCGGCCGGACACCCCAAAACAAAATTGTTCATTTTTCTGATGGAAACGGAAATGTGCCCGAGCTTGCCATATCCCTCGGAAAACTGGTATGGGTAAGCATTGAGCGGGCCTTTTCCCACTCGCTCTGGGGCCGGCCACTAGAACAGGAGCTCGACATGCCAAGCGCGAAAGGAGATCGCTCTGATGCTGCATAAAGCAAGCATAGCCGGAATAACCATGGATCCAGCATCCAACACGCCCATTATTATCCTGAAAACCGATGAAGACGAGCGGACGGTTCCGATCTGGATCGGATTGTTGGAGGCCACCTCCATTGCTTCGGCCCTCCAGAATATTACCTTTGACCGCCCCATGACCCATGATCTATTCAAGAATTTTATAGAGTCCATGGAATTCTCGGTGGCCAAAATCGAGGTGTGCGATCTAAAGGACAATACGTTCTACGCCCGCATCTACTTTGCTTCCGAGGGGGGCGAATTCGATATGGACGCCCGACCCAGCGACGCCATTGCCATTGCTCTGAGATTTCAAGCGCCGATTTATGTCGATGACAAGGTCATTGAAAAATCCAAGCCCGTGGAAGGCCAGGAAGAACCGCTGGATCAGAGCAAAGAGGCGGAGCACTGGACCGAATACTTAAAGGGCCTGTCACCGGACGATTTCGGTAAATATAAAGTGTAAGAACAGCATTCTTCTCCAAATTACTTGGAGAAGAGGATTCAAGGACCCAAGGATTCAAGGGTCCAAGTGTTTGTTTTTCAACATCATATTCCGCTTGTTGTATCCCCGTTCGATGCCCATTCTTGTCTTTTAAAAGTTACGACATTTCAATTTTGCCGTTGGATCCCAATGAATCATATTAACGCGATTGAGATGGCCTGTCGTTTCTTAACATCGTCATATGAATCCCTTGCCCCATCCTTTTTATCTGCTGCCGGTCAACAGTTATGGGTTGCGCTTTGATTCGTATTTCGTTAAAGAAACCAATTGCTTATATAGAGCACACCCGTCGGATAGCTGTAACCCATTCTGATTCCCGGGAGAAATGATTTGCCGTTCAGCCGGTGCGGGGGACTAAGGATTCAAGGGGGCCAGTATTCAAGGATTCAAGTGAAACGACAAATACCTGTTATCGGACAATTTTCTCGGAAAATCCATTTTCCATTCTCAATTTTCTCGAAGAGGGAAGTTCTATGCGAAGACCATTTCCGGCCATTATCATGGCGCTTCTATTGCTGATCGGTTGTTCGGGTATCGGCCCGGGCACCGTACCCCGGGACCGGTTCAACTACAACCGGGCCATTTCCACGTCCTGGAAGGAGCAGACCCTGTTGAATATCGTAAAGATCCGGTACGCGGACATGCCGCTGCTTGTTGAAGTCGCGTCGGTGGTCAGCGGCTACACCCTGGAAAGCTCAGCGAGCATCGGCGGACAGCTCTCATCGCCCGATGCGGTCCAGGGCGACTCTTTGACAATTGGCGGTGCCGGAAAATACACGGACCGGCCCACCATTACGTATTCCCCGATCACCGGGAAGACCTTTAACGAAAACTTCATGACGCCGATTCCCCCGCGGGCCGTTCTTTTTTTGATCCAGTCCGGGTGGCCGGCGGACCTGATTTTTCCCATGACCGTCCAGGCTATCAACGGATATCGCGCCCGGGTGGCGGCCGGCGTCGACCAGAGAACCGGGGATCCCGAGTTCTACCGCATTATCGCCCTGTTCCGGGAAATTCAGAGGTCCGGGGCGGTGGGCATGCGGGTTCTAAGAGAAACCGACGCCAAGGAAACCACAGTCCTGTTTTTCTTCAGGAAGAACCTTGCTCCGGAAGTCGAAGCCGAACTCGAGGAACTGGGCGAGCTGCTCGGGCTCAAACCCGGCAGCGAAGAAATTACGGTCACCTACGGCCTCATCCAGGGGAGCGATCGGGAGATCGCCATGCTCACCAATTCCATGCTGGACATCATGGTGGACCTGGCCACCCAGATCGACGTGCCGTTCGAACATGTGGCGGCCGGCTTTACGGTTCCGTCTCTGGCGCCGCCCCGCGACGATGAAGTCGCCATCTCCCAACTGATTGACATCCGGAGTAGCCCGGACCAGCCGGAGGATGCATTTGTCGCCATCAAGTACGAGGATCACTGGTTCTGGATCGACAAGGGGGATTACAAATCCAAGCGCACGTTTGCAATTCTGATGATCCTGGTATCCTTATCGGAAACCGGCGGCAGGGAGGGCCTCCCCCTGGTGACGATTCCGGCCGGCTGATGCGCACCCGTCGAAAGCCATTGCGAAAAACCATCACGACATTCTCACACGGTCGTGGCAGGAGACTCAAAACATGAATGCATCCGAAACATCCCTTCAGGACACCTCTGCAACGTCTGCCGCCGTGGAGATTTCCATCCGGCTCGGCGTTCTGATACTGGTGATCGTCTGTTGTTTTTTCATTCTCAAACCCTTTATATCCCTTGTGGTATGGGGCATCATCCTGGCCGTGGCCCTCTACCCGGTGTATCATGCCGTCAATGCAAAGCTTGGCAATCGCCGGAAGCTGACAGCCGCAATTCTAACCATTGCCGCGCTTCTGGTGATTATCCTGCCGGGAGTTGAGTTCGCCGGGTCCGGTGTGGAGGAGCTCAAGGTGCTCAATGACAAGCTGAAGCACGAAGAGCTGAAAATCCCGCCTCCGCCTGAAAGGGTAAAGGAGTGGTGGGTCATCGGGAACAAGATGTACACCGTGTGGAAGCAGGCATCCGTCAATCTGGAGGCCACCCTTCAGCGCTACCAGGACCAGGTAACGGCCTCGGTCAAATGGCTGTTGTCGACCGCGGTGGATACCCTAATCGGGGTGCTCATGTTTGCGGTATCCATCGTCATTGCCGGAATTCTCATGGCCACCGCACACAGCGGCGGTCAGATAGCCAGACACCTGTTTGTCAGATTGGTCGGTAAGCGGGGGGAAGATTTCGCCGACATTTCCGAGCAAACCATCCGGGGCGTCGTTAAAGGAATTCTGGGTGTTGCGTTACTTCAGGCGCTCCTGGCGGGCGTGGGATTCTGGATCGCGGGAATCCCGGCGGCCGGTCTATGGACGTTTTTATGCCTTGTGCTGGCCATCGTTCAGATCGGGGTCGGCCCGGTGGTGCTGGGTGTGATCATTTACGCCTTTTCGAATATGACCACGCTACCGNCGGTGATACTGACGGTTTATCTGATTATCGTTGCCATCAGTGATGGTCCGCTGAAAGCGATCTTTTTGGGCAAAGGCGCTGCCGTGCCCATGGCGGTGATTTTTCTCGGTGCCATCGGCGGGTTTATCTGGATCGGTTTTCTGGGACTCTTTATTGGAGCGGTGATCCTCTCGCTAAGTTACAAGCTTTTCAACACGTGGATGGGAGATGAATCCGAATCCGACACCGCAGAAGCGGATGACGCGCCCAAGAGCAGTGCGGATTATGCGATTTGATCGGCTTAGAGGACGATTTCGGGAAAGGAGGGGAAGAACTCATGGGCGGTGAAGATCTCATCCAGCATATCCACGAACATTTTCCGAATGCCGAGCCCGGCAGAATTTTCTTTGCCAAGCAGAACATTCTGCTCGAGGAGACCTATGGATTTACTCCGGACAACACACGATTTGCCGAAGGCGGGTGTTGTGATGAAATTAACGAGCCGGAGTTGGAACTGCTGGAGCGGTACTGGGGAGAACGGTTTAAATTCGGCGGGTTGGCGGGATATTGTCACGGTGGACGGAGCGGCCTGGGTGCGGTGTCCCATCACGTGCCGGAAGTAGACGGACAAAAAAATCTGCTTCTTCTGGGGGGCCCCCATATCGGATTTCATATGGGCCGGTGGGGGGAGATCCCTCGCCCCGGTCAGCCGGAGATGACCGCATCCTGCGGGTCTCTCTGCGCTGTGTTAGAGGCTGGATATGATGTGGTTAGGCAAAAGGAAGAAGATCCACTGGATCGGCAGCAGTATATCGTCGAGCAGATCATGCTGCCGTTTCTCGAGCAGCATAAGGACGACTCCTCTCCGGATGTGGTTGCCGCGACTCTATTTCTGATGAAGAAAATAGACGACGATTTTTCTACCATCGTAACAGATCTGGCCAATGGCTTTGACGGCCAGATTGCTGTGATCACCGGCGTGACCATCAATACTGAGATTGGCAATTACTTCAATCTTTCCCGGTTTGCGGTTCTTTAAATGGATCGGTAACAGGATTCCTTCTGGTTCCCGATCTTTGTCATAGCTCCATGTCTTCCCGTCATGCGCTGACACCAAGGGTGACGTACAAACCTGATTAGATTCTTCTAGAGCGATTGAAATTTCTTTTTCTTGTCATTCCTTCGGAGGAGGCTGTGCCACAATCAGTTCTACCGAACAGGTATGAACTTTTTTATGTCATTCCTGCGGAGGCAGGAATCCAGAAGACATTGGATTCTCTGGATTCCGGATAACCACGTATCGGATATCCATACTTCGAAGAAACGACTAGAAAAGCGAATCACAATTCTTTAAACAACCGCAGGGGTTAACAAATAATATGAATGCCGTTAACTGGACGGAACTGCTGAAAGCCTTCAGCGATTTCCGCCGGACCTGGCCGCAACTCATCCTGACCGATCTCCTGTCACGCGCTCTGGCATTTGTCGTACTGACGCCGGCAGTGGGACTTCTCCTGAAACTGTTTCTGCTTCAGACTGATGATGGTGTGTTGGGGGATGCNGATATTGCGGTTTTTTTGCTTCATCCCATCGGAATGACGGCATTGATCGTCATCGGCGCCGTCTCTCTGGGAGTGCTGTTCGCCGAACAGGGTGTTTTGATGGTGATCGGTTTCGGCGCCACGCAGGACCGCCAGATTACCTGGCTCAACGCCTTGCGCTNTGTGGCTGTATATGGAGTCCGCATGGTAACCCTGGCCAGCCACATGCTGGTGCGGATGCTGTTCATCGCTGCCCCGTTCCTGGCGGCCATCGGTGGTCTCTATCTCATCTTTCTGACCCCGCATGACATTAACTATTACCTGGCGGATAAACCGCCCGAGTGGTGGCGGGCATGGATCCTGGCCGGGTTTCTTTTAGCCATTCTGGCAATCATTTTAGTCCGGATGTTTGCCAACTGGATTCTTGCCCTGCCGATGGTGCTGTTTCAGGGCAGTAGAGGCCGTGAGGCGTTAAATCAAAGTAAGAGCAAACTAAAGGGTCATACCTGGACGTTCACGTTTCTCCTTATTTTGTGGCTTCTGGGGATCTTTTTCCTATCCGGCGTCTTTACGGTTGTGGTGACTACGATTGGTGACTTGTTGATTCCGGACATTACGGGACGTATAGCGGTCGTGGCTCTCGGACTGGCGGTGACGCTATTGGTGGCCGTCGTGGGCAATCTGGGGATTGCCGTTGTCACCACCGCTCTTTTTGCTCTTTTCTGTGTGCGCTTGTATCGGTCTCTATCCGGCCCCGGTCGACTCCGACCAGAAATATCAGCCCGGGGATCGCTCAGCGAAAAACCCAGTGCCGGCATTCCGGGAAAGGCGATTATCGGGGTCAGCGCTCTAGTGCTGACTGTTGTGTTCTTGGGAGGATACGCTGCAGTTCGCAGTATGGGCGAAGACGGCCGGGTGGATATCATTGCCCATCGGGGAGCGTCGGGATCGGCCCCGGAAAACACCCTGGCGGCATTCGAGCAGGCGATTCACGATCGGGCCGACTGGATCGAGCTCGATGTACAGGAGAATGCCGACGGGACGGTCATTGTCGCCCACGACAGCGATTTCATGAAGGTGGCCCGAAACAGCCTTAAAGTCTGGGACGCTACCGGCGAACAACTCGGGGACATCGACATCGGCAGCTGGTTCGATTCCAAATACTCCAACCAGCGGGTGCCGACGCTGCGCCAGGCCCTGGAACTGGCGAAAGGAAACATCGGGGTGGTGATTGAGCTGAAATATTACGGGCACGATCAGTCCCTGGAATCGCGGGTGGTGGATGTGGTGGAAGAAACCGGTATGGCAGCGCATGTCAAAATTATGTCTCTCAAGCTTTCGGGTCTGCGCAAATCCATCACCCTCAGACCCGAATGGCCCCATGGGCTCTTGAACACCGCCAGCATTGGCGATCTGACCCGCCTGAATGTGGATTTTCTCGCCCTCAACTCAAGGGCCGCATCCACCGCCATGATCCGCAATGCCCATAAGAAGGGAATAAAAGTCTATGTCTGGACCATCAATGATCCGATCCAGATGTCGGTGATGATGAGCCGGGGCGCCGACGGCATCATCACCGATGAACCGTCACTGGCGCGTGAAGTGATCGACTTTCGGGAGAAGATCAGTCCCGTCGGACAACTGCTGGTCTGGATTGCCGGCGAAACCGGTCTGCTGAGGAGCTCTGTCGGCACCTCCATGGCAGAAGATGCCTGAAGTGCTTTACCAATCCGCTTATCGAGTGATTCTGCCAATATTGTAAATCCTGCTACTTTTGACTATCCAATACTCCCGGCCAAGGGGAGCCTGGGAGCAGAGCGACCCATTTGACTCATGTGAATCGCGTTTTAGGTTTACTAAATTGATTTAGCGCTCATCCCACACAGGAAACCTTATATGTTTTCGGGACTATGTACCAATTTAAGGCCAAAATGACCGGATCTGTCAAAGTGGTGGTGTAGGGTCTTCTCCCAGAAAGGAGAAGATACCATGAATATC